>Ga0265294_10007165_pt1 | contig 13278 bp, 15 predicted proteins | sample MunlanPumphouse3_FD_192504 | JGI IMG/M metagenome (GOLD analysis project Ga0265294, IMG submission 192504) | Groundwater microbial communities from a municipal landfill in Southern Ontario, Canada - Pumphouse #3 | ecosystem: Environmental > Aquatic > Deep subsurface > Groundwater | place... | reverse complement strand
AATTTGAACTCTCGTTTTCTGTGGTTATGCTACGAAAAAGCAACCCGCATATTTATCGGATATTTCATATTTATTATATCAAAAACCGCTCTAACGATCAATAGAAAACAAATGTTGCTGTGTATATTAAACTATGTGGTTCTTTTCGATTCAAATTGGCTCGGTTATTGTCAAACCACCCCTCAAAACAATTACAATATTTCCATTTGCCATAACTCGGATACAGTCCACCAAACGTCGAACGGTAACATCATCATACTCTTGAAATGCAATTGTTTCATTTTCCAACAAATCATTTATTCTTGAAATTTCTGAACTTACCTGTTCAGATTGATTCATTTGAGATTTTGCTAAATCCAGTTGCCCGCGGAGCACCTTAATTTTATCATACATTTTCTTAATCTCTGCTTCAAACTTTTCCGTTTCGCCACCGGTGCGCATACAAAGTTGCAATGCATCATTGATATCCACCTGAAGCTCAGCAATTTGTTTCTCTATGGAATAAGCATCAAGGACATAGTCATCACCGGAAACAGCGTAGTACAGATTGCTTTTTATTAGATTGCAAACATTTTGATTATCCTCGACTGCTTTTGATAAACCACGACAGATAGCTTTTTGAAGTTTTGTTTCCTCAACACCAATAGAATGGCTACAGTATTGAGTGCCATGCTCGGTTCTACTGATACACCTCCAGTACCTACGTTTTATATCTCCATTAGTCTTGGTTCTTCTTTTGTAGTGACTACCGCATTCCCCGCATATAAGCAGTTCAGACAGTGCATATTTTCCACTGTATTTTCCCTGCCCTGTAATGGTATTGTCAGAAATTTTCCGTTTGCTGCTTCTTCGTGCCATTTCCAGTTGAACCATTTTAAAAGTATCACGATCTACAATAGCAGGATGATTATTGCTAACAAGATACCGTGTTTTCTCGCCACGATTCATTTGTACTTTTTTACTGATACAGTCTGTACGAAAACTCTTTTGAAACAGCAAATCCCCAACATATTTTTCATTGGAGAGCATCGCTTGTATTACAGATTTCTGCCACTCCGATTTGCCTGTATAGGTTAGGATTTTTTGTTCTTCAAGGTATTTTTTTAGTTGGTCAAGACTACATCCATCAAGATACATATTGAAGATTTTACGGACTGCATCTGCTTCATCCGGAACAACCTCAATTTCACCGTTTTCCTGCTTACGATACCCCAGTAAATTAAAACGAACACTGTAGCACCCGTCTTTCATTCTCTTTTGAATACCCCATTTTACATTGGCACTGATGTTTTCACTTTCAGTCTGTGCTATTACACTGTAAATTCCGATAAACATTTCACTGTCCTCTTTGAGAGAGTTTATATTTTGCTCCTCAAAGAACACCCCAATCCCCATTGATTTTAGCTTACGCACATAATTGAGACTGTCAACCGTATTTCGGGCAAAACGGGAAACAGATTTTGTGAGGATAAGATCGACCTTACCTTTTTGGCTATCTTTTATAAGATCGTTAAAGCGTTTGCGCTTTTTAACCATCGTCCCGGTTATGCCCTCATCCGCATATATCCCGGCGTAGCGCCATTTTGGATTTTTTGATATATAATCGGTGTAATATGAAACCTGTGCTTCATAACTATTTGCCTGATCCTCACTGTCTGTAGAAACACGACAATAAGCGGCAACTTTCAAAGGTCTGTTCTCATTTATACCCGATGCCAACATAGGATTTGCGTCAATTTTAGTTACGATTTTCTGTAATACTGGCATTGTTTCCGTCATTTAAATCTTCCTCCGTTTCGCTGCTTATTTCTTTTTCGTTTACAAATCGTATGGCAATCTCGCCGTCCTTTTTTACGGTAATGTCCGATACAGTCTGTTTCAATAAGTCCAATTCAATCTGCTCCATCAAGGGGCGTTCTCGGAGATAATCCATTAATAAATCTGTATATGCGCCTGAGTTATCAAGATGGCAGCAATCAAACTTTGCGGAAGTTAAGTCAAATATCATTTGTTTGACGGGACTAAACTGAACTTCCGCTTGATCCAGTATTCTGGAAATTTCCTTGTCCTTACGGACAACATCAAGATTTGGGGTATACTCATTTAACGTTGTCGGGCATTTCAACAATTCGGAATTTAGTATTACTCTATTGAAGATACCGCAAATTCGACTGTAATAAAACTTATCATCTATATATACATCCGTTTTACATCCGCAGGAGCACATCCATTTTTCACGCGTCTTATATTTGCTTCGTCTTGTGAAACGACCACCACATTCTGCGCAAACGGTATGATACTTTAAGAACTTTACCTCATTGGAATCTGTTTCCCTTGTTCCTCCTTTGCTGTTTTTAAGCTGAACCGCTTTTTCAAAAATATCATCTTCTATCGTGCGCTCATATTCATCGTCGCCTGTGTATTTTATATTCTCAAGAATACGGCAAATCATATTCTTGCTCCATTTGGTTTTATCCTTGTAATATGGAATCTGTCGTCTTGTAAAATCTTCTGCTATGTTTTTCAAGGTTTCACCTGAAAGATACCGCTTAAAAATTTCCCTGACAATCTCTGCTTCTCGCGGCACCGAAATATAATGCTGATTGCTCATTTTATATCCGTAGAGGATAAATCTCAGTTCCATTTTACACACTCCCTCAGCTTCAACCCGCAAATAAATTCAAAGGTTAATACATCATCTGTGCCAACCTTAACCGACCGAATCAAACTTTTGAAAATAGAATGGTCATATAGAAATAAGGCGGCAGGCAAATCGGATAATTGCTGTTTTAGCTTTCTTAATGTCTCAATACAGCATTCATCGTCGTCTTCATTCAGAATTTTAAGACGTCGGCTACGCAGCTCCGCAATCCTTTTTTGCAGCTCTGCCGTTTGCTCCATATAAGAGATATCATCCATTATGTCTTTTTCTCTCAGTCGGATATACATACTGTTTTGTTCACCTAAAGCAACAAGCTCCCCGTCAATTTCGGAAATATCAGAATTTTTGCTTGTTACTTTGGACTTCAAAAAAGTTAGCTGAGATAATGTATCATCAACAATCTCTTTTTCATTCTGTCTGAGCCGGTTATACATTGCCATAAAGGTTCGGATAATACTTTCTTCTGTTAGATTATGAGTACCGCAACGTTTTCCGGCAGTCCCGTTTTGCGAACAAACCCAATAGGCGATCCCTTTTTGCATATGACGCTTATAACACCAGCCACAGGCTCCGCAAAAGATATGATTTGAAAAACCGTATTTTTTCGGTGGGCATCGTGTGATAAGCTTATCTTTCTTTTTTTGCAGTAACCTTTGTGCTCCCTCAAAAACCTCACGGCTTATAATAGCGTCATGACTGTTTTGCACATAGTATTGATCTATCTCACCGTTGTTGCGAATATTTCGCAGTGGCAGTACGGCTGGCGTATATGTCTTTTGCAAAAGGCTGTCACCGATATATTTTTCGTTTGACAGCATATAACGAACACCCTCCTTCGTCCATGGCTTGTTTACCATTTCAGGGTCGTTATTAAAGTCGGAAGCAATTTTACCACAGCCTTTTCCGGCTGAGAATTCCTGAAAAATCCGTTTAACAATATCCGCTTCTTCCGGAATTAGGATAAGCATATTGTTTTCAAGGCGATAGCCGAATGGTGCGGTGCATGTAATAAAATTGCCTGTTTCCATCTTCATCCGAAATGCGGTGGATACTCTTTTTGATCCCGCCAATGCTTCGCTCTGTGCAAAGGCGCTTTTGATATAGAGAATCATTTCAGAGTTCATCTTTTCAGTATCGATCGCATCATTTTCAAACAGCACGGTTGTACCATAGGATTTCAGAAGGCGTATATTTTCAATACACTCTAAAGAATTTCTGGCAAACCGGGAAACACTTTTAACAAAGATACGATCAATTTTTCCGTTCTTACTGTCTTTCAGCATTCTTTGAAATTCATCACGCTTTTTTACACTGGTTCCGGTTATGCCCTCGTCAGCATATATGTCCACTAAAATCATGCTTTCGGAAATTCGGATGTAATCGTTATAATATTTGACCTGTGTCATAAAGGAATTGATCTGATCCGCCGAATCGGTACTCACTCTGCAATAAGCGGCAACACGCAGCTTTTTCTCTGCACTGACACCAATTGTTGGACGAATCACTTTTACTTCTTTTAATATTGTACCCGTCATCGCTTATTTCTCCTTTCAGTTTTGTACCTTCATTTTACGGATTTTAATGGATCACACAAGGATGCGATTTTTTTAAACTGCTACCAATTTACACCCTTGACATTCGGCGTTCTTTCGATTCAACCTTTCAAATACAGCTTTGCTGATGTCGCCATTTTGGTACAGCCTTTTCAAAATAGAATAGGTTGCAAGATAAATCAGTTCATTTTTAAAATAGTCATTCATTAGTATCCCTCCTGTTCTTCTGTTCAATATAATGTAAGACAGCGCATATACCTCTGATAATTTCTCAATCAAGGTGCTTTTGTCTGATAAAAAAATCAAATCCCATCCGGACATTACAATAATCGCATTTGCCCTTGAATTCTTGATTAGGATTAGCTCGGCGTAAAACAAAAGCACCTGTGCCAAAAAAATCATTGGCGCAGGTGTTACAAAGGCATAATGTCATTTCCGGCTGGTTAATTGATTTGCTCTCAAGTTTAACGTGCCGTTTTCTCGGTTCACACAAGCCAAAGCTGATTTTCAGAGCATTATCAATGCCATCCATCTGTTCATCTGTCAGCTTGCAAATATATTCAAGCAACCTCTGCTTATCAATCGTCCGTATCTGCTCTAAAAGCACCACAGAAGGCGGCTCAAGTGGAAGATCATCACTCATGTAATAATGCGTAGGCAGATTGCTTTTGCTGTCTGTGCGGCTTGTTATTGCTGCAACAATAACCGTTGGACTATATCGGTTGCCTACATTGTTTTGCAAAATGACAGTGGGTCTGATTCCGCCCTCCTCCGAACCGACAACAGGATTAAGGTCTGTGCGATAGACCTCGCCGCGTAAATATGTGTTGTGCATAACTGTGTCCTCCTTTTAATAATCTGATATGTTAAGGTCGGACAGCAAACAAAAATGAAAAAGGAATATATCAAAATCCTTTATAACTTAGTTTGTATGCCATCCGATCTCGAAATAAAAACCTATTTGTCCTCGACACCCCGGTTTCGGGAAGTCGTCAAGCGACTGATAGCTAATCAGCCTCACGGGAATCTCACCCCCGGCAGGATCTCTGTCGGCTGCCCTCATTGCCTGCGACGGCTCACGCACACGATCAATGCGCTTCAACGCTCGGACTGTGACTGGACAGGAGTATCATGATCCCTGTTGTCTGTCATCGCCGTATCAGATGCCATCCGATATTTATAGCCAACTGTTTCTCGCTCACTGACAGATCAATCAAACCGCGAACTAAAAAATAATAGTGTGGAGTTCTGTTGTTTGTATCTGTCAGATCATGGCGCAGTCGCTAATGTGGCTTATGCTCATCACATCGACAACAGGAATGTACTTGACGAATGGGTATTCTGTTTTCAAAGAACGAACCCGCTTCCCGATAAAAAGGAAAATAGGTGAAAGGTTTTCGTATCCCTTCACCTATTTCCTCACTCAAAGGCTAAAAGTTAAGCCCTTATGGAAAATTATTTCAAAAAATTTTTCAGAGCTTTAATCGCTTTGTCAATGCTGTATTTGATTGCGATCTTTGAACAGCACTCTTTTTCGGCTATTTGCTCATAGGTTAAACCGGAAAAGTAATATAACATAAGCCTGTCCCGTTGTTTTTCCGGTAGCAATTTTATCGCCTTGTAAAGCAATTCGTTCTGAATATCCCGCAAAGCTTCTTCCTCTACAGAAACAGGACTTACCGCTTCACGATTGGCTATTTGTTCTTCTGTCTGTTCAGATCGCTCATAGTGCCTGTCCACTTCATTAAGAAAGACGACATCATCAAGTTCAAACCTATCAAATATCCAATACATTTCCTGAGATATTTCAATGCAATGTTTAAGCTTCTGAACATCTGTAAAGCAAATATAGAAGTGTGGCTCGTCGGTATCTATGCCAACCGAAAAGATAGAATAAGGATTATACTTATCCTTTCTGCGTTTCGGCTGTTGGTCTTTGTTTTTCGGATGGTTTGCATCCATTGTATTTTCCTCCAATCAATTCGTTATTTGAAAATTCAAAAACGAGTGATATGGAGGGCTGCGGCAGCCTACGGAGTAGGGCATGTCCGCACTATAAAAATGCGCAGAATAAAAAAGGCCAAATTCACCCCTTGAAAAATTAAGGGCAAATTTGGCTTTACGATTGAAGTAAACGCTATTTAATTGCAGTGGTATCCAATATAACAACCATCTGATATGGTTGTCTATATCGTCACCATAATATTGTTTTTATGTATTGTCATTTCCGCTCCAATCGCACAGTAATACCGCCGATTGATAGCGGATATTACTTTAAGACGATATTACAGCGCCAAATAAATTTAATTTTATTAACCCGGTACTTGGCTGTTCTTCAGTTGCTTCGATTACCATGATTTTTCACCTCTGTTTCGACAAAGGCAGTCACAGACCACCTGTTATCATCTTTTTTTGCATAAAAAAATCGCACGACTTAATTTCTTAAATCGTGCGACTGATTTCGTATATGTAATATTGTTGTTTTGTTCGAGTACGCTTTCGATAATTCATACGCTTTACGCAATTCTATTTGAAATTGCATCCTTCTCTCTTGTTTTCTATAATGAGAGGATTTTATCGTAAATGCGTTAAATCCTATTATGAAAGTACGGCAAACTCCAATCATTGATATAATTATATCAATTCTAACACACCACGTCAACGGCTTCGACAAAGGCTCCTCTAACAATATAAATTACGATAATTTATGACATACAAAATATGTGATTTGACTTATATGCAAAATTCAATTGTAGAAGAATCTGAGATTATTACTCAGATTCTTCTACGTAATACTTTATTTCAGCACTCTTATTTTTCCTACTGTCATACTTTTCCCACATCGTTTGGTGTGCTGTAAAATTTACGCCGTCCGAAGACGTTATGATATTCGTATACCAGCGTGTGCCGGAAGCTTCGCTATCGCTTTGCCCATAGCTTGTCATAACAAGCTGACCATTTAGCACATCAATTTTGTTAAACTGATACCCCATATTCTCATAGCAAACGCTCCAACTTTGTGTGTCTGATGAAGCAAGAATTGAGGTGGGTGTTATCGCATAATATTTGCCGTCCATATAAATTACATCGACTGCACCGCCAAAGCCAGAAATATCCCGAACCGTCTTGAAATTCTCATTTGGGGCAGCAAACGCAACGGTAGGAATCATACTGAATAGTAGAATCGCAGACAGTAGAATTGATATAATTCGCTTCACTTAAACTCTCCTCCTTTAGCTATGCTTTGGCAAGGCTACACCGCTTGTTTTAAATTCTGTGCATTCAAACTGATAGGAGCCGCTCTCACCGCCGGAGTTGCCCTCGACAAAATATTTCATACATACGCCTGTTTCCTTATCAATACAGTATTCGGCTTTCGCACTTGCACCAAGAGCAGTGTAATCATAGTTGTATTTGATACAGCTTCTTCCGGCAATCGTGACATTACCGCTGTTTTTCAGCGAATCGCCAAACTGTGAGTAGGCAGACATATACCCTAAAAAAGCCTGAGTCTGTGCTTTTACATCGTCCTCACTGAGGGCTACGCCCGCATACGGTTCAAATCCGCTTTCACTGTCGCCCATATACATATCGTATTTATCGCCGTTTTTAATGTAGAGCATTTCGGTATCTTCTCCCAGCATGGCGTAATAACCTTCACTTGTACGCATCATTTTAATGCTGTAGCTTGTATCGTCTTCACCCGCTTCGCTGGATATCATTTTGTAGGTGATGGAATAGTCGCCCTTTAAATGATCGTCAATATAGTTTCCCGTATAGTCAAAGGCGGAGTCCTCGTTTTTGTCGTCAATTTTTGATGAATTGGTTTGTGAGGTACTGTCATTGCCTGTATTTTCCGATAATGTTTTCTCACCCGTACCACAGGCAGCAAGAGATAACAGTAACGCAAGAGTACATATGCAAATGATGATTTTTTTCATGGTAAATTCTCCTTTACGTTTTATAGGTTTTCTGATTCAAAGTTGATAAATCCAATTTCAATAGGATTATCTGCGGTTTTATTGTCGAACACACGGATTTCATAATCGCTTAGGTTTTCCGGCATCTGCCATTCGCTGTTTACACCAAACAGATTCCCATCGGTTAAAATATCCGCATATGCGGTATATTCAGTATTTTCCCATGCGGTCGCATAATCTCCGTGAGGAACGCTCTTTTTCAGCATAAAGGCAATGGTCTGCTCTTTGTTCCCCTCTAAAACAAGCTTTAGCTGTGCAAAACCGGTTTCCGGCTTGTTCTTTTGATATTCAATTTCCTTGATTTTTACAAGCTTTGACGTTGCAAAGCTGTAAAAGCCGTCCTTTAAGACAGCTTCTTTTTCAGTGCCGTCTGCCATTTTTACAATAAGCTTATTTTCATCTTTGCTCCCGGCTGTGCCTGAAGTTGATGCACCGTCGGAAGAAACAGCGGGTTTTGAGCTGTCCTCTCCGGATGTAGAGTTACCTTTTCCTGTGCAGGCGGCCAGGGAAATCAGCATCATTGCAGTAAGAATAAAAAGTAGTATCTTTTTCATTGTGTGTTACCTCCAATTTTAATATCTTTATAGTTGATAATGAGTTGCGCCCGGCTTGAAACACCGAGTTTTTTATAGATTGCATTGACATAGGTATTAACTGTGGGATATTTAACTCCCATCTGTTCCGCGGCATACCGAAGTGTGAAGCCCTCCAGTAATATGAGATAGGTTTCATATTCACGGGGAGACAAGGATTGTACGCGCTGTGTCTTTTCATCCTCCGGCTGCAATAAAATTTCATCCCGTGGTTTTTTAAGCTTATTTTTAATTGCTTCAAAGATCGACATCTAAGCACCTCCTGTCTGCTTTGTACTTTTATCTTACTTACATACAGGGGCTTTTTCTATTCGTTAGTTCAAATGAAAACGCAAAAAAGCCGTATCATTAGTTCTAATGATACGGCAGGAAAGCACCCACTACAGGCTATTTTGTTATGTGCTCTTTAAACAGTAATAGAAGCTCGGTCTTGCTGTTGATATTCAGCTTTCGATATAAGCTGGTCTGATAGGTGTTGGCGGCGGGGTATGCGATCTGAAGTGTTGCGGCAATTTGCCTGAGTGTATATCCATCGAGCAGCAGCTTGCACAGCTCACATTCCCTCGGAGACAGAGCCAATTCCTTAAATTTTTCATCTAACCGACTTCCGTATGTAACGTCCGGGCGATACAGGTCGTCTGTCCATAGTGCAAGGCTCCCAGCCCCATGCATGATCTATAAGAAGCTCTGCGTTAATGCCAAACAGCTTGTACAGCAGATTCTCCGAATGATATTGCGGTTTTTTGCCAAGAGAACACCTTGCAATATCGCCCATGGTATACAGCCCGTTTTCCTCTAATTTTTTCGCATAACCTCTGCCGATTCTCCAAAAGTCGGTAAGCGGTCGATGTGTCCATAAATTTCTGCGATATGACATTTCATCAAGCTCAGCAATACGCACACCGTTTTTATCGGGAGCAATATGCTTTGCCATAATATCCATTGCGATTTTACAAAGATACATATTTGTTCCAATGCCAGCCGTTGCGGTAATTCCTGTGGTGTGAAGAACATCAAGTATCATCTTTATAGCAAGTTCCCGTGGAGTCAAGTTATAGGTTTCAAGGTAATGGGTTGCGTCAATAAAAACCTCGTCTATCGAATAGACGTGAATATCTTCTGGTGCAATGTATTTGAGGTAGACATTATATATTTTCGTGCTATATTCCACATACAATGCCATTCTCGGCGGTGCGGTGATATAGTCTATTTCAAGAGAGGGAGTGGTTTTCAGTTCATTATCATCCGTGGAAGAAGCGGTAAACTTGTGGCTTGGAGCCTTTCTTCTTCGGATGGTATTAGCTTCTCTTACCTTTTGAACAACTTCAAAGAGCCTTGGTCTTCCGGGAATACCATATGATTTTAAAGACGGGGAAACAGCAAGGCAGATTGTTTTTTCGGTTTTGCTTGCATCTGCAACCACAAGATTAGTTGCCATAGGATCAAGGTTTCGCTCTCTACACTCAACGGAGGCATAAAACGATTTCAAGTCAATTGCGATATATACATGATTTTTCATCGTCAACACCTCCTCGTTTTATTCTATTATGTGCATTATAAGAAAGATAAACAATAATCATTCAAAGTGTGTTGCATGCTCATAACCTACACGATATTTTCGCCTAAAATAATTTTTGGCATAGTGGTCAAACAACGATTCCATCGCTTATAAAAATGCTCCAATCCAAGTTTTGAAACACGGGCATGGGTTTCTTCATCTTTCAAAGTCCAATGTAGCACATAAGTAACCTTGCCGACATTTCGTGTAAGACGAATTGGCAGTTCGCCCTCTTTCACCGCATTAAAATCAGCTTGTCTATGAGTGCGCTTGATATACTTTACCTCAATAACACCGTCCTGTGTCATATAAAAATCAGCAACCTCTTTCATAAGTTGCTCAATTTCATCTTGCTTGTCAATCTTTGCTTCGTATATGCAAATTTCATTGAACATATCGCTCACCTCATTTAAACAAAATAATCTTTCTCGATAAATTCCGATTTATTTGAATCAGAGTTTTACAATTTCATCGACAATTTCCTGAACAGTTTTATTGTTTGTATCAATTTTGATCGTATCAAGAGTATGATACATAGAAATCTTTGCAATGCTTCTGCCAATAACATCAACAGTACGAACTCCACTTGTTACATCGGCTGTTAATCTGTCACGCAAATTTCTTTCATCGGCAATCAGTGAAATTCTTATCACCCTGCATTTTACTGTGTCAAGTTTTTCTAAAATACTATTAATGATTGCTTGTTCGTGCAATACCCAGCAAAAAACAACATTGTCATAAACAGAACAGTGAAGAAAATTATTCAGCAAATAGCAAATATTATTTACAACCATTTCCTTAGTTTCTTCAGTTACTTGGAACGGGCTTGCATCCCAACACCAATCACCATCAAGAAAGACACTGTTAATCAAGCCTTTATTTAATTGTTGACTTAGGTCAGTTTACAAGGAACTACACGCAGACCGTGAAACGGGCTGCTGACAACAAACGGCGGTATGCTCCCGGAGAGGGCAGCATACCGCCTGTTTTGTTGTCCGGGGTTTCCAAAGGGGTGCCCCCTTTGGCACACGACTTTGCTTGCAAAGTGTAGTGTGTTATACCTGCTGGCGTGGCTGACGGGGGAAACGGGGTGCGGTGCTTCTTGCGCCCCGTTTGCTCCGGCAGGAAAACAGGCTGAATTTTTGCGAATGGGAATGAGCAAAAAATCGGCCTGTTTTCAGAGAACGGCGGCAGGTATATGAAAGCCCCCGTCCCTCGTCCTACGCTCCGACTTGTGGACAAAGTGTCCCGAAGTTGTGGCCACACTCCCGGAAAAGTAGCAGGACAGCGGGCAACCGTCAAGGCTGAAATGAACGGGGTTACACCCGGCCTTGACCGCCGCCCGCCGCCCCGCTGGATGGGTGGACAAGGCGGCCAATCCCTCAAAGTGCTTGTCCGCGCTCTTTCTGATTTTGAGGTATTCAGTTTTTCAAAATTGAATAATCAAAATAAATTTTTTCGATTGAAAAAATTTTATTTGTTATCATCTTCAATGCCATATTTTTTCTTTTGCCGAATCACATAATTACTGATTTTTTCATCATATAGTGGATACTGGTAATCCAACTGGCATGCCACTTCTGACGAAACCTCCCGGAACAATGCCATACATTGTTCAAAGGATTCCCACATATGGGGATAGGAATCCATATTATAAGTGGACATAAGTCGTTCCCACAATTCCTCTGGGACATATTGCTTCATAAATTTATAGTTTTTTCCCAAACTGAAATGAAATCCCTGTTTGATACCAATCAGCCAGGAAATCATGCGAAGCAATTCTTTTCGTACTATATCATTCATATGGTCAATAGCAAAAAGAATTTCTTTGCGGCATAAGCCCTTTACTACATATGTTGTAGTATTCCAAAATTCATTACAGCAATCGTCAAACATTCTTTGAGTAGGCTTCTGCAAGTGGTAGTCTATATCCGTTGGTATTGGCGGCTTTACGATACGGTTGTCTTTATCCAACAGTAACTTTACCAGTTTATCCCATGTAAAATACTCGTCTATCAGTTCCAGCGGCAGCAAAGTTAAATCTATCTTAACATCATCAGTAAACAGCATTAAATATGAAAATCCCTTTTCTACAGCTGGAAATAATTCCATATCTTCCGGCTTTTGCAGAATCAACCTTTCACCAAATATATCTAGCCATTTATCATCACTTGTGAAGCTGTCCATATCCGTAACAAAAAAAGTAATATCAAAATCCTGAAAATCATCAGGCGGAATATTTGTATTTGTTCTAGATCCTTCCAAAGTAACCATGCGAATGCGTTTGTCTGTTTTTGCAAAATTCAAAACAATATCATAAACTTCCTTTTCTGATCTCATTTTTATCTCCTCCAATTATTGAAATAGGTGTGAAGCCATTTTAGGGCTTTCCCGCCTTGATTACCCTTTAGCAAAGACGGGCGGGGCTGTCAACGGCGGCGCATGAAATGCGCCGTTCATCTTGACCGTTGACTGGCTCGGCTGGCTTTGCTATTTTTATCGAATTGCATATTGGTAAATTGCATTGATATGTACTTGGGTTGTATTCACGATTGGCACATTAACATCTTCGGGCTTTATGGCAAGTGGCAGCTCCGTACAGGCGAGAATGAGTGCATCTACATTTTCTTTTTCAATGTATTTATTTGCCAGTGCAATCATTTTCTCTTTATCACTAGGAATTACTATGCCATTCTCTAAATTGGGGTATATCAGTTTTCCTAATAGAGATATTATTTTTTCGCTATCGCCTTTACAAGTAACATCATCGGGCGGCGAAGTTCATCTTCCATACCCGGAATATCCATCATCTCTTTAGGCGGTTCTGCTTCCTCTACAACTTTAAGCTCAAACCCATTGTTCAGCAATCCCATTATAATCTGTGTAAGTGTGTGATGTTGTTTTACTACATCACATCCTAAAAAATGTGTAT
>Ga0265294_10007164_pt1 | contig 13279 bp, 10 predicted proteins | sample MunlanPumphouse3_FD_192504 | JGI IMG/M metagenome (GOLD analysis project Ga0265294, IMG submission 192504) | Groundwater microbial communities from a municipal landfill in Southern Ontario, Canada - Pumphouse #3 | ecosystem: Environmental > Aquatic > Deep subsurface > Groundwater | place... | reverse complement strand
TTTTAGTTACAACTTCTAGGTGGAATAATGTTACTAATCTTGATCTTAAAGAAGTTGAAAAAAAAACAGGATTAACCATTAGTGTTTATTCAACTTTGGAGGCTCAACTTAATCAGTTGGTCATGGAAAAGCCCAAGTTTTTAGAATATGGTACCCTTATGTATCACTGGGGTTATGGAGTTGGGGCTTGTTTTATGCTCAATGGACAACCTATTTTTTCAGAAAATGGAAGTATTGTAGAGGTGGGACATATGAATTATGTTCCTAGTAGCACCAAGCAATGTTTTTGTGGACGGAAAGGTTGTATTGAAACTGAATGTGCAATTTGGGCCTTGATTAAAGAACACGATGAAGTGGGTTATCCAGAAGATGAATTGGAGTTTCAAGAGTTTGTAAAAAATATTGATATTGAAAAACACCCTGAGCTTTCTGATTCTTCTTATGTTGCTGCTTACGGATTAAATGCTCTTTATCAAATTTTCTATCCAAAGAACATAGTTTTATATAGTCCATTCCTTTCGAATGAAAAAATAAAAGAAAAGTTTTTATCAAATTTTAAGAAAAATCTTCCTCTTGATTCCCCACAAAACATAAATATTGAATATATCGATGCTTCCTACCATGAAGAGATTTTTGGCTCAACAAATTCATTGGTTTTAGATAAGCTCCATTCAGACATGGTTGTAATTTCTTAATTCTTTAAGAAAAAAAATTAAAAAACATAAAAATATTGAATTTATGTTAAATACTTTGTATATATAAGAATAATTAAGGGTGTATAATAAAAAACATTAAATGTTATAAAACATCCTTGACAAATAACGTTTTCCATTCTTAAAATAAAATATAGGGTGTTTCTTTTTCTTCAGAAGAAATATAATGAGTAGTATGACTCTTTCAAATATGAAGGGTTAAGGAGATTACTATGAAAAAACTTGGATTTGGTATTATTGGAACTGGTGCAATTGCTACTATGCATGCACTAGCAATAAAAGATATGGAGGCGGGAAAGCTCGTCGGTTGTTTTGATATTAGGAAGGAAGCAAGTGAAAAATTTGCTTCTAAATATGATTGCAAGGCTTATTCAGACCTTGATCTCATGCTTTCTAATCCTGATATTGCTATTATTACTGTAGCAACACCTTCAGGTCTTCACCTAGAGGGTGCACTTAAGGCTGCTAGGGCAAAAAAACATGTTATTGTTGAAAAGCCTTTGGAAGTAACTGGTGAAAGATGTGATCAAATTATTAATGCGGCAAAAGAGAATAATGTTCTTCTTGCTGGGATTTTCCCAACCCGTTTTCATGAATCTTCTGTTATTGTGAAAAAGGCTATTGATGAAGGACGACTTGGTAAAATAGTTCTTTGTGATGCCTATATTAAATGGTTTAGGAGTCAAGCTTACTATGATTCAGGAGCTTGGAGAGGAACTTGGAAACTTGATGGTGGTGGTGCTTTGATGAACCAATCAATTCATGCTGTTGATATGCTTCAGTGGCTTTCCGGTGGTGTTGAGAGTGTTAATTCTTTTACCGATACAGTTGCTCATGAAAGAATTGAAGTTGAAGATGTTGCTGTTTCACGGGTTAAGTTCAAAAATGGTGCTGTTGGAGTAATTGAAGGTACTACTTGTGCTTATCCTGGAATGATGAAGAAAATTGAACTTTGTGGAACCAAAGGTACAATAGTCCTTGAGGAAAACAATATTTTGGTTTGGGACTTTGAAGAGAAAAGACCTGAAGATGAAGAGATTCTAAAGAAATATGGAAAAGCAACAACCAGTGGTGGTGGTGCCGGTGATCCTATGGCTATTGATTATAAAGGTCATCAAAGACAATTTGAAAATATGGTAAACGCTATTGAAAATGGTGAAAAACTTTTAGTTGATGGCGAAGAAGCTAAAAAGGCTGTAAGCATTATTGAGGCAATATATCAAAGTTCTAAAAATAATGAGACAGTTAGTATTAAATAAATAAGGGGAAACAGATGTTGGTAAAAAATGGAAAGGTTATTAGTCCTTTTCGTGAAAGAAATTGTGATATAAAGATAAAGAACTCCTTAATTGTGGGAGTTAATCCAGAAATCAATGCTGAAGGTGACCAGATTATTGATGCTGAGGGATGCTATGTAATTCCAGGTTTAATAGATCTTCATACTCATGGAGCGGGTGGTGGAAGTTTTATCAATGCAGATAAAAAAGATTTTGAGACTGCAGGTAGAATGCACTTGACCCATGGTGTTACAACTCTTCTTCCAACAGCTAGTGCAGCTCTTGATGAAACATTGCTTAATTTTATTGATGGTTTTGATGATTTTATTAAAAGTAATAATAATGGGGGAGATTACACTCAAGATTTAAATCTTCCTTATTATCCAGGTCTCCATTTGGAGGGGCCTTATTTTGCTGATTCTCAAAAGGGCGCTCAGGATGAACGTTTTATTAGAAAACCAGTAATGTCAGAATACAAAAGATACATTGAGCGTCATAACAATATTTCTCGTATTTCATTTGCTCCTGAAGTAGAAGGAGCAATGGATTTAGCTGATTATTTAAGAGAACAAGGCGTTATTTCTGCTGTGGCACACAGTGATGCTACTATGGAAGACATCCTTGAATCTTTGGAACATGGTGTAGAGCTTTTAACCCATTTTTATTCTGGAATGAGCATGCTTGTTAGAAAAAATGCTTATAGAGTTCCAGGTATTGTTGAAGCTGGTTATTTAAGAGATGAATTAATGGCTGAAATAATTAGTGATGGTTCACATCTTCCACCTCAAGTTTTAAAGTTGATTTATAAGATTCTTGGACCAACTAGGATGTGCATGATTTCAGATTCTTTGCATGTTGCTGGACTTGATATTTCAGAATATGAGGAAAATGGAAGAAAGTTCCGAGTTGAAGACCATGTTGCAAAACTTTATGATCGTTCAGCCTTTGCTGGAAGTGTTACTCTTGGTAATGATTTATTAAAGGTTATGGTAAATTCTACAAATGCAAATCTTATGGAAGCTGTAGAAATGATGAGTGTTAATCCTGCAAAGATTCTTAAAATGGATGATAAGCTGGGCCGTATTGCAACGGGGTATTATGCTGATCTTGTACTTCTTGATATGAACCTTGATGTTGTTAAGGTAATTCATAGAGGAAAGGTTGTTTATTCAAAATAAAAGAAAATGATATGCAGTTTTAAATTAATAAGATGAAAAAAGATTAATTAATTCATCTCTTTTTTTAGAACTGCATTTTCTTTTAAAAAAAAGAATAATTTTAATTTAATAATTTTATCTCTTTGACAAGTAATTCCTGTACTTTTTAGTACAATTGTTTTGTGAGTTTTATTTTAGCCATTATTTTTAGATGTTAGCTTGGATAATTTTAATTTGAAAAAAAATAATAACACCGATTGTTATAAATAGAACTTGACGTATTGAAAATTTGGTATATAATAACATTATGTATTATTAAATAAACAACGGAGGTTATTTATGCGAAAAAAATTATTAGTTGTTTTATTGGTTCTTGTCGCAGTTATGATGTTTGCTTTTGCAAATGGACAAGATGAAAACAAAAAAGAGGAATTGTCGATATGGACAGGTTATCCAGAAATGGAACCTTTCTATCAACATGTAGCTGAACAGTTTAACGAAACACATCCAAATGTTAAGATTACAATTGTATCACACCCTTTGCGTGAATTTGAGCAGAAACTTTCTGCAACTATTCCTGCTGATACTGTTGGTGATATTATTGAAATTTCGACTTATTCAGTCAAAAAATTTATTGATGCTGGTATGATTCCTGAAAATCCAGATAACGTTGTAGACTTTATGACTACACCTGATCGTTTTTCAGATTTTGTGCTTTCAGCTTGTCATTATGGTGATAAATATTATGGTTTGCCACTGTTCTTGGGTAGAACAGCATTGTTCTATAATAAGGATATGTTCAAGGCTGCCGGTATTGAAAATCCACCTACTACATTTGATGAAATGTATGAAGATGCAAAGAAACTTGCAAAGTATGATGACAACAATAAACTTACTGTAAGTGGTCATAGTCTTCGTCTTTCAGGATCAGGATCAGGACTTGGTGAAAAATTCTGGTTTGTTCTTTTCCCAATGGGTGGAACAATTCTTGAAGAAGGTGCAACTGAAGGTACCTACCATGCTGGTTACAACAATGATGCTGGATTTAATGCTGTAAGATATTATCTCGATGCAGTTCATAAAGATAAATGGGATAGCCCTGAAATTAAACATGACGCAGAAGCTTTTGAACTTGGATTGACAGCAATGTTCTTTAGAGAATCCTGGGTTATTGGTGATGCTGCTCAAAAGGTACCAGACTTGAATTATGGAACTGCTTTTGTTCCTAGTGCAGCAAGATGGGGAAGAATTACAAACCTTGAAAACCTTTATGTAACACGTGCATGTGAAAACCCTGAGCTTGCTTGGGAATTTGCTGAACTTTGTTTGTCTCCTGAAAACCAGACATGGATGCTTGATAACATTGGTTGGCTTCCGTCAAGAACAGATGTTGATTTCTCTGAAAGTATTGCAAAGACACCACAGCTTGCAGCTTTTATTGATTCACCTGAAGGCTATGATGAATTTGGTTATATTCCAATTTCATGTTTTGATGAAATTCTTACAAAGTTTTCAGAAAGACTTTCAGCAGCTTATCTTAATGCTAAACTTGACACAGACGATGCAGCTCTACGTAAGTGGCTTGACGACGCAGCAAAAGAAACAAACGAGATTCTTGAAAAAGCAGGAATGTTCGGCGAATAGAGTAAAAATGCTAGTAAAGGGGGACTCTCCTTTACTAGTGCTTTTTTTTTGGAGGTAATATGAGAAATAACAATAGCCTTGGAAGTAGCAATTGGCTAGAAAATTTTTTCCTTAGTAGGGGAGTTAGCAGAAACAAGCTGAAACAATATATATTTGCATATGTTTCTATTGTTCCAATCTTCGCCATTTATCTGATTTTAAGGATTCTTCCTATTGTTAGGAATTTTATTTATAGCTTTTTTAGAGCTGAAATTGGTAATCCTACTGCACATTTTATAGGATTTCAGAATTTTATCGATCTTTTCAGGGACCAACTTTTCCTTTTGTCTTTGAAAAATACCACAATATTTGCACTGTTGGTTACCGTTTTCAGTGTGGCAATTTCTCTTGCAGTTGCATTGGCATTATCTAGAAAAACTAAATACGGACCTTTTATGGAAACCATATATTTTCTTCCTGTAATTACGCCAATGGTCCCTGTGGCTGTTGTTTGGAAGTGGATCTATGATCCTACTTACGGTCTTTTGAACTATATCTTATCATTTTTTAATATTGATTCTGTTGCTTGGTTGGTATATCCGAAAACAGCACTTGCAGCAATTATAATTATGAGTATTTGGAAAGTGGTTGGATACAATATGATTATTCTTCTTGTAGGTATTCGTGATATTCCCGAAATTTACATAGAGGCTGCTCAAATTGACGGAGCTTCTAGGACTCAGGTTCTTCGTAGAATAATTATGCCACTTCTTAGACCTATTATGTTATTTGTATTTGTTATCAGTACTATCAATTCCTATAATGTTTTTACACAGGTTTTTATTATGACTACCGGTTCTCAAGGAGCTCCTGCAGGTGCTGTAAGAACTCTTGTATATGATATTTATGAGAATGGATTTAGATATTTTAAAACAGGTTATGCAGCAAGTGAAGCCATAGTTCTGTTTTTAATTATCCTAGCTTTGACTGTGTTCCAATTCAGAGTCAGCAAGGAAGAGGATTAGGAGGTATTATAATGAATAAAGATAAAATAACCGTAGGAAGAGTTGTTTCTGTAGTGCTTCTGTTTTTAGGTGCGTTAATCATGATCCTTCCGTTTTTGTGGATGCTTTCAACATCGCTTAAACCAACTACACAAATATTGGATTGGCCACCAAAACTTATACCAGAAACTTTTACAATTCAACATTATTTTACTGTTTTTCAAACAGTTCCTTTTGGACGATTTTTTATAAATAGTATTTGTATGTCTACTTTGTCTACCGTAGTAATCTTACTTACTTCAGTTTTGGCAGGATACGTATTTGCAAAGTTTAGTTTTCCAGGTAAAAAATTCCTTTTCATGGCAATCCTTGCAACAGCAATGGTGCCGTTTGAAACTTATATGATTCCTCTTTATCTTTCAATGGTTAAATTCCATTGGGTAAATACATTTATGGGACTTGTTGCTCCTTATTTGGTCATGAGTTATGGTATTTTTTTCATGAGGCAGAATATAAAATCTACAATTCCAAATGAATTGATGGATGCTGCAAGGATTGATGGACTTGGTGAGTTTGGTATTTTCTACAAAGTAGTTTTGCCTTTGATGACAGGTTCTGCTGGAGCTCTTGCAATATTTGCATTTATGCAAACTTGGGCAGCTTTTATCTGGCCACTTATTATTACAAGTAGTAAAGAACTTTGGACTACCGAACTTGGACTTGGAATGTTCCAATTCAGATTCTCTGTTGATATGGGACCAATAAATGCTGGTTCAATTATTTCAATTTTCCCAGTATTGCTAGTGTTTTTATTTTTTAGAAGGAATATTATGAGTAGTATGACCTTATCAGGTATGAAGGACTAATTTAATCAATTATGGATAACGAAATTAATAAAATTAATGAATCCAACAAAGAAAAATTGCTGGAAAGTATTCAGTGCATTACAGGTACTGTAATTAAAACAGCACTCAAACGTAATAAAGAAAATGAAATCAGATGGATTGATATGAAATTTGATCCTGTAACAGGTAAAGACATCTATGACAAGAATAAATGGTATTCGAAAAATCAAGTGTATTCTTGGATACAAGGAAGATCTCTTGAAACCATCTGTGAATTTCTTGATTTTATGGCAGATGAAGAATCAGAACTTTGCGATAGAAAAGAACTTATCGAAGTTGGGGATAGTATTTATGATCATCTAAAACCTTTGGTTGAAAATTGGGAAGATGGAAAAGCTTCACGCTCAATTCCTTTTGTATTTGACCAAGGGCTTAAGGAGACTTCAGAAGAAAAGGCTCTGTATCCAAGTATTTCAGATATGTTCGTTTACAAAGGGCTTTTGCTTTATGCCTTCACAAGAAAAAAAGAAGCTGATATTCCTTCTTTAGTAGAAAATCTACGCTACATTAGTCGTGTAGCTGTGGAAGGTAATTTAATAAATGATCAGATAGACTATAAAACAGGTCTTAAAGTGATAGAACCTGGAAAAGGTATTGGACTGGAAGGTGATATGCTTGCCATTGGTTCTTCTTCCATACTTTATAAGGTTACAAAGGACAAAAAAGACCTTGACTTAGGTTTTGATGCATTGTTGGATACCCTTGATAAACATTCTGCGGTAAATTCAGATGGAAAAATCTTTGTTACTGATTACATTGATTTAGATGGAAAACCGGTAAAAAACAAAGATGGAAGTTTTGAAAATAACCCAGGGCATACATTGGAAATCTGTGGCATGGGGCTTCAATTCCTTCGAGAAAATGCTTCACAGTTAGTCTGTCAAGAAAGATATGATTTTGTTAAGGAAAAATTAATTGAAATTGGTTGCTATCATTTTAAAAATGGGCTCACTCCTGTGGGAACTGTTTATCTTGGTTTAGATATAAATTCGAAGAAGCCAATAAAAGCTATAAGCCCTTGGTGGTCGAGTTTTGAAAGTATGAGAACTTTAAGCGAAATCTATTTCTTTAATAGAAGTGTTGAAGTTCTTGATATGTTATTTAAATTAAAGGAAGACTTAACCAAGGTTTATCTTGAAAGATCTGTTACTGGGATTCCTATTCAAACAGTGGATGATTTAGGAAAAGTTGTTTCAATCATACCTGCTACTGCAGATTTGGATCCAGGTTATCATACTGCACTTCCATTATTTGATGTGTATCGTTTGTTTTCAAATTTTTTTGCTGGTTTTTCCAAAGTTGATATTGACCTAGAAGAGGGGGTAAGACTTCAAGGTCATGCTTCGAGGCTTGGCCTCGCCGATGGAATTTTAGACCCTCTTAGTGTTCATGCTATTATCATGAATTCAGGACTTAAAAGAAATGCAATAATTGTTTGTGATTTGATTGAACTGGATCAAGAAATGATTGATAGTCTGGTTTGTGAAATAAATAGAGAATTTGCTATCAGCACTGACTGTATTATGATATCAACTATTCATACCCATACAGGTCCAGCTGCTATAAGACTTGGAAATTTAAAGCCAACTGAAAATTTTAAGAAAAATTTGAAGATAGCTGTTAAAGAAGCTGTTAAAAAAGCTGAAAAAGATTTTGACGAAGTCAAAGTTGGTGTGTATCGTAATCAAGTTGAAGGTATCGGAGTTAATAGAAGGTTTCTTGAGGATGGAAAAGTTGTTATGAAACCTAACTTTAAAGGAGATATTGATAAAGATCTGGTAACGGTTGCATTTTATGACAACACAAATAATCTTAAGGGTCTTTTACTTCATGTTTCATTACATCCAACTACACTTGGTGTGGATATCCATAAATATTCTGCTGATTATCTTGGTGGTTTATATAGAGAAATCGCTAAACTTTATGACGTAAATGTTGTGGTTATGCAGGGAGCTTGTGGAGATGTAAGACCTTGTATCCTAGACGAAACTGGTACTGGATTTGTAGATGGAACTTATGATGACTGCATACGAATTGGTAAGAGGATAGCTGAAAAGGTTGATGAGGCCATTGAAAAAATAAAAAATAATGGATTAGTTTCCATTAAGGCAATTCATTCACAAAAAGGTAAGTGTAAGTTGAAGGTAAAAGTTGAAAGCCTTAACAAGGTTATGCAGACTTTAAAAACTTCTGAAGAAATGCTTGAAAATGTTGATGAATTAACCAAAGACTTAGATCCATTTTCAAAAGCACATGACTGTACTGCTATGCTATTAAAAGATGATATTTACTGGTGCAAAGAGATGCTTGATAATTACGATAAAGGTAAGGTTTTCGACTATGTAGAAGCTGATTTTGCCTTTCTTAAATTGGATGAGCTTGTCGATGTTGCTTTTCTTCCTGGAGAAGCCTTTGTCAGTATTGGTGAAAGAATTAAGGCTGAATTGAATAGTGCTGAGACCATGATTTGTGGTTATTATTCAGGTTCAGTTGGTTATATTCCCAATAGAGAAGCTTTCAAGGAAGGTGGATACGAAGTTGACCAAGCTTTTAGGTCTTATGGATATGCAGGGCCCTTTGAAGAGAATGTCGAAGACCAGGTAGTTGTTGAAATAATGAAATTGAGTAAATAATCAAGACGCAAAATATAGAGAACCATTGTTTTTTTAATCCGATGAAAGTTCGGGTTTTATTGAGATGCCTAAGGGATGCAATGTTAGCGGCTACCATTGTGCTGGTAGCCTTGCTAATTTTCAAAATAGGAATTAATGACTTCTTTTGTATTTTTAAGAGGTAAGAAATGAAGAACGAAAACCTTGTTTTTAAAAAAGCAATAGTTCTCATGATTGTTTGTGGGTTTACTAGTTCAATGGTTTCTGTTTGTGCAAAAGGTGGAGGAGAAATTTCACCTATTCAAAAAGTATTTTTTCAGAACATAACCATTGTTTTGTTTGGGCTTCCTTTTATGATTAAAAATGGTTTTTGTTTTCAAAATAAAAACAAAGTTCTCTTTCCATTGTTACTAAGATGTGTTTTGGGTGTAATGGCTGCAGTAATTAGTTTTTATTGTCTTCAAAGAATGTTGGTAGCAGATGTTAACATGCTTTTGCAGATTAGTCCCATATTTACTGCTGTTTTTGGTTTTTTTATGCTAAAAGAAAGATTTCCTAAATCAAATTGGTTTTTCTATTCATTTGCTTTGCTTGGAAGTCTTTTAATAATAAAACCTGGAACGGATAATGTTTTATTAGTTCCGGCATTACTTTGTGTTTTTTGTGCAATTATTTCTTCTGTGGATTTAAATCTTTTGAGAATTTTAGGTAGAAATGGAATGGTTGGTCTTCCTGTCATCTTTTATTTTGGACTTTTTTCTTTACTGGTAAGTTTTCCTTGGGTTTTATTTAATTTTGTACCTATGGGACGATTACAGTTTCTTTCAATTATTGGAATTGGATTTTTCACCTTATTAACTCAGATTCTTCTTTCATATGCCTATACAATGGCTCCTAGCGGTAGAATATCGATATATTCATATGTTGGAATTTTGTTTTGTGGTATTAATGGATATATCTTTTTTAAAGAAATTCCCGATAGAATTAGTTTAATTGGGTATGTTTTAATAATTTTCACTGCTTTAGCTTTATATGTAAGGGATAATAAATATAAAGAGAATGAAATTGTTTAGTTATAATTTAGTTTGGAGTTGTAGAATTTATTGTTTTTTATCAAGGGCTTTGGGGTTGTAAATTTATGAGTTTTTGGTTTTGATATAGTTTATCAGACTGTAACAGGTATTCTTTTAGATATTTTTAAAAATTGGAAAACTCTTTCAAATGCTTTATTTTAATCTTTGCAATTGTTTGGTTTACCGTTTTTATTGTTTAGTGAGGGGTTTTATGAAGGGTATAATTTTTGATATGGACGGGGTTTTAATTGATTCTGAACCACAACAGGTTGAATTTGATATTAAGATTTTAAGTAGGTTTGGAATAAAATCAAAGCCAGAAGATTTTGTTTCTTTTACCGGAGTAAATAGCTTAAAAGTTTTTGAGTTTTTTCAGAAAAAATACAATCTTGATGTTTCAGCCGAACAATTATATCAAATGAAAAAAGAGTTAATAGTTGAGGAATTTAAAACTAGTCTTCATATTATGCCAAAGTTTGAAGAAATGAAGGAAGCTTTAGCTCTTATTCGTGGAGCTAAATTTGCAATTGCTTCTTCTTCTCCTAGGGCCTTAGTAGATGTTGTTATTAAGCAGTTGGGATTTGAAGATTTTCTTTCTGCTTCCATTACTGGAGACGAAGTTTTTAATTCCAAACCTTTACCTGAGATATATCACAAAGCTGCTGCTTTGCTGAATTTGGATGAAAAGGACTGCCTCGTTCTTGAAGATTCTAAAAATGGAATTAAGTCTGCATTGGATGCTGGGATGGAAGTTGTAGGTTTCTTTCCGCCTAATTCAAATAACAAAGATTATAGCCAAGTAAAATATAAAATAACTTCTTTGGATGAGTTTCCATTCTATGTTCAAAAATTTGTTAATATGAGCCTTAGCTAAAAGGGCATTTGAACATACTCATTATTTTCATATTCAATCGTTAGTTCTTTATAGAAATGGTTTTTAAGAATGTCTAAAGAAAAAAGTTTTTTAGGCTCTTCCATCCATATTTCATCTTTGCGAAGAATTTCTAAATTCATTACCGGCGAAAACATGGTAGAAAAGATAAGTTGGATTTCTTTACTTCTTATATAGTTTATAAAATTGATGGTTTCGTTTGGTGATAAACAACAATCTGTTGAGCCTAATACCAATAATGAGCCTTTATTAGCGTTTTTTAGATTGGTAGCTAGTTTATTTGTTTCATTGCATTTAAGATCAATTATGACTTTTTTAAGCCAAGTTTTTACTACATTGATGCTTGGTATTTCTTTTGGTTTGTTAAGATTTTTTAACCACTGTCTGGTGATTTTTTTTGTTCTTAAATCAATCAAAAAACCATATTGATAAAAGGATCCTTCATAGTAGAATTTTAGGTCGAAATATGATGGGTAATTATTTTTAGGTATTTCTATTTTTGTTTTTTGATTTAGAACTGCCTTTTTAAAGAAATCAAAGGCTTGAAGTAATACTGGGTTCCTTTGAAATATTACACTGAGTTTAAGAATCTTTAAATCATTTAGAGAAAAAAGATCCTGTTCTTGGTTTTTATCATTTCCTCTAATCATGGTAAATTGTTGAGGTTTATAAAAGGTCAGGAAGTTTCCAACAGTAAATTTTATTAGCATATTAAAAGAATAAGCTTTCATTTTTGATTTTACAATAAAAAAAGGGTTTATAGCTTTCTTTTGTTTAAATGTTGTTGCTTTATAAAACTTTTCTATTTGGTAATTAGGTTTAATGAGTCAATTATTTATTTTGGTAAATTGAATAATTATTCTGTTGTTGTTATTTTACTTGAAAATCTAGGTATTCCAGTCATTGGATTTTTTCCACAAGAGTAGCAGATCATTAAGACTTGGAAAGTTTCCATTGCTGATAATACAGCTAGAATTCCATCACCCACTTTTGACCATATTGTTGTTGCCCCTTTTAAAGGTTCTAATCCAGAAAAATCAATTACAATAAGGTGGCAACCAGTTTGTTTTGCAATTTCTTCAAAACTTTGTGCCAGTTTTCCCAATTCTCCGCTTTGCCTAAATATTACAATTACAGAGTCTTTTTTTATCATTTCTTTTGGTCCATGTCTAAATTGGCCAGTTTCATAGTTTAAAAAAGGCAGACAACTTAGTTCTTGGCATCCCAAAGAGAAAAGGGAAGAAAGAGGATATGCAATACCGCGTCCTGTGGAAACAAGTAAATTTCCCGACCAAAGATGTTCAATTGCTTTTTTAAAATCATTATTGTAGTTTTGTTTATATGAAATTGAGTTGAAAACGTCTTGTACTTCAAATGCACCCAATTCTGAAATAACATAAGCCATTAAAGCAATAGTTATAATTACGCTTCTTGTTCCTGCATAGGCCTTTTCTATTCCCCCATCAGCTACAATTGGAATTGTATTTTTTGCAATAGTACTGTTTCCATCTAAAGTGAAAGAAAAATGTTTTTGGTCTTTTGAAAGTTCAAGACATTTTACAGTTTCTATTGATTCTCCAGACTGGGAGGTGTAAATGAATAAGGCACTTTTTATCTTTATCTGGGAATATAGAAAATCTGAAGCAGTAATTGCTAAGGCCTCATAACCTAATTTGCATAATTGAAAGGCAAAAACTTTGTTTACAAAATGAGAAGCTCCCATGCCTAATAAAACAATTCGATTACTGGTTTTTATTTCACTAGCTAATTTCTTTATTTGATCTTTTTGATTTTCATAACTAGATATAGCATCTTTTTTTTGATTTTCCATTTCTTTTAAAATTGCTTCAACTCCAGAAGTATCTTTTAGGTTTTGAGCATAATGGTTTATTATTTCTTTCATTTTATTTTCCTTTTTTATTTGGCTCAATCACAAAAGTTGTGTGTTTTTAGATATTTTATGGGAGGATGGATTTCTTACATAGTTTTTTCTGCTTGCATCAAAGAGTTTTAAAAAGAAATA
>Ga0265294_10007163_pt1 | contig 13279 bp, 10 predicted proteins | sample MunlanPumphouse3_FD_192504 | JGI IMG/M metagenome (GOLD analysis project Ga0265294, IMG submission 192504) | Groundwater microbial communities from a municipal landfill in Southern Ontario, Canada - Pumphouse #3 | ecosystem: Environmental > Aquatic > Deep subsurface > Groundwater | place... | reverse complement strand
TCAGCAAGGTCATCGATTACAAAGATGCTTCGTACCAATGGGCGTAGTGCGCTTTCCCAGCGATAGTCGAGAGCGTAATGGTCCATCACCAGCCAGTCGGGTTGGGTCTCCAAACCTTTAATGACAGCTTTGGTCTGGTGGGCATCTTCCTGCCATGTCGTTCCAAGCCAGGCAGCATGGGCAGGGGTTGCTTCGGCTTCAAACCCCGGCATTTGTGGAGAGAGGCGATGGACTGCAAATCCTTGCTCTTCAATTAAGTTACAGAGGTGACCCTCAAGCTCCCGACAGATGAAGGTAATATCCGTACCCCTTTTGGCCAGAGCATTGGCCAAGGTAAGGCAGCGCATGACGTGACCGGTGCCAATGGTAAGCGAAGCGTCTGTGCGAAAGACAAAGTTCAGAGACATGCATGTCACCTAGGAGCAATGATACCTATGCGTACAGGCACTCCCGCGCTGGCAAGATACCTCTTTGCCTCGGCAGGTGTCTGCTGAGTAAAATGAAACATACTCGCAGCTGCAACAGCAGAAGCCCCGCACTCTTGAACCGCAAGACGCAAATGCTCATAGATCCCAGCCCCTCCTGATGCAATAACTGGCAAATTAACAGACTTCGCCACTTGATCAATCAGTTTGAGATCATACCCTTGCATAGTGCCGTCCCTTTCAATTGATGTAAGCAAAATCTCTCCAGCTCCACGTGATTCCAGTTCTTTCGCCCATTCAATTGGATCTCTCCCTGTGGCTTTCGTACCAGAGTGGCTAAAGCATTGGTATCTACCGTCAGACATTCGCCGAACATCGATGCTAGCAACCACACACTGCGAACCAAAATGATGTGCAGCGTCTTCAATAAGACGCGGATTAGAGTACGCAGCAGTATTTATGCTGATTTTGTCGGCTCCAACAGTTAAAAGTTTCTCAATCTGGGTGATCTGCGTAATACCTCCACCAACTGTGAAAGGAACAAAGCATTCATCTGCAAAGTCTCTTATCGATGCATAATCAGGGTCTCTTGAGTCTTTATTTGCGGTAATGTCCACAAGAATCAACTCATCAACATCTCGAGTATTGTATACTTTTACCGCAGGCAAAACAGAGCCGATTTGACGCCAACTGTCAAAGCCAACCCCTTTTACGAGTCCGAAATCTTTCCACAGGAGAGTTGGGATTACACGTACTTTTAGCATCACATAACACCTAGAAAGTTTTTAAGAAGATGCATTCCCGTCTTTGAACTCTTCTCCGGATGGAACTGCGTTCCCCAAATAATATCACTCCCCACCACGGCCACGATGGGTACACTATAATTTGTTATTGCTGCAATGTGCTCTTCTAATTTCGGTTGAAATGTATAACTATGGACGAAATAAAAGTCTGTGTTCTCCGGAATTCCCGAGAATAGCGGGCACTCTTTGTTGATAAAAGAAATATTGTTCCAACCTGCATGAGGAACGCGTTGTTCGCAACCGATACTACTGAGATGTACTACCTTTCCGGGAATTAAACCAAGCCCTTTAGCATCTCCACCTTCCGTCCCTTGACTAGCAAGCAATTGCATACCAAGGCAAATACCCAGAACCGGGATCTTATCCTTAAGTACTGCATCCCGGATGGCATCAACCCAACCCCGTACCCGCAGGGAATTCATTCCATCTTTAAAGCTCCCGACACCAGGCAGAATCAAGTGGGATGCATCATAAAGTTGATCTGCCTCTTCAACAATCTCATAAGCGGCACCAAGTCTGGTTAATGCACGGCTTACCGAACCCAGGTTAGAAATACCATAATTAATAATAGCAATCATTGCTTGAACCTAGAATTACTCAATGATAACCTCGGTTCTTGGGAACCACGTATCCTGATTACCCCACTACATTGTAGTCGCCATAGAGTGAATTATAGTTTACATCGTAACTTCTTTTGGAATGTATATACTGCTTATGATCCTAGATCACTGTAATATCAGTCGTAAGCATATTTTTCATCACTAGTTAGCTCTGGAGGTCATAGCAACAGGGAATACATCTCTACTACAACGGATTGTCATCATATTTAATCTATGATCGTAAATCACTTTATCTATATCGTAAGGATCGAAGACGATACCATATAATTCACTATCCACAGCCTTACAGGATCTATCGTATGGTAAATATGGATTTATACCCATGAATCCCTCTTTAATACAGTCGGGAACAGGGGCATCTTTGCAACCAGTCTCAGTATGCGTGTCACGTTAAGTATCTTAGATTTTAGCAATGTAGATTTCAAGTCAGGATATACCTCTTGTTTCCTCATAGGAGATCAAGCATTGTATATTGGAAACCTATAGATTATCATAATTTATTTTTACTAGATTCCCATTTTTGTCTTTAATCAGGTTACCCAATTGGTCTTGCTGGAAAAGCTTTTTATTGGTAAATGTATCACAGGTCTGAATAAATTCTTCAACGGTAAGTTCCAGAGGTTTTAGAATATCTTCTAAGGACTTGCCAAGATAACTCCAAGGGAATTTTCCATCTTGTTTTTTGACTATTTCCAGCGCATCTTGGCGGGTTATACGACCGCGTCTCACTTGCATGCAGGCTATATCAGTTGCTCGCCCAAAGCCAAATTTCAGAAATTTGAAATAGTCATGAATGCCAGTTTGATAATTGTCCAGATTTTCATAGTTTACCATGGAGCCCTCCACTGATTTATGATATGTAGTTAGGCCGTGAGACTGTGCAATCAGCGCATTTGATAAACCATCCCACGGCAGGTAATAGCCTAAAAAGAGGCCGGTTACACCAACACGGGTAAGGTCTTCATCCAAGGGGTAGGTATAAGGAATAAGGTGTCGAGCCTCAATGCCATCAATACCGACCACATCAGAGACTCGTAACCCGAGTAACCCTCCAAACTCCTCGAGCCATCTACGATTAAGGATGTTACTTTCAGATGCTGCAGCAGGACCACCATATTCATTCTGTGAGTTCTCACCCCAAATAATCAGAGGGATATTGAATTGTACTGCTGCTCGCACTGGGATGGTGAAGATGCCAATATGTTCCGGCCATGAAATATCCCCTACTTGTTCGAGTCCAATTCTGTTGAGTCTAGCTCGAATCAGTGGGTTCGGAGAAAACTCCACATAGTCGACACCCAGATGTTTCAGATTCTCAATATTTTTGCGACCTATCTCAGAGAGGTCACACGTTGTTGCGGTGACACAGAGAGGATTCATACCCAACTGGAGCATACGAATTACCTGATAGGTACTATCCTTCCCACCACTTACAGGGACGATGCAATCCCAGTTATTACCATCTGGCTGACGATACTTTTCGAGTATCCGTAGCAGTTCATTTTTCCTTTTTTCCCAGTCTATCTCTTTACGCCGCTCATAACTACGGCAGGCGTTACAAACCCCCTCTGCATCAAGTTGTAAATCGGGCTTTGTATTTGGCATTACACACCGTGTACAATATTTCAACATTTTAGTCCCTCCTTTCTAACAAAAACCAGGTGATATCGTCCTGCGGGAAACTAGGGTCACGATGATAGGCAAAACCATAATCAATGAGTTTAAGATCAGGATAGTGATCTAGGATTTCTCCACAGAAATCACGCTTAAATAAGCGACCACTATGGCCTCGATAAGGTATCTGAACGGGAACAGGATTATAATACTCACATATGAGCAGATAGCGACCTGTTGACTGATACAAAATCTCGTAGGCCTGTGATAAATAGTCCGGACTGATGTGGATCAGTACCCCTTTTATCAGCACCAGATCAAACTGTTGCACAACGGAATAATCGAGTATAGATGTGTGGAAGACATTTTCTGGCGGAAGAATGGTGCGTAATTCTTCCGCGGCATCTGCATTGATCTCGATGGCAAACTGTTCCTGCTGTGGGTAGAGAAGTTTCAATGCCTTAAGGTTCATGCCCACATTTGCCCCAAACTCGATGCAGTCCTTGGGCTTACGAGTAGAACGCAAGGCCTGATTAAAAAAAGCGAGGTTCGAAGCTAATAGTTCCGGACCCTGATTACGCGTTATATACTCAGTTCCAAATTCGCCGGCCCAGAATGACTCCTGTTCTGTCTTAAATTGATTACTCATGGATTTACTCTCCTTTTCGTGGGAACCATATCCAATCCCTCTCGGTATCTCCTTCTGCTGGACATCACGGTTAATGTTAACGACTTCTGGATGCTTGTCCAGATACTCAAGAACATCCATCCAAGTGAAGTGATCGTCCCCGAAATGCGCATATACCGCACGAATAAATGCAAGGTCTTCAGGGGTATCCAGGGTCCATCGATGAAATGAGAGGTCTTTGTCGTTGAAAACCCCGTGAATCCGGAATATATCCGGGTTCCGGTAGATATACGGCGTTACATGCTCTCGCAGTTTCGGGTCTCTGTCCTCTCTCCACGCACGTGCAAGAGCCTCAGATGTCATCACCTCAGTATCAAGACCGCGGGGGAACGTGCGGGGAGGGAGGGTGTTGGAGACATAATCAGCATGCGGGAGATCGAGGAAGGTCCTGATGACCACATCGACGACCTCCGGATCGATCATGGGGCAGTCCGAGGTGATTCTGACAATCACATCGGCATTGTACGCCTGTGCCGCCCGATAATACCGGTCGAGAAGATCGCCCTCATCACCCCGGAAACATGACCATCCTCTATCTCTACAGAGGGAGGCGATCGGGTCGTCTGCCGGGAGGATTGTTGTCGCAATGACGATCTCACTCACCAGTTGCGACCGCCCAAGCCGGTTGACGTCTCTTACCAGTGCAGGCTCCCCCAGGAGATCCAGCATAACCTTTCCAGGAAGACGACTGCTTCCCATTCGTGCCTGGACGATCGCCACAATTTTCATTCTTCTGCCTCGGGTATTCAAAGGGTTGATCCCGCCTTTTTGAGCGTTTCGGAGATATATGCGAGGTCTCCCTCCGTCATCGCCGGATGCAGGGGAAGGGTGATAATACGGTCAAAAACATCCTCAGTTACAGGGAATGCCTGCGGAACGAACGGGAAATGCTTCTGATAGTAGGTGAATCGGTATATCGGGATATAATGAACATTTGCGCCGATATTGTTCTTGTGCAGGTGGCGATAGAGATCATTCCTCTTGACACCCCTGAGAAGCACGGTATAAAGGTGCCACCCGTGTATGACATCTCCACGACATCGGGGCGTTTCAAGCCATGAGATATCCCCGATCAATTCATCGTAGATCGCTGCAAGGTCATTTCTGCGCTTGATGAAGGTGTCGATCTTCTTTAATTGTGAGACGCCAAGTGCTGCCTGGATGTCAGTCATCCGGTAGTTTCTCCCGAGATCCAGCATATCATAAGCCCACTGAGATCCCTCACCAAACATATCGCCGACATTCCGATCGATACCATGACTCCTGAGAATCTTCAGTCGTGCGGCGAGATCAGGGTCATCTGTAACCACCGCCCCGCCTTCGCCCGTTGTGATCGGTTTCACCGGATGGAAACTGAAGATCGTCATGTCAGCGAATGTGCCGATCTTACGGCCATGGTATGAGGCCCCAAGCGCGTGGCACGCATCCTCGATCAGGCGGAGGTCATATTCTTGGGCAATCTCCCTGATCTCGTCGATAGCACAGGGGTGTCCGGCGTAATCGACGTAGATTATCGCGCGGGTTTTGGGAGTGATCCTTCTCCTTATCTCATCCGGACGAATATTCCGTGTTGCAGTATCGATATCCGCAAAGACAGGAACGTGACCGTTGTACAGGATTGCATTACTCGTGGCGGCAAACGTGAACGGGGTTGTGATGATCTCGCTACCCTTCGGGAGGTCAAGTGCCTGGACCGCGAGATCCAGGGCACTTGTACCGCTGTTCACCGCGACAGCATGCCGCGTACCGACGTATCCGGCAAGTTTCTGCTCAAACAGCCCGACGGTCGGTCCCGTCGTGAGCCAGTCGCTCTTCAGCACCTCTGTAACCGATCGCACATCATCGTCGTCGATTGACTGATGCCCGTATGGAATAAATCGCATGGTCCCGCCACCACCGGGCATCTTATGAAATGTCCACCATCGACGTCAATGCATCCGCATCAAGCCAGACCGTGTTATTCTCACTTGAGTACCGGAACCCTTCCGGCAGTGGTTTCCCCTCATGAACGTTGTTCCCATGCCAGAACTTCAACTCTGGCTCTATAACGAAATAACCACCCAGATCCTTTGAATGCCGAGCTTCGTCTTCGGTGAGGAGAACTTCGTGGAGTTTCTCGCCCGGACGAATGCCTATGATCTCGACTTCACAGGCAGGTGCGATAACTTTCGCTAAATCTCTTATTTTCATGCTGGGGATTTTGGGAACAAAGATCTCTCCGCCCTTCATCGATTCAATGCACTGGACGACGAACCGGGCACCCTGATCGAGTGTCAACCAGAAGCGCGTCATGCGCTCGTCGGTTATTGTCACCCGTCCCTGCTTTCTCTGTTCCAAGAAGAGCGGTATGATGCTTCCCCTGCTCCCAACCACATTCCCGTAACGGGTACATGCAAATCGCGTTGTCTTACCACCGGCGTAAGCATTCCCCTGTACGAAGAGTTTTTCTGCAACCATTTTGGTTGCGCCGTAGAGGTTAACCGGATGCACCGCTTTATCGGTACTCAACGCCATGACTTTTTCAACACCGTTATCGATTGCAGCGTCGATAATATTACTCGCACCGTCGATGTTTGTTTTAACTGCTTCCATCGGGTTATATTCGGCAGCAGGTACCTGCTTTAAGGCCGCGGCATGCACAACAATGTCCACATCGTTCATCGCACGCGAGAGGCGCCCTTTATCCCGCACGTCTCCGATGAAAAAGCGCAGTCTATCGTCCCGGTATTTTTGCTGCATAGCCCACTGGAGGTATTCGCCTCTTGAAAATAAGCGAATACTATCTGGATTATGCTCGCTGAGAACAAGGGACGTGAATTCTTTCCCGAAAGAGCCTGTGCCGCCCGTCACAAGGATCGTTTTGCCATCGAAGCAGGACATCACCAATACAATCCACGTTTTGGATGATTAGTCTAACGGAAAATACCTTCTGGGAAGATTTGGAAATCGAGGAAATGCAAGACGTACAGGCATTCTGGCTCATCATGCCCTCTTCTGGCGAGTTATCCTTGCACTTCGGGTTTCTATACACCCCTCAATCAGAGTAACAACGCGCTCTGCTGCTTTCCCGTCAATCCCGTAGAGATACTTCCGGATAAACTCCTCTCTGTTCCATGCCAGGCAGGAATCGTCACGCAAGAGCTGCTCCACAGCCGGTTTGAGATCTTCGGGTCTGTAGACCCCGCAGGCAACGCCCTCCTGAACATAATTTACAATGTCAGGCTGTCCACCAAGATTCATCACGATCAGCGGCTTTTGGAGCGCAACTGCTTCAAGTCCAACCGTCGAGTGCAACAGCAGGACGAGGTCGCTTACAGCGAGCAGCCCTAACGTATCTGCATCTTTGGCAACGATATGAGCATCAATTGAATACTTCCTCAGATGCTCCTGGATCATCGTATCATACCGTTTCGGTTCTCCCGGATGCTGTTTAATGATGAGTTGTACATCCTCCATTGACGACATACAATCAAAAACAGCCTGAAAATTCAGTTCATTCTCAGAATCGGAGATGCCGTGGCACTGCGTCGTCCACAGCACGATCTTTTTTGACGGATCCAGATGCCATCGTTCGATCAACTCTGAGCGAACCGACTGTGGAGCCAGATCAATCATCCGATCATACCGTGGCTGACCGGTGATAACGACGGCATTCTCCGGGTAACCTCCTGCCTGAGTCAGTAACTCTTTATAGTACCTACCGTACACCGCAGTAACGTCAGCAGTGGGCACGAAAGGCGCTTTCACAGATAGATCAGGCGAAATCTCGCCAGCCTGATATATGTATCCTTTATGTAATTCGTTGACAACGCCGTGTTGGATTGCGACACAGGGGATATTCTTCCTTTTCGCTGCCACGATGAGTGCCCGCTCGAATACACTGTACTCGTTCGCGACAAGAATGGCCGCAGGCTCAACGCTATCGAGCAGGGCTTCGGCCATGGATATGAATTTAGCAAACTCGGCGAAGACATATTCCGGTCTGTCGTACGCAAAATAGTTCCTGAACTTTCTCCGGATCTCCCCGCCTGGATCCTCAGGAAATTCTAAGAAACCGGCAAGTGTCCAATCATCCTTCAGCAGATCCCACACCTTTCTGAAGTGGTGCTTTGCCTCGTTTCTCTCTCTCCCGATCCGACGACGGAAGAAGAGGTTGAACGGAATATGAAGCACATCCCAGTGTTTACACTTGCTGATGACGACCTGTAACGACGGGATGTAGGGGCACTTCAGCGGATATGTTGAAACAATCCGATACTTCCCTTTTTCATCAAGTTTTCGGATGACCGCGTGGAAAAACTGATCCGACAGGATTGGTTCAACCTGATCGCCAGCGTAAAATGTTCTCCATTCGATGTCCTCTCCTGTGATGAGAATTACCTTGTCTACCGGTCCCAGCGATCTAATCTGTTTTATTCTATTAAACCGGAGGAGGATCAGATATGCGATCACTGCAAGAAGATAATCACTAATGTAGTATACCCGACGGGCGAGTGCCCTGAACAGTCTGCTTGTCTTGATCTTATGGCAGAGCCCTGTTCCCCAGCCCAAACCTTCATACTCCCGATTGAATAAATAGGAGTAGAACGCCATATCGACAAACCACCAGAGTGTAATGTCATTATAAGTGGTTAATTCGAGCAGGGTCTTCCCACAGACGAGTTTAGTATTTTTCAGCCGGTTAATATATGTCATAACAGATTCTGGTTGCACAGCGTCTCTCCCCCTAGGAATGCACACTTATTTCTCAGGTAGACCATATTTGAGGTCTTGTCACTCGGACCTAATTCCAGGAACTGCAAACTGCATCATGGAAACAATATAGATTATTACAGTTTTCTTTCTATAGAAATGACCGATCTGTTCCACCCCTAATTCCTCACACATTAGGAAATATAACAAGTTTGAGTTTCTCTGTCAACAGCGGTATAAAAGTGTACACCTGCTAACCCTCTAGCACATGCTTGAGGGTCGTGGCAATGCTCATCACAGAGGTATTTCCCATGATACAAGACTTGCACCGTCAGAGGCTAAATGAGGTTGTCCCAAAACGCCTCTACCGGGAGGGAGCACCCGCTCGAAACTCTTCGGGTTTCTCAAGCCCCATCAGGGGTCACACTCCGGTCCCTCCCCCGAGGCAAGATGCCCGGAAAGAGGCCTATAGGTTATATTACGTAATGTTTCGATCAATTTTCCGGTAGCGTGCATAAGAACGCTCTGAACCATGAGGAACTGCAGACTCCTGATACTTTTAGGACGACTTCATTCATGAGGTTATCCCAATACTCTCTGGATCATGACATTGTCTGCTGGGCGGATCAGCTTTAGGAACGAGTATTCATACCGTTTGTATCACGGGAAAACTTTCTTGAACGCCTCAATCCAGATGAAGAACCGTTCCATGGCGTTGCACTTCTTGTAGAATTCGAATCAGAGCAGGTCGAGGGAGATCGCCTGGTACACTCCTTTCTCGCCGAGTTCGAAGTGGTACCGATTATTGTTGTTAGTGCCGTAGTTCGCCGGAACATCGTGCCAAGTGTACCCGGTTGCCAGGATGTACAGGATGTCGTTGAACAGTCGCTGGGGTCACACCGGGGCCCAGCCAATGTGCGGCTTCGTTGGTGGGAGGTATTTCTGAACAATCGTCCAGAGATCGTTGTCAAATTCCCGGAATATCATAATCCCAGCTTTTATTCAATGTGCTCAATATATGTAGGATCTCCTCCATGCCAGAATTTTCAGAAGATGCTCGAAATCCTATTATATTAACCGGGTAAAAACTTATGAATACATATAACGACAGTAAACATGCAGAGTATTATGAATCATCGGAAAATAGCAATTAATCTTAAAAAGCCGATCAGAAATGGTGATAGGGAATGGAAAACATAATAGAGCACGATAATTCTTGGAGAGGCTACTGGTCTAATAAAAAGAATGGAGGGCATAGGTATTCTGATGAGGCATTCCTATATAAAGAGGCAAAAGAGAAATTATTTCATTTGGATGGGGGAAAGAGTCTTCTAGATTTCGGATGTGGTTCAGCAGATCTTTTAAAGTATTACATTTCCTACTACGATATAATAATTGGTGCGGACTTTTCTCAATCAATGCTTGATGAAGCAAAAACAAATATTGACAGGTTATATGGTGGAGAGTTGGTAATAGTACAGAATATAAATGCAGAATTTCAAAGCGACCGTATATCAGGTGAAAGTAAAACAGTATACCTGGTACTATCTAATGAGGAGACAGTCTGGACAGCGATTGTTTCAGGTATCGATCGGATAACAGCCAGCCAAGTTCTCCAATATTTAAGTGTAGAGCAGATGGATAATTTTTTGCTTGGAGCGTCGAATAAGTTAAGTGAAAATGGAAAAGTAGTTTTGTTTGATATCATTCATCCAAACGAATATATTCTTTTTAAATTTGGTTTTTTTTCGAATGGAGTTTCGATATATAATATACTGAAATACATCGGATACAAAGTTATAGGGGTGTGCAGACAGATTATAGACCGCCCAAAGGATATACTAGGCAATTCATTCAGCCCAGAATTAATAGAAAGCATCGCCAATAAGTATGGGTTCAGAACTGAATTTGTTCAATCAATGTATTATGAATACAGATATCATGCAGTATTAACTAAGAGGTCGTCCTAGAAGGCCTGTGAATCATCGGTACCGCCTGATTAGAACATTCAAATTCAAGGTATCCCTCATCCGAGCCGCAACAGAGGGCAAGTTGTGGAAACGACTTTCCAGTGGATATCGCCACGCGGAGAAGGGGTCAGGAAGGGATTTCCCCCTCGTGACTACGATTTTTAGGATAACGTCTCAGAGAACTGTATATTTCCTTCGCGATGTGGGCCCTTAAACTGACGTGTTCAACCAGATAGTAAGGATAAATCACTGGGTTAAACGCTGATTTAAACTTTGCAATAGAGGGCGTGTTCGCTCCGACAAAATCGATAAATGATATGTTATCGGTTAGAGCATCTGCTAATGCGTGCCCCAACACAGCACTGGGACCCTCAAGGGAAGATGTTTCCCTCCTGGACCCACCCAACCAATAATACGCTGTATTATTATAGAATAAAAATACTCCAAATGAGATGGGACGATCATTATGAAAGGCGAAGTATGTCTTGCAAATCCCTCTGCTCTTTAACTCCTTAAGTAACATTGTCAGAAGTTCTTTCGAAATTGGAACGTCTTGCCTGTGCCACACGTAAGACTCTGCGAGGAGGTCATAGATGAGTTCTGCACTATCATTAACGACATTAACACTCACTGAGTTTTTATCTGCCTTATTAATCGACCAACGAACAGATCCATCATAGTGCATAGCAAGATCTTTAGACGAAGAAAAATCTTTCAAACACAATAGATAGGTGTAACGAATTGAAGCACCCCATCCATTCCATATAAACGGGCGAACATCAACGAAAGTGGGCGAATTAAGGATTTGTGAATAGTCGTAATGCTCAAGGCAATATTCTGAAACAGATTCAATGATAGATTTATTCAACGATTCATCTTTCTTCACATTTTTAGCATTGCTCACCGCAATGATACCCCCATATGGTGTGGCAGAATTTATTGGAGGGGAAAAAGCAAGTTTGAAACAGAATTTCTTCTCCTCATAAATACTACACCCCCCAACCAGTTCATCCTCTCTAAAGATGCCAAGGAAATGGAGATTTGTATTCAGGTGGTTGGCAATGTGCTTTAGCCACCAACTTTTATGGAACATTGTACCTTGAGGAGACCTGTCAACAAGGTCGTCCCAGGCGTCATACTGTGACGGTTTGAACAATTCAAGATAAAGCTTGGAAGCCATTTATTCCTCAGTATAATCTATGAATATGTAGTCTATTTTAATTGCGGTATGACCATCTTCAATTGGCGCTTCTTGTAATACATTAAACTAAGTTAGATTTTTTTTAAACTAAGCCATTATCAACAACCAAGGAAACCTCCCAGAAGATCCGGTCAGGTCATTTTGCAAGGGAGCGACCGAACCGGGACTCCTTCACAACCGCGAAACAGTAATCTGGGATACGAGTCTTGCGAGATTATTCGGCCTAGCCACCTAAAGCATCTAAAGTGAAGGACTCTGTAAGCACAGGTAATCAAGAGTTGCAGACAAGCGGGACCTAGAGAAGATGCATATTCACTACATTTTCATGTATCCAGACAGTTGCAAAGAGAACAAAAAGAACACGAACATATACTAGGTTCATCAACAACATCTTAAGACTAGTTATGCAGATGCATGAAATCCTCCAGCAGGATCCAGAGTTATGGAATCTCTTTACCTGTGCAGAGGAGTATAGGATACCACTCAGGGACGGCTACGATCGGTTCCCCCACTATCTGAGCAACCACCGGGATGTTTTTGTGCCCTGCGCCTCTCAGTATCTCTCCGGGCAGGGTTATTATCTCGGGTACCCTGATGATCAGCCATTTGCCGTCTGTCTCACCCACGACATTGATATGATTTATAAACCTGCCCTGTTTAAGGGGTATGACGCATTAAAATCCCTGAAGGGCGGTGGGATCGCGAAAACTCTTGCGAGCGTCTGGCAGCTCCGGTCGAAAAAACTGCCTTGGTTCAACTTCCAGGAGATCATGGCCCTTGAGGAGAAGTACGAAGCAAGGTCGAGTTTCTACTTCCTTGCCCTCGCCCCAGGGGACCAGGACTACGCCTACAACATCAGGAACCTTGAGGCAGAAATAGGGATGATTGACGATGCCGGCTGGGAGGTCGGTCTCCACGGCGGTCACCGTGCATACTGCGACCCGCACGCCCTCGCGACCGAGAAGCGACGGTTGGAGGCGGTTCTCGGCCGGCCGGTCATCGGCTACCGGAACCACTACCTCCGATTCCAGGTCCCGGAGACCTGGGAGAACCTCAGCCGCGCAGGATTCCGATACGACACCACCTTCGGGCATGCAGACTGCGTCGGGTTCAGGAACGGGATGTGTCACCCCTTCAAGCCCTATGACTTCCGGACCGGTCGCCAGATCGATATCCTGGAGATCCCCCTCACAATTATGGACTGCACGCTTGATGCATATATGCGGCTCGACGCTACGAAGGCTTGGGAGGTTACCCGCCACCTTA
>Ga0265294_10007160_pt1 | contig 13281 bp, 15 predicted proteins | sample MunlanPumphouse3_FD_192504 | JGI IMG/M metagenome (GOLD analysis project Ga0265294, IMG submission 192504) | Groundwater microbial communities from a municipal landfill in Southern Ontario, Canada - Pumphouse #3 | ecosystem: Environmental > Aquatic > Deep subsurface > Groundwater | place... | reverse complement strand
ATAAAGGTACCAATATCTCTCCTGTTTTAATTGCCAAAGAAGCTAAAGAAAAAGCTTTTAATGAGCACTATGATGTCTTAATCGTTGATACAGCTGGTCGTCTACAAATTGATGAGCAATTAATGGCAGAACTCAATCAAATGAAGGCCGAAATTAATCCTGATGAAATATTATTATTAGTCGATGCTATGGCGGGTCAAGATGCCGTTAATGTCGCTCAGGTTTTCTTTGATCAATTAGCCATCACTGGTATTGTGATGAGTAAATTAGATGGCGATGCTCGTGGTGGTGCCGCCCTCTCAATTAAACATATGACCGGAGTCCCAATCAAATTTAGTGGCGTGGGTGAAAAAGTCACCGATTTAGATATTTTCCATCCTGATCGTATGGCTGATCGTATTTTAGGAATGGGCGATGTCATGACTTTAGTCGAAAAAGCCACCCAAGAAATTGATCAAAAAGAAGCTCAGCGAGCCGCGAATAAAATGATGTCAGGCAATTTTGGATTAGACGATATGCTCGCCCAATTAAAGCAAGTACAAAAACTTGGCCCAATCAGTGGCCTTCTTAAAATGATTCCCGGACTTCCCAAAATATCTCCTGAACAGCAAGCGGCTGGCGAAAAAGAAATGAAAAATTTTGAAGTCATCATTAATTCGATGACAAATGAAGAACGACAAAATCCAAGCATATTAAAATATTCTCGCAAAATTCGCATCGCTAATGGCTGTGGAAAATCTGTCGCCGATTTAAATCGAATGATTAAGAAATTTGAGCAGATGAAAGAGACGATGAAGCAAATGGAATCCTATCGCAAAAGTGGCAAAATGCCTCCAGGTGGTTTTGGCGGCATGGGAATGCCAAGATAAAAAAAGAGATCTCATTAGTCATCGCTTTGCATGGGCGGTGACTTTTTTAACCTCTTTATTTAATAAATTTGTGTCCTTTTTCAATGGCGTCTTTTTCCCATTGAGGCATCTTTTCTTCTTTTAATAATTTCTCATCATCTTTCGTGAGGGGATATTTTTGAAATAGATCTGGACGGCATTTTTTGGTGAGATGAAGACTTTGCTTTTTGCGCCACTTATTGATGGCTTGGTGATTTCCCGAATAGAGAAGGTCAGGGACTTTTTGACCATCGTAATCATAGGGCTCAGCATACTGAGGATATTCCAATAGACCATCTTCAAACGATTCTTCAATAGTTGATTCATCAGCGATAACTCCATCAATTAAGCGAATGATTGAATCACTGATAGCCATCGCCCCAATTTCTCCACCAGTGAGAATAAAATCACCGAGAGAAACTAATTCATCAACATAGTCATTAACTCTTTCATCAACTCCTTCATAATGTCCACAAATAATGATTAAATTATCGATATTTTTGACAAAATGATGGACTTTTGCTTGATTTAAAACGTTTCCACGAGGAGAAAGTAAAATAACATAACTATCTTCTTCGCGAGCGGCATTTAAACAATCAAGGATGGGCTGACACTTCATAATGAGTCCAGCTCCGCCTCCGATGGGCGCGCTATCAACGCGACCATGTTTATCAGTTGTATAATCGCGAATATTATAGATTTGAATCTGAACTGCTCCTTTGGCAATTGCTCTTTTGATGATTGAATTCGACATAAAACCATCAAACATTTCGGGAAAGAGAGTGAGAATTTTTATTTTCATACCATTCCCTCCATTTGTTTTATATATATTTTTTTATTAATAATATCGACTTTTGAAATGAATTCATCGATGAACGGAACAAAAAAATCTTCTTTTTTAAACTGTGAAACTCGAAGGGTAATTTGAGCTGGAAATTCCTCAACTTTAATCACTTTACCGAGGATTTCATTCTTTTCATTAATAATCGAACAACCAACTAAATCACAAAAAAAGTAATAACCTTCTTTCAGATCTCTTTGGTTCTTCTGAATTATCAGTTGCCAACCTTTATATGCATCAGCTTCCTCTTTCGAGAAGATCTCTTTGGTTTTCACAAAATCAAAACGTCCACCTGAATGATAAGCGACGATAGTTAGTTCTTTTTGTTCTTTATCGATAGGATTAACTAATAGAACTTTGTTCCCCGCTTGATAACGATCAACAGCATTATTTGTCAATGAAAAAACCTTTAGAGTTCCATCTAAGGCGAAACCACCAACGATATTACCAAGGATTAGACTTGCCATAATTAGTGTAAAAAAGAGGATTAATCCTCTTTTTCTTCATTGAATGATTCAAATTTGATATGAATGCGTTTGTTATCAACTTTTCCAGCGACAGAAACAACTTCGCGAATCGCATTAGCCACGGTTCCATGACGGCCGATTAAACGAGCGATATCACTTTTTTCCGTTGCGATGATGATGGAAACATCTTTGCTATCTTCAGCTTCATTGATGCGAATTAAAATCGATTCTGGTTCTTCAACAATTGGATCAACAATGGCGTGAATAGCCTTCTCGTAATCCATTATTTAGTTTTCTTTCCGACTTTTTTGCTTTCGACATGCTTTGCAATTAAGCCTTTACTTGATAGCATAGCCTTGACGGAATCGGACGGGGTGGCACCCTCAGCCAACCACTTTAACGCTAATTCTTCATCAATAACGGCGTTTTCGACACCTTTTGAAGGATCGAAAAATCCGATTTGCTCGATGATTCTTCCATCACAAGCGTAGCGAGAATCGGCGGCCACGATACGGAAGAAGGGATCCTTGTGACGACCAATTCTTGTTAATCTAATTTTTACTGCCATAAATATTTTCTCCTTATGTCCGTTAATTATCGTAGGGCTTACTATTATAACTGTCAAGTCTTTTTGCTATACATTGTCTTTTTTCCTTATATAAATATAAAATTGTGTTGAAAAAGAGAATTGTCATTGATAATATAATTAAGCATGTTTTGAACATGATACGGGTGCTCCGCTGTCAAAATGAGAATGAACACCAAGAGAACATTAATGTTATAGGAGGCGTTAGACTATGAATACTAATTTAGTCAATGAAATCACAGCATCCCAATTGAGAAAAGACCTTCCTGCATTTTCTTCGGGCGACACTGTTAAAGTTTCGGTTCGAATTATTGAAGGAAACAAATCCCGTATTCAAAACTTCCAAGGCGTGGTTATTAGCCGTCGTGGTGGTGGTGTCAGTGAAACGTTTACCGTTCGTAAGATGTCAAGTGGTATCGGAGTGGAAAGAACATTCCCACTTCACTCTCCCGCGATTGCTGCTATCGAATTAATTCGTAAGGGCAAAGTGAGAAGAAACAAAATCACATACATCCGCAAGCTATCTGGTAAATCAGCACGTATCAAAGAAATTCTCTAATTTGAGATAATAAAGGATTCTTGAATGAATCCTTTTTTATTGCGTGATTCCCATATACTTCATATAATGAGTGCATATGAAAAGCGAAGTGAAAAAGAAGCGTTTAAGCGCCTTAGGGTGGACGTGCATTTATCTCGTTTTAGTCATCGTTTTTTTATGTAGTGGTGGCCTTATTTTTCATTCGACTTATTATCGTTCAATCTTTGTTTCTGGAACATCGATGAGCCCAACTTTGCTCGGAGATCCTGCTAAAGCTAATTTTGGCATCATCGATACGACAGATTGGGCAAAAAAACGTATTAAAAGATTTGATATTGTGACAACGTATTTTCCGTGGTCATATGAAGGTTCGTCTTATTATCATGATGATGAAGACTATTCTCAAGAAAGCGTTCAAACAGGTGACTTTTCTGTCGCGGATGGAGAAAATCCTCAGTACAAGATTAAACGCGTTATTGCTTTTGGTGGAGAATCAATTTTTTATTTTACTCATATTAATGAATGTGGTGATTTCCCTGAAGAATTAGTTAATGACATTATTATTATGAAGTCTCGTGATGATGATCATAATGGGATTGACGATGGCACTGGTGATATTGTTGCCATTTATAGAGATAAATACAATCCAGACGAACACGAAAATCCGCAAGATAAAATTGATTACGAAAATAATAATCATGTAACAATTCGCGACAAAACATATGAAATTCAAGATTTGCCTTTTTATAGAAAAAAATTGTCTTATAATCCAACAACTACTTATGCTCGTCATAGCTTAAATTATCCTTTAAATTATCCAATTGCTATTCCGACTGGTCGATATTTTGTTATGGGTGATAATTGGTGTGGAAGCTATGACTGTGGGTCAACGAGAATCCCTATTTATTACGATAATATTGTTGGAGTTTTAGTTGCGATTGAGGGAACTTGCACTATCGTCGGCGAAACGGGACATAAAAAGTGTGGAGATCGACACTACATATGGCCAACTGTTTATTAAGGTGAATGTCATGAGTAATCAAATTCATTGGTTTCCTGGTCATATGAACAAGGCTTTAAAAGAAATTGGCGAAAAGATAAAAATTATCGATGTCGTCATTGAACTTTTTGATGCCCGTGCTCCTTTATCTTCTGTCAATCCTCAACTTGAGGAAATCATCAAAAATAAAAAGCGTTTAGTGGTTTTAACAAAAGCTGATTTAGCTGATTCATCGATGACGAAGAAGTGGGAAGAAAAACTAAAGAAAAATTATGATTTATTGCTGACATTGGATCTCACAAAATCAAGCGCTTGTTTAGCAATTGAAAAAGCGGTTTCTTTTCTCGGACAAGAGAAATGGGCGAAAGATAAAAGAAGAGGAATGAAGCCTCAACCTATTCGAACGATGATTATTGGGATTCCTAATGTCGGCAAATCTTCATTAATCAATCGTCTCGCTAAAAGAAAAGCCGCTGGTGTCCAAAATAAACCAGGTTACACTCGCGGTGAACAATGGATTAAAGTGAATAATGATTTTTTATTGCTAGACACTCCTGGCATTTTACCAATGAACTATGATGATCGAAGAAAAGCCACCAATTTGGCTTTAATCGGATCGGTTCGTGAAGATATTCTCCCGAAACACGAGTTAGTAGAGGCTTTATTAAAGTTTCTCAAAGAACATTATTCAAACGCCTTAATGACGCGCTTTAATATTTCACAAATTGGCGACAGCAAAGATGTTCTATTAGATATTTGTCATAGTCGTTCACTCGTTGATGCTCATGGTCAACCCGATATTGAAAGAGCTGAAAATTTACTTCTTAAAGAATTTAAAGATGGTTTATTAGGTCATATTTCTTTGGAGATTATCTAATGCCTCTTGAATACGAGCAATCGTTTTATAGTGATGAGATTCATTTGATTGTCGGTTGCGATGAAGCTGGCCGCGGTTGTCTTTTAGGTCCCGTTTATGCGGGAGCGGTCATCTTACCGAAAGATTTCGTTTCACCACTTATTAACGATTCTAAAAAACTCAGTGAAAAACAGAGAGAAAAAGCTTATCAAATCATTGTTGAATCCGCGATTGCCTATGGTGTGGGTTTTTGTACTCCTGAAGAAATTGATAATATCAACATTCTCAATGCTTCTCGATTAGCGATGGAAAGAGCAATTAAAAACATGAAGCATGATTATGACTTAATCATTACTGATTTTATGAAAATGCCTAACGCTTCTAAACCAGTAATCAGCCTTGTTCATGGTGACGCGAAAGCTCAATGTGTCGCAGCCGCTTCCATTCTTGCTAAAGTAAGCCGCGACCATCTTTGCTATGAATTAGATAAAAAATATCCGTCTTACCACATCGCACAAAATAAAGGTTATGGAACTAAAGATCATCTTCAAGCTTTAGATGAGAATGGGCCTATTATTGGTCTTCATCGTTATTCTTATGCCCCTGTTCGGGCTTCTCAAATTAAAAAAATGAAACTCCTTTAAGAAAAATATCTTTTTTAAGCCTCTTACCATAAGTGGAGGTTTTATGAAGGGAAGAGAACTTTTAATTTATCTTGCGATTAAATATCAAGGAGTTTGGAATGATATCTACGAAGCCATTTGTCATCGGGAAAATGTCAATTCAAACGATGTCGCCGAATCAATCGCATCCTTAAAATGTCAAACATTAACAATTTTAGATGATGAATACCCATCTTCGTTTAAGGCAATCTATCATCCGCCTTTTGTTCTATTTTATTATGGTCATCTCAATTTGATTGCTGACTATAAGAAGAATTTAGCCGTTATTGGTTCGCGTGAAAATACAGAATACGGAAGAGCGATGACGGAAAAGATCGTTAAAGAAATAGCCACTCGATTGAATATTGTTTCAGGTCTTGCGCGTGGTATTGACACGATTGCCCATCAATCATGTTTAGAAAATGGTGGCAGGACAATAGCTATTTTAGGGAGTGGAATCGATGTCTGCTATCCCAAAAGCAATCAACTTTTATACGAAGAAATAAAGAAAAATCATCTCTTGCTCAGTGAATATCCGAATAATTGTGAACCGAGTAAAGAACATTTTCCTGAACGGAATCGTCTTATTGCTGCTTGTTCAACAGGAGTGTTGGTCACAGAGGCAAAGGCTAAAAGTGGAACCATTATTACAGTGGGCCACATTCTTGATTTAGGACGAGAAGTTTTGTGTGTTCCCCATCGAGCGGATGAAAAAAGTCAATGCAATCGTTTAATCATTGGTGGAGCAACATTAGTGGAGAGTGGCGACGATGTTCTCTATGCTATCCAATAAAAGCACTTTTCTCTTAAATAAAAGATATTCTTTATTTAATAAGGATATAAGGAAGTATGGGTGTTGACTTTGAACAAGTTAATCACTAAGATTTTCTATCGATAGGATTATTATGAAATTAGTTATTGTTGAATCTCCCACTAAATGCCAGACCATTGAGCGCTACCTCGGAAAAGACTATAAAGTTGTCGCCTCTCGCGGACACATACGAGATCTTGCAACCAGCGGAAAAGGTGGCCTCGGCGTTGATATTGATGCCGGTTTTGTCCCGACTTATGTAATTAGCAAAGATAAACTACATATCGTTCACGAATTACAATCTGATGCTAATAAATCAGAAGAAGTTATTCTCGCAACTGACCCTGATCGCGAAGGGGAAGCTATTGCTTGGCATCTCGCCAAAGTTTTAGGTTTGCCGTTAAAAAGTACTAAGCGCTTAGAATTCCATGAAATTACACGCGATTCCATCGGAGCGGCTATGCTCAACCCTCGGGTTATTGATTTAAATCTTGTGGCTAGTCAGGAAACACGACGCATTTTAGATCGTATTATTGGTTTCCGCCTTTCGACGCTAATCTATAAGAAAATTCATTCTCGCTCAGCGGGGCGCGTTCAAAGCGCAGCTTTAAAAATGATTCATGATCACGAATTGGAAATCGAGGCTTTTAAACCAGAAGAATACTGGAATATTAATACTAGCATTCAAGTTGGCAACAAAGATTTTTCACCACTTTTCTCTAACTATAATGGTAAATCAGTGACTCTTCACAATGAAAGTGAAGCACAAGCCATTTTAGATAAAATACCCGACAATTTAAAGGTTATTTCCGTTGAAAAATCTTTTAGAACTAAAGAAAGCAAGGTTCCTTTTACCACTTCAACGATGCAACAGGATGCCTTTTCTCATCTTAAATTTAAAACGAAAAAAACGCAGTCAATTGCTCAACAATTATATGAAGGCATCAATGTCGGTGGCGAGCACATGGGTTTAATTACTTATATGCGTACTGACTCCACTCGTCTTTCCCCAACCTTCATCGCTCGGGCCACCAATTATATTTTAGAAACTTATGGTAAAGAATATCTTGGTCATGCCAAGAAGTTTGAAGAAGTCGGTTTAATGCAGGATGCACATGAAGCCATTCGTCCCACCGCTAATCATCGTACTCCTGAATCGGTGCGTGCCTATTTAACCCCTGATCAATATAATCTTTATAAATTAATCTATAATCGTTCATTAGCTTCTTTGATGAAAGCCAAAAAGGAAGAAGTGTTAAGCATTATTCTCGGAAATAATGAATTAACCTTCAAAATCGAATTAACTCACACTGTTTTTAAAGGCTATGAAATAGTTTGGGACGATAAAGAAGAAAGTAAAGAATATCATGGTGATTTTCCTTCTATTGAAGTCGGCGACGAATTTTTAGTCACCAAAAAAGAAAAGGAACAAAAGTTCACTCAAGCTCCTGCTCATTATTCTGAAGCTAAACTGGTTAGACTAATGGAAGAAGTTGGAATTGGTCGACCATCAACCTATTCATCGACAATTGAAACGTTAAGACAACGTAAATATATCAATGATACATCAGGAATTTTAACCATTACTGAACAAGGTAAAAAAACTGCTCATGTTTTGGAAAAATACTTTCCTGATATTGTTAACCTTAAATACACCGCTCAAATGGAGACAAAATTAGATGAGGTGCAAGAAGGCAATGAGTCACGCGTTAAAATCTTATCTGATTTTTATAATCCATTTTTAAAGGAGGTTGAGTCCGCAAATATTAAAATGTACAAAGATGCAGCAGTTGAAACCGGAGAGAAATGTCCTCTCTGTGGTGCCCCCCTTGTTTTTAAGGAAGGCAAGAATGGAAAATTTGTTGGTTGTTCCAATTTTCCTACATGTAAATATGTGAAAAAAGAACCCAAAAAAGAAGCAGTTGAAACTGGAGAGATGTGTCCTCTTTGTGGTAAACCGCTCGTCGAAAGAACGACGGCTCGTGGCAAAAAATTTGTCGCTTGTTCAGGATTCCCGCAATGTCGATATATCAAACCAGAAGATCGAATTGTGATTGAATACAAGCCTGAAGACTATGTGAAGAAATGCCCTAAATGTGATGGCTATTTAGTCAAAAAGAAAGGTAAGTATGGCGTCTTTCTTGGATGTACCAATTATCCATCATGCAAATACATGGAAAAAATTGTCAAAGAGAAACGGAAATAACTCCGTTTTTCTTTTAAATCGAGTATGATATTCATATGAATAAACCGACGAAAGAGTTTCTTAATCACCTTAAGAATGAACGAAATTTTTCACCCGCTACTATCGATAGCTATCGCCGTGATATTGAAAAGTTTTTTGTGTTTTTAAACAAAGAAGGCTGCTTAATGGATCAAGTCAATCAATTAATTATTCGTAATTTCCTAACTGACGAATTACAAAATGGTGTGAGCAAAAGATCGTGCAAAAGAAGACTTTCGGCTCTTCGACATTTCTATCGCTATTTAATCGATGCTCATTATGTTGATGAAAATCCCTTTCTTTTTGTCAGCGCTCCAAAGACTGATAAAATTTATCCGCGTTTTCTTTATAAAGACCAAATTATCGATATGATGAAAGCTAACCGCGAAAGAAAAGATGAACTCGCCATTCGCGATCAAGCTATTATTTCTATGCTTTATTACTGCGGAATAAGAGCGAGTGAATTGGTAAATCTCGATGTTCAAGATGTGAACTTAAAGACGCGAATTGTGAGAGTTTTTGGTAAAGGTCGCAAAGAAAGATTGTTGCCTTTTACTAATGATTGTCGAGATGATATTCAGAATTATCTTGATCAATTAAGACCGCTACTTCTTGCTAAAAGCAAGGAGCCTACAGCTTCTTTATTTTTGAATAACGAAGGATGTCGTTTAACGACAAGAGGGTTAGAATTTATTTTGCGTGAAATTGAACAAAAAACAGGTGATTATCTCGGTCTTCATCCTCATCTTTTGAGGCATAGTTTTGCCACTCATTTATTAGAGAACGGAGCGGACTTGCGAGTCATTCAAGAATTGCTTGGCCATGCGAGTATTAATGCCACTCAGGTCTACACCCACGTCACTGAAGAAGCGATGAAAAAGGTTTATTTTGAAGCCTTTCCTCGAGCGATAAAAGATAAAAACAATGATAAATAACTTGTTATAGTTATTACCCTTTGGTAGAATAATTGACGCTGTGAATAAATCACAGACTACACACACTGCGGATTGAACTCCCGTTGTGCTCTTAAAAAGAAAATGAGAGTGGCGAGTTCTTAGAAACAGTGGAGGTTAAACATAAGGAGGTTCACCCTATGAGTGAAGAAGAAAAGGTTGCCGTCGTGGCAGAAGAAAAAACTGTCGCCGCAACACCAGCTGCTCCAACTATGGAAGCAGTTATGCATGATCCTGATGCTCCAGTTATTACAATGAAAAAATTGTTAGAGGCTGGCGCGCATTTTGGACATCAAACCCGCCGTTGGAATCCCAAGATGAAGAAATACATCTATGGAGCAAGAAATGGCGTTTACATCATCGATTTAGCGAAGACCGTTGATTTAATCGGCCTCGCCTACAAAGCGATGAAAGACATTGTCGACAATGGTGGCAAAGTTCTCTTTGTCGGTACCAAAAAGCAATGTCAAGAAGCCGTTCAAGCCGAAGCTCTCCGTTCTGGTTCGTTTTATATGACCAACCACTGGTTAGGCGGAACATTAACAAATTTCAAAACCATTCAAGGTCGCATTAGATTCTTGAAGGAATTAGAGCGTCGTGAAGAAGAGGGAGAACTAGATTTACTTCCTAAAAAAGAATGCGCTGAATTAAAGAAACAAAAAGAAAAGCTTTCTAAGAATTTAGAGGGCATTAAAGAAATGCGCAAAATTCCAAACGCTGTCTTTGTTATTGATCCTCGCATTGAGCATAATGCTGTTGCTGAGGCTCGCAAATTGAATATCCCTGTGTTCGCAATTGTCGACACCAACAGTGATCCTGATGTTGTTGATTATATTATCCCTGCTAATGATGATGCCATTCGTTCAGTCAGTTTAATTATGGCTGTTATTGCTGACGCTATCGTCGAAAGCAAAGGTGGTCTTCCTGTTGTTGCTTATATTAAAGATGAAGGCGAAGAAGTCACCATGAAAGATGTCATTCGTCAAACAGACAAAGAAAATGCTGAAAAACTCGCTCGCATTCGCGCTGAAAGACAGGCTCGTCAAGAAGCTTATGATCGTGAGCAAAATGCTCGCAATAGTTATAGAGAAGATGGTAAAGGTTCATCTTTCCGTGAAGATGGCCGCAAATATTCTTCTCATAAACCATATATCAAGAAAGTCGGCGAAGCTAAGCCAGCAGTAGAGGCTAAGCCTGCCGAAGTAAAAAGTGAAGGAGAAAAATAATGGCCGAAAAAAGTTTAATTGATTTAATTAAAGATCTCCGTGAAAGAACTGGTGCGGGTCTCATGGATTGCAAGGGCGCTTTATTAGCAAATGATAGCGATTTAGATAAAGCGACAGACTATCTCCGTGAAAAAGGTTTGGCTAAAATGGCTAAAAAAGCCAATCGTATTGCCGCTGAAGGTTTAACAATTGTTAAGACTTGTGATAAATGTTGCTGCGGCACAGTCGTGATTGCCGAAGTTAACTGTGAAACCGACTTTGTGGCTAAAGGTGATGCTTTCCACGCGCTAGTGGAAAATATCGCTGATGTTTTATTAAGCGAAAAGCCTGCTTCTATTGAAGAAGCGAGAGAATTATGCTCTTCCCTCTTCACTGATGCGACCGTTAAACTCGGGGAAAAACTCAATCTTCGCCGTTTTGAAATTATCAAAAAAGAAGAAGGACAATTAATTCCTACTTACATGCATATGGGTGGCAAAATCTCTGTTGCTGTTCTTCTCTCGGGTGGCGATGATGAATTTGGCAAGCAAATTGCGATGCATATCGCTGCTAATAGCCCACAATATATCAGCGTTGAAGACATTCCTGCTGACGTCGTTAAGCATGAAAATGAAGTGGAATTAGCCGCTAGTCAAAACGATGAAAAATTGGCCAATAAACCTCTTCCTGTCTTAGAGAAGATTATCGCTGGTAAAGTAAATAAACATTTCGCGGAAGTAACATTAGCCGCCCAGCCATTCCTTATTGATGACACTAAAACAATTGAACAAGTTCTTAAAGAAAAGAACATCAAGGTTTTAAAGTTTGTTCGTTATCAAGTTGGCGAAGGCATTGAAAAGCGTCAAGATGACTTTGTTAGCGAAGTGATGAATCAAGCAAAATAACAAAATAAGAAACACTTTAGTGTTTCTTTTTTTATAGGAGGTCCTATGTATAAGAGAATCTTGTTAAAGCTCAGTGGCGAAGCATTAAAAGAGAAAACAGGTATGCAAATTATCGACGTTAAATCTCTTGATAAAATTGCTCAAGCCATTGGCAGCATCTATGAAAAAGACATTGAAATATGTGTCGTCATTGGCGCCGGAAACATCTGGCGTGGCAAATTAGCTAAAGATATTGGAATTGAAGCTGTTTCAGCTGACTATATGGGAATGTTGGGTACGGTTATTAATGCCGTCGCTCTCTCTTCCTCTTTAAAAAAGCATGGTGTTGACAGCGTCGTTTTCTCCGCCATTCCGGCCATTGAAGGAGTCACGGAGACTTATGATCTCGAAAAAGCTAATCAAGCTTTAGTAGATAAAAAAGTTGTCTTTTTAGCGGGAGGAACGGGGAAACCCTTCTTTACGACCGATACCGCCGCGACATTAAGAGCAATCGAATTGAATTGCGATGCTATCTTGATGGGCAAATATGGTGTTGATGGAGTTTACTCCAGCGACCCCACTGTCGATGTCTCAGCTCATTTCTTTCCGGTCATCACTTATCAACAAATGTTAGAAATGAAACTTCAAATCATGGACCTATCTGCGGTAGAATTAATTAAAGACAAAGATATTGAAATACGGGTCTTCTCGATGGCGGATCCCAATAATTTCCGCAAAGTCATTGAAGGACGCGATATCGGCACTGTCTGCAAAAAAGGAGAATAATGTATGGATGAAATCGTTCTTGATGCCCAACAAAAAATGGAAAAATCAATTGAATCATTAGGTTCAGCGCTGGTCACTTTACGAACCGGTCGAGCTAATCCTAACATGCTTTCAGCACTGATGATTGATTATTATGGCTCGCCCACACCAATCAATCAAATATCCTCTATTTTAGTTCCTGAGCCTCGTCAATTATTGATTAAGCCTTATGATCGCAATGATGTGAAAGCCATCGTGACCGCCATTAACGCTTCAAACCTTGGCTTAAATCCCATCAATGAAGGTCAAACAATTCGCTTAATTATTCCAATGCTGACTGAAGAGAGAAGAAAAGAATTGTCGAAGCAAGCCAAAAAATATGGCGAAGAAGCCAAGGTTGCGGTCAGAAATATTCGCCGCGACTATATCGATTTAGTGAAGAGTGATGATACTTATCCCGAAGATTACCAAAAACGAATCTTGGACGATATGCAAAAAGTCACGGACGAAGCTATCAAAAAGATTGATGATATCTGCGCGGAAAAAGAAAAAGAAATCATGATTGTCTAAGGAAGTCTCAAAGCTTCCTTTTTTCTTTTATT
>Ga0265294_10007159_pt1 | contig 13283 bp, 11 predicted proteins | sample MunlanPumphouse3_FD_192504 | JGI IMG/M metagenome (GOLD analysis project Ga0265294, IMG submission 192504) | Groundwater microbial communities from a municipal landfill in Southern Ontario, Canada - Pumphouse #3 | ecosystem: Environmental > Aquatic > Deep subsurface > Groundwater | place... | reverse complement strand
TCTTCTTCCTCTTCGTTGTTAGGATTGGTTGATGGCTTCGTACCACATGCAGAAAGAAGAAAGACAACTGCAAGGAAAGAAGCATAAATATGTTTTTTCATGCGACTATTATAACTGCCAAAGTCATGTTTGTTCAACTTGTGAATATTTTCCTTTTATATCCTTGCTGTATATATCGTATTTATTCTCAAAAATAAAAAAGAAAAACTTATGAAATATTTGATAAAAAGTCTTTGCAACTCGACTATTTGCATCAATCCATCGAAATGAAAAGCAGAATAAGTAGCATTTTATTTCAAATCCAAAATGCAAAGAACAAATGGACAGTTTTGATACTGAATTGTCAATCTCAGTGCAATGACTTTTTGGCCTTTTATTTAGACATAAAAAGAACTTTTAATAAAAATGTAATATTAGAATCCCTGCCCATACATATAATTCCTTACCCATATGGGCAGGGATATATAAATTACCAAAACAGCCTCTTTTTTTCTTATTTTTTATATCCTATAGTGAAGGCAAAGGAGGCAATTAATGATTATTGAAATTATTAAATATTTGTTCTTTGGTATCTATGCTGGAATTGATATGTTTTTGAAACTTCTTCCTTTTTATGAACAACTAAGCAATGTTAATGCACAACTAATTGTTTCATTAATTGGAATACCTCCCATTGTTGCTTTATTAATTTCTTTTTTCGTTAAAATTTGTTCGAACTTTAATAAGAACCATTAATCGAGAGAAGCAAGCAAATATTAATACCGGCAGAATCGTGATAAAATATCATCAACAAAACAAGGGAAGATAGTATGAACAAGGCAAAAATTTTTGAAAATGATGCAGATAGGCTTATAGAAGCTATTGATATAAGAAATGGCAAGGAAAGCAAGGAACATGAATTTGTGGATTCTGAAGAAAACTTTAAAGTTACATATGTTAAAGGCGCGAAAAATAATGGAGCGCCATATTTTAGACTTTATATGTCTCACGCAGATTATCTCAAGTTAACGCCAGAAAGAAAAACTCGTTTTGATATATTGAAAGGCATGAATCATTTTGCGGAAACTCAATGGCACAAAGATTGGGAAGAATCGGTTAAGCATTTCACGAGTATAGAAAAATATATCAAGAATCCCAAGACCAAAGAATATAAAAGAGCAGATGCTTATTATGAAGAAGCAGAGATAGTTATTGAATTTCAACATTCGTATGCGTCCTTTGATTTTAAACTCAAAAATGATTTCTATAAAGATTTGAACATAAATACAATTTGGCTCTTTGATTTAATGAAACTTAATACAAGAGAAAACGGTGAATATATTGAAATATTAGAAGATAATGCCAGAGGATTTTTTAAAGTTTCAGAAGAAGAAAACAATCTTAACGATTATCCTGTTTTTATTCAAGTCAAAAGCGGACTTATTTATAAGGTAAATTCACTTGAAAGAAAAAAAATTGATAACGAATTGCAATCAACAATTCGTTATTTCGAAAAAGCAGAAGTGTTTACGCCAGAACAATTCATTAACGGAATAAAAAATAAAGAACTGTGTTTTTACGCGAAAAAAAATATAAATGAAGCTAAATCAGTATTTGATATATGGAGAGAGACTAACGATGGAAAGCGGACGCAGATTATAGTCTTGAATACTGAAAACAAAGATTTAATCAAGATATTTAAAGATAAAAAATGCGACGATATTAGTAGAAATTATCGAGATGGTTGTATTGGTTATTTCTATTGTTACTATGATGAGAAGAAAAATAAATATATAAACAAAAGCACAAAATACTATAGCTTAACAGATGCAAAAGCAAGTATGTTCATTTGGATATTACTTCACAGTCAATAATTCTACAGACCGTATGGCCAACCCTTAATGCTAATTTGATTAACACCAAAGCTATAACATTGTGAGATTTTATATAGGCATGCATTTAAGTGCATTTCGAAATAAGCCATTTCTGGAATTGCGATATAGAATTTGATTTCTTTTACTGCAGGGAATTATACCTTAATCGTTCATAAGTTTGCATTTCTAAGTAATGGCCGGTTTCATCATAACTATAGATATGGAATATAGGCTTACCATCATATTGCTTTTGATTGTCACAATTTCCATGAATTTGACTGACGGTTAATCTAACTTCAGTTTTTAACCAAGAAGTAAGTAGTCGAGATTGAAGCCCATAATAAGAATGAGAGAATTTGAAACTTCCACCCGATGACTCGGCATAGAAGTCTGAACATCTCTCTGCTTTGTTATTACCCATAATGAATGACCAATATTCTGGAAGAGAAGAGAATAAATCATAATTAATCCAATCTGAAATATCCACTGGTGCGGCGTTTTCTGGACCACTAACAGCTGTATTCCCAATAGGTAAATTTTCGCCACTTGCAGGAATACGATCACCTGTTGGGTCTGAATCTTCTACTTTTTCAGTAACTGTGATATCGACGGTATCACGCAATTCATCATCTAATACAGCGTTTCCATTTTCGTCCACATAAGCTGTGATGGTGGCGGCGCCAACATTGATAGCGGTAATTCTTCCATTACTAACAGTTGCAACACCGGCATTTGAACTAAACCATGTTACTGTTTTATGAGTGGCATTGCTTGGCGATACAGTAACATAGACCATATCAAAATCATCTTCTTCAATTGATAGATGTGTTGTATTAAGAGCGACATTACTCACCCAAATTGTTTCATCTGGCTCTGGATTAGAACCATCTTTAGTGACTGTCACTGTGCATGAAGCATTTACTTCTTCGAAATCAATAACGCTGTTATTATTTTGATCATCATAAACGGTAATTTGGCAGTTACCATTATCTACTGAAGAGATAACTCCTGAAGTGGAAGATTCATCTAATCTAACGTTTGCAACTGAACTATTGCTGCTCTTCCACTTTAAGTGACTAGTATCAGCGTTACTTGGCGTGATAGTAGCTGTGAGTGATTCCTCATTTGAGAAAGCTAAGGTTGTGGAGGCTTTATTAAGCGATATGTTGGTAATGGATACTGGGTTCAGAATGGCTTCAACTACTGTGACAGTGCAAAAATCACCAGGTTCGCCCACATCGTATATATTGTTTTTATTGATATCTAAATATACTGCAATTTCAGTAGTGCCTTCATTAAGAGCGGTGACAAGACCACCAACAACTGAAACAACATTGTTATTGCTTATCACCCAAATAAGAGAAGGATCTTCAATTCCTTCAGGCTCAATATAAGTAGTCAATGTTTCAACTTCATTGATTTCCAATTCTAGATTGTTTTTGCTTAGGGTAATTGTGTGATTATTTTGCGTCCCATTACATGCCACAAGTGCTAGGCATGAAATGCCAAGTAAAATTAACAGTGATTTTGTCATAGTGCTTAATCCTCATTCAAACCGTGTAGACAATCAACTATAGAATTATAATAAGTTATGATTCTTTTCCCACTTATTATTTTTGCTTTCCCAGTTTTTGCTCATGTTTTCTGAGATTATTTTCAGATACAGCATGACAATCCCCAATTATTTCACTCTTAATATTCTCGATTATTAGTTGGTAGAAACAATAGTTCCCATTAAATTGAAATCAAATAATTTTACCTGACACAATCATTTTATTCGTAATAAAGTTGTACTTAATAATTAATTTGATTAATAATAATCAGAGATAAACAAAAGATTGGATGGTCAAATCAGTTTTAATAATTTATTCGACTTAATCTGTAAAAAAGTAAGCTGAAAGGAAAAACTTATGCAACTATACAAAAATCTAAGTGGCAATTCGAATGTTTACGGATATGAATTTGGGCCACTTCATATTGAAGTAATTTTCCGCTCCAAATATGGGGGCGCTGGAGATTGTTATTTCTATTCCATAAATTCTGTTGGTAAATACTATTTAGAATGCATGAAAAAATATGCAACAGAAGGGCGCGATCTCAACACTTTGATTTCGACAAAAAATCTTCCCGTTAATAAAGGTTACGAAAACAGACAATTTCATTACATTGGTTCTGCTATTTTGAATTGGAAAGTTGTTAATTCAAATGACACAAACAGTTTTGAAAGAGAAAATTTTATTATTGTTGCTCTTGATAATTATCAAAAGAAAATAGTGATTAGTAACTTATTAGATTTAAAAAACTTTGTGAAGAAGGACCTAACTAATTTTGTCATGTATTATTCTTTAGTTGAAAACAATAAAAACGAAATAATCAATTACATAAACTGCTATATAACGGACTTTAAAAGGGAAAGTTGCTTTAATATGATGATAGTTAATTTTCCCTGGGTGAGTTATTAATTTTTTCAAGCTCATTCGGAAAGAAGAAACTAGTTATTTTTCTTGTGCAATTATGTTTTTAAGCTTTCTCCCAATTACCTTAATAACTCCGCAGACAAGAGCGTTACCCATCATGAAGTAACGTCTTTTTTCTGGCATTCCAGAGTTTGTCCAATCATCGGGGAATTGATTAATTCTTTCACATTCAATCGGAGTTAGTATTCTTAGTTTGTTTTCTTTAGAATCGAGTATGATGTGAGTGCTTCTGTTCGTGGTTCCTTCGGATGTCAACATTGTTCTTGCGGGAAGAGATAAAACGTCATATGGGCTCATTGAACCTTCTGAATAAAAGTACTCGTGTCCATTGACATCTTTTCTCTGAATCTTTTTCGAGCCTCTTAAGAACTCATATTTTTTCTTCTGAGCATCACTTAAAAAATAGTGAGCATCAACACCATCTTTTTCAACTAAATCACAAAGGGGTATTGGAGCTTTTGTTTTGGGAGTGATTCTAACTGTAAAAGCTTCCTCCCCAATCAAATAACCGGAGTTTTCAAAAGAAGCATGAAAATTATCAGATAATTCAACTAAATCTTTGTACTTTTTGAATATGTTATTTACTTTGATTAATTTTTCATCCAATTTTTCGATTGGGAAAATCTTAACAAAAAGACCATCACTCGAAATGATTTTATGAGGTGAATATTTTTCAATTTCTTTGTAATAGCTTGTGCTATTGTGAAATGCGAAAATGTAGATTCTGCGTCTTCTTTGCGAGAAACCATAATCTGCAGCATTAATTACTCTCCACTCTATGGCATAACCTAGTTCAGAAAAACAGCGGAGCATTATTCCAAAATCACGCCCTCTTTGTTTGACTGGAGATTTGATTAATCTATCAACATTTTCAAGAAGAACAAATGGTGGTCTCTTTATTTTGAGAATGTCATTAATTTGCCACCAGAGAACGCCTTTCTTTCCTTCGATACCTTTTGCTTTGCTTAATGTATGAGCAACCGAGTAATCCTGGCAAGGGAATCCACCAGTTAAAAGAGTATGGTCTGGTATATCTTTTTTATTTACTTTTGAGATATCTACATTTGAATTATTGTCGCCAGCAAAACGTAGATTATAACAATCAAAAGCATGTTGAGCATTTGTCGAGGGTTCCCACTGATTAGACCACACGAATTTCCAGGACCCTTTTTCGATTGCTCGCCCTTTTTCATTGAATGCTTTAATGTCGTTAAGACCTACTCTAAATCCACCAACGCCGGCAAATAATTCAACAACTGTTTTTTCCATATACTCTAGCCTACTATAAAGATAATAAATGATCAAGATAAAAAAGTAAAGATCTAATAAATATCTTTAGATAATTTATTTTGCGAATTAATTGAACAGACTATAACTCAAAGACGATATTTTTGGTAAAATACGTACAATAGGGTTTTATGGACGATAATAAAAGATATCTTAATGAAGCAAAAATTTTAGAAATTACAAAGAGCGCAATGCGAAAGACCTTTGGTGATTTTGGTTTGGATTTATCTCATTCTCCAAGAAATAAAGGCGGTCTCGGTGGATTTGTTGAAGAAAGAATATTTGGTTATAAAGCTAACAGTGATGAAAACCCAGATTTCATTGAAGCCGGCATTGAATTAAAAGTCACCCCAATTAAAAAGAATCAAAATGGCTCCATTTCCTCAAAAGAAAGACTTGTTTTGAATATGATTAATTACCAATCTGAGGCAATGTCAACTTTTACAACTAGTTCATTTTTCAAAAAAAATAGAAAACTATTAATTTGGTTTTATTTATATTCCAAGGGAGTGCATCCCTCAATGTTTGAGATAACCGATTATTTGCTATTAGAGTTCAAAAACTCTTTGGAATATAAGGTCATTGAAAGAGACTGGAACATTATTCACAAGAAAATTGTTGAAGGTAAAGCACATGAAATATCCGAGTCGGACACTGAATTTTTAGCCGCTTGCACAAAAGGTGCGAATAGTAGTGTTCTCGTTAATCAATTCAAGTCAGATATAAAAGCAAAATCCCGCGCATATAGTTTTAAAACTTCATTCATGACTTATCTTTATCGGACTATGGTTCATAATATCGCCCCTTATTCTCCATTAATATCTGAAGATGAATGGATGAAAAATCCTCTTGAAGAGATTTTTAAAGAAAAATTATCTATATACCACGGAATGACCCAACAGCAACTTTGTAGAAAATTTGTTATTAATTCTAAAGCAAAACAACTTAATTTCATGCTATCTCAAAAAATGCTTGGAATCTCAGGCAACGATAATGCCACACCAGAAATGGAAGCGGCGGGTATTATATTTAGGACTATAACAGTAGATAAAAATGGCCGTCCGACTGAATCAATGCCTTTTAAAGCCTTTGAGTTTGAAGAACTAATTGATACCCCGTGGGAAGAGTCATCCGTTAGAGAAGATTTTGTTGATTTAAAACTGATGCTTTTTATATATAAGGAAATCGATGGAGAAATTCTATTTGATAAAGTTGTGTTTTGGAATGCCCCAAACTATATTGTTGATGGAAAAGTAAAACAGATGTATGAGTACTGCGCCGATTTAGTGCGCCGTGGTGATGCTTTTTATTTTGATTTAACAGGAATAGTTTTGGATAAATTTCCTAAAGAACGCAGAAACTCCAATGGTGTATGCCACGTTCGGCCACACGCCAAAATAAAAGCTGACAAATACACTTTGCCAACGCCTGACAAAATTACGGGGATTGTTTCTTACACAAAACAAAGTTTTTGGTTTAACAAAGATTTTGTTGAGTTCATTATTAAAAATAATATTTAAATTAACTGGAGGAAAGATTGAGTTATAGGAAGAAGTGTTTCCTTTTTCAAAAAGAATGGTCCAGTGGTGAAGTGTGGTTTTACTTTTGGTCCAGAAAAAAATAAAGAAGAGCTTTTAATAAATAACAGCATCAAATCAAAAGGTGGCTATACTGACACTGTTTCTTCTGGTGATGGTGATGTCTTAACAGCAGACACTTTATGGGATTTAAAGTATCTAAATCGGCCCCGATAAAAAACGACACACTCCAACTTTTAATGTATTGGGTTATGGGAAAACATTCGGGACAAAAAATATTTGGAAGCATTACCAAAATCGGCATTTCAATCCACGCCTTCACAAATCGTATATTTTTGGCGTCGATAATATTCAAAAAGAACTAATCGGTTATATAGAAAAAGAGATTATTCGATACTAAAAATTACATAGACTGAAATTGATATTTTTGTTTTAAAAGAAAGAAATATTAAAACCTTGATAATTTGGCAAATGAAAAAATCCATAATAGATATCGAAATGTTTTAGGTAAAAAAGAAATACAAAGATAGAATTTTATGACATTTTGGTGTTTAGTGTTTTTGCTTAGACAATTTTGGTCCGAACGCCAATTACGTCATCCTATTTTCCCATTTTTGCTTTTAAAAAAACGCTTGTCTTTTATTCAAATATTAAAAGAAAAATAACCAAGGTTTATGCATTCTGGAGATAACGATGGTTTTGCGTAACAAATTCTGTTGGCACCTAATTTAGTCAAATAAAAACTTGTTGAAAAATGAATGTGATATATATAGCATTTTGATATGGACAAAATATTTTTATCTTTGGACAATCAAATCAAACATTTAAAAGATGATAAAAAAATAGAGTGCAATGATTGTGACAAAATATCTTTATTGAGAATTGGATATTTTAATTTAATCAATGGCTATAAAACCCCATTTACTTCAAGCAAAGATAAAGATGGGAATCACATTTATGCTAAAGGAACAACTATAAACGAAATTATCGCACTTAAAAATTTTGATGATGAATTAAGACACTTGCTATTAAAAACTGTCACCAGATGTGAGGAAGAAATTAAAACCATTACGAGCTATCTTTTTGAAAAGAGCAAAAAATCAACAATAACTTGGAAAAGCGTTAAAACATTTAGCGCCAATGTTGACAGTTGTGAAATTCAAAAATTGATATCAAGAATTCAATTTCAAATCAAGGAAAGATCTGATTTAGAATATGTTAAGTTTTACAAAATGAATCATGGAGGGATATTGCCCATGTGGATAATTACGAAAATTATTTATTTTGGGACTTTTATTGATTTAGTCGAATTATCTAAAGAAAACATATCAGATGATCTTTGCTCCATTTATCAACTTAAAGACAATAATGGTAACAATGATGTTAAGTTGTTAATTGGTTCTTTACATTGGATAAGAATTGTGAGAAATGCATGTGCTCACAACGAACGAATCTATTGTCTTGAAGGCGCAGGAAGAATTTTTGATTTAGAGATAAACAAACTTGGAAATAGATATAAAAAAAATAAGGAAAAAAAGTTATTTGATTTGCTACTTTATTTAAGATACTACATGCAAAAAGATGATTATGCCTCCTTTATTTCCGTTTTTAAAGATATGCTGATAAGTTTAGAAGAAAAGGTTTCTTCTTATGCTTTTGCAAATATAAGAGGCGGAACCGGAATTAAGAGAATTGAAGATTTGGATATTATTAGCGGGGATGGATTCGATAATAATTTTCAATTATTATTATAAAACAATAAAAGTATTACTTAATTCTTGACAATAATAGTTATAATTGGTAAGTTATATCTACAAGAGATATCCTGAAAGGGATGAAAAGGTGCCGAATTTTCGACGCCTTTTTAATTTTATAGGAAAACAAGAATTTAAGGATTAATTTTTTCCGTAAACACAAAAATATATTAGAAAGCGGATTGCTCAAAAATAGTTAAGAAAAGAGCATTTTATTAATAGTTAATGAGCCTTTTTATCGTACGATCATCGAAATGTGTTAAAATAAAAATTAAGTAATCAAATACTGGGGAATGGTATTATGACAAAAGAATTAGTTATTGTTAATAAAGCTGCTTTTCGTGTTGAAAAGCCAAACATCTGTCCATACTGTGAAAAAGGAATTGATCCAAAAAGAATCTCTGAACTTTTATATTCATACCAAGGTAGCACATATGCTTATGTAGTTTATCAATGTCCTTGTTGTGATGAGGTGTTCTTTGCTAAATATTTTCCAGGATATGGAGAGTATGATGGTGTTGCGTATCCACTAGTTGTACTAGGCGGGCAAATACCCTCTATTAAATTTGACGATTGCTTGAATGAAATAAGCCCTGAGTTTGTAAAAATTTATAACGAAGCCTATATTGCTGAGAGCTTGGGGTGCCCCTCAATTGCCGGTATTGGATATAGAATGGCATTTGAATATTTAATTAAAGATTACGGAATTGCCAAATGTCCAGAAAGTGCGGAAAAAATTAAAAAAATGAAGCTTCAAGAATGTATTTTAGAGTTTTCGCCTGATGAAGATACTAAAACCCTTTGGCGAGGAACGACTTGGATTGGTAACGATTTCGCTCATTATGAAACCCGTTTTGAAGATTTTGACTTGCAAAAGCTAAAAGAGCTTATTAATTTATCTGCCGATTCGCTTGTAAGAGAAATCAAAAAAAAGAAATATATAGAAAAGTTCCAAAATAAATAATTGTTAGACATATTTATTAACCAAAAGGCTTTATGGAATTGATTAATGTTTTTGATAAAGAGAAAGAATGCAATTATCGCGGAGAGCATTATTCTGTTAGAAATAACGGATCTGTTTTGAGACATCCCAAAATCGGCAACAAACCTCGTCCAAACGATAACGTGTGGACCTTTGGTAAAGTCGATGTTCAACATGGATACACGAAATTTGGCAATGAGACAGTTCATCGAATTGTTGCTACTGCGTTCTTGGGCGAACCTTCTTCACCTCAACATGTTGTCGATCACATAGATACAAATAGGCGGAACAACAGGCCCGAAAATTTAAGATGGGTGACTAAACTTGAAAATGTAATGCTTAATAAAATTACAAGAAACAAACTTGAATCGATTTGTGGCTGTTCGATTGAAGAAATTGTTACAAATTGGGAAATGCTCCGTTCCAAGAACCTTCCACTTAATTTGGGATGGATGAGGGCCGTAAGCAAAGAAGAAGCTGAGAAGTCCTTAATATCAATAAAGCAATGGGCAGACAGTTTATCTCCAAGAAGCGCAGAGAAAACTACCATCAACAAATCCTTTGTTCAAAATGTTGTACGAAATGAGATGATTTATCCTCTTGAGCCCAAAGAAGAAAATGTGACCTTGCGCTCCTATAGCGAGAATTTTCAATCTGGTTTAATTTTTTGCTCCAAAATTTATCAATCTGAACGCGTTAATTTTCGTATATTAGATTTCTACTACAACGAAAAAACCAAAGTGCTTTCTGTGGCCACACAAAGTAGCGGTAGTGGAGTAAAATCATTGTATATCACGACTATAACTTGTGGAAACAATCAATTCCTATATTCCACAAGAAGTTTTTTCTCACCGGTGAGCATTGAAAAACATATGACTTTAGCAAAAGGGGAAGAGTGGACTGGGGAAGACACCATTGATGATTATTGTTGATTAGGAAATGACAATTAGCATATTTCTTAACATTCATTTATCTTTGTTATTAACATAAATAATAAATCTAGCGACCCACGTTAAGACAGCAGTTGAGGGAAATCGGCAGATTAACAATCTAGTTCTTCTTGTTAATAATAGATATAATAATTTCGAGGAATAATCTTATGAAAAATGAATTCAAAAACATAATTATCAAAGACAACTTTTATCAATCATCTTGTTTCTTTCCTATGCCACTGACAATGATTGGCACGCTAACGGAAGATGGCAAGACAAGTTATGGATCTTATTCTTTAATATTCCCTTATTACATCGCAGGTAAAGAGCACTATGCCATGGTGCTTGAATGTCGTAACACAAGCAATACTGCAAAATCATTATTAAGAACTGGTAAATGTTCGATTAACTTTATTCCTGGAAATAAGAAATGTTTTCAGCAGGCCGTAAACTGCGGTTTCCCTGGAGATACTCCTGAAGAGAAGATGAAGAACTTCAAACTAACTCCTACCGATGGATTAAGACAAAAAGAGAACCCTAATGAAGTATTTCCAAAAGTGCTTGATGAAGCTATTCAAGTTTTTGAGTGCACATGGTGGAAAGAACTAGATAACGCTCAAGATGATAAAGTCTTAGATGATTACGAAGGATATAAATTCCATAACTTCAATGGTATTACTTCTAGATTTGGAGCTCATTTCATTTTGATCATTGATAAGATTCTCATTAAAGAGCAATATGAGAAATCAATATTAGAAAAAGCCACTAGAAGAAACTATGCTCCAATTCCAACTAACTGGGGATATCGCGATAGTGTTAACTTCTGGTGTTCTAAATTCAGAAAACCATACTCTTTAGAGATTCCAAAGAGAAACGCCGATTTAGAATCATTAAGATATGCAGCCTTAAGGATAAACACTAATGTCAAATTCACTGATGATGCTTTAATGGTCATTAGTGGTGCTCCAAGAGCGTTCTTGAAACTAATTCTTAAAGGTTGTGCTGAATGGGCAGAACAAAAAGGCTACTCAGTCATAACCGAAAAAGAGATGGCAGAGATGAACGAGGAACGAAAAGCTAAAAAGAAGAAAAAATGATTGGAGTATTTTTATGTCATTAGAAGCTTTGCTTAAAAAATATCAAGCCGTTCAATATGTAATTGGAAGATATTATTATTGCTCGCTTGATTCAAGACCGTGGATTCTGGATTTTACCACTCCGTTCTTGTTGATTGTCGAAGAGGAAAGCTTTTTTGAAAAAGCTTGGACAAAATTGATTAAAGACCTTGCTGTCTATTTACAGCAAAAATATCCAAAGACAAAACAAGAGTTGCTGGAATTTAGAACGGAATGGTCAAAAGCCTCAATATATTCTGAAATCAAAAGTTTTACGAATATGGTAGAACTAGAACCAACACTTTATTTAAGTGTTAATTATACTGCTTTGCACTCTGCGTGGTTTGTTCAAGATCTTTTAGATTTCTATAGTATAGATAAAAACGATTGTTTGCTTATTGTACATAAACCCCCAAAAGCAGAGCCAATGGAAATTCAAATCGCTCTTGAAGAAAGTGTTATTGAGGATTTTAAAATGTATTTGCAACACAAGGGGCTTGACATGGAAAAAAGTGAAAGAATCGTAAAAGGCCTTAAAGCAGTAAATCGTATCATGGCGAAAACAAATTACAGTTACAACAATTTCTTCCTATTTGACAACATAAATATCTTCTCAACTTATAAAAGCAAATTTATGCAAGAGAAAGAAAAATATGCTCTTCTGACTGAAAAACAAAAAAATGCCATTCGAAGGTATTTAGACTATTTGGCTGGTTATTTTATCAACAAGCGAAACATTTGGGAAGTAACCCATCTTTTATGCAATGAAGATCTTACCTTTACTAAACCAAATGGAAAGATTGTCAAGACAACTGTTATTGACATTCTCGAAGAAGATGAAAATATTTAGTTCCCAGTCATAACAGACCTTCTTTTCATTGAGTAAAAAACTATATTTGGTATAATCTACCCGAGGTAAAACATATGAAACCAATCAAACTACTATCATTGTCAATGATATTCTTAACCTTGATTACAGCCTGTGGTGGTTCCACTGCTTTTTTGGAATCCATTGAAGTTACCGCTGGTCAAAATACTAAATTAAGTTACGTGGAAGGCGAATCTTTTGATGAAACAGGAATATCTATTTTAGCCTATTACAGCGATGAAACCAGTAAGAACGTTAATAACTTCACCTTTCTTCCAGAAGGTCCTTTAACAGTCTCTGATACTCAAATAACGTTCTACTACACGGAGAATGAAGTTACCAAGAGTGATGTTCTTGCTATTACTGTTGATGCTATCAGCAACAAAGTACTAACTAGCATCGCTGTTAGTGGTGATGTGAGAACCGAATATAGTGTGGGTGATCTGTTTGATCCCAGTGGTGTTGTGATTACCGCCA
>Ga0265294_10007154_pt1 | contig 13287 bp, 9 predicted proteins | sample MunlanPumphouse3_FD_192504 | JGI IMG/M metagenome (GOLD analysis project Ga0265294, IMG submission 192504) | Groundwater microbial communities from a municipal landfill in Southern Ontario, Canada - Pumphouse #3 | ecosystem: Environmental > Aquatic > Deep subsurface > Groundwater | place... | reverse complement strand
GCCTATCCTTCTAACATACTTATAATGGATGAACCGTTTAAAGGTTTGGATAATAAATTGAAAAACGAAATGAGCTCTTTATTTTTGAAAATGTGGAATTCAAGCAAAAGAACGGTAATCTTTATAACCCACGATGTCGAAGAAGCCATTGATTTATCTCATATTATTTTTACTTTAAAAAACAGACCTGTTAATATTATTAATAGAATAACTGTAAGTAACATTGTAAATGATAAAGAAGAAATAAAAAACTTGCTTCTAAGTCATTGAGGTATGTGATTAAATAAAGAATATAGAAGTTGATCTCCGGTGGGATTAGCAGTATAAAAGTAAACCTGCCTGAATTATCAGGCAGGTTTACTTTTATACCCTATTATGACATAACTGATTAGTCACATTTACAGGATAATGCAACCAATAAAAGGAAGAACCACAACAAAGTATCTAGCTCAATATCACAGTCGCTTTGACTAACTATAACAATTAATATCAAAAAGAAAAACAACAATGAAGAATCAATTCCGCCTGTGCCTAAAACACAATCTCGGTCTCTTCTTATACAGTCTCGGTCTCTCCTTCCTCTATCACCGCGTACGCAGTCGCTTTGAGTGTTTACATCAGCTTTTACTTCTACAATATCTTCAGGTTTATTACACTCCATATTTACCTCCTAATTACAAATATAACGATTTTATTTATTATATTCATTTGAAATATTTATGTTAATGATTATTGCCCTAATGGATTTTTTGAAATTATGTATAATATAGAAAAAATTTGAAATAATAGTACTATATTTTATTCATAATATGAGGAGGATAATGATCATTGGATAAATTTGCATTGTTATTAGTAATTATCGGAGCCATAAATTGGGGGCTGATTGCATTATTCCAGTTTGACCTTGTAGCTGCTATTTTTGGCGGTCAAACAGCTCTATTCAGCCGATTGGTATATGGGCTGGTAGGGTTGGCAGGTTTGTATTGTATTACATTATTATTTAATGAACGTGAAAGAGTTGATTAAGATGCCCTAACCCTATTTTTCTGACCGAAGGGAGAGAAAAATAGCGGTAGGTCATTCGCAAGGAGCACCAATTTTGTGCGACAAAAGGAGCTGACAAAATTGTGTAGCGAGACTGTGAGATGCCCTTTATGACCTAACTCAAGACTTCGACTGCTAAGGAGAAAGTCTTGATAGTAGGTCAAACGCACAGAATTCCCAATTTATGTGAGCGAAAGCGAACTGATAAATTGGTGAATTCCCCTGCGAACCCGCGAGACTGTGAGACGTCCTTTATGACCTAAGCCATTTCTACGACATTCAGGAGAAAAAAATTAAGACAATCCGTTTTGGATTGTCTTTTTTCTCATTGTCATGAGTAACCCGCGTAGCGTCATTCTGAACGCAGTGAAGAATCTCAAAACCTGAGATCCTTCGCTTTGCTCAGGATGACAACAAGATTATTCCCCTGCAATTGAAAGCTTATTGATTTTTAACGAAGGTGAACCTATATAAGCCCCGCCCGGCAGGCCGAATTTTAAATCTGAACCGGTCTCTTCGATGTTCTTAAGCATTTCAAAGTAATTACCTGAAACTGTTATCTGCTCCAAAGGTCTTGAAATCTTTCCGCTTTCTATCAAATAACCCAAAGCTGCCAAAGAAAAATCTCCCGATATAGAATTCAAACCTGAATGTAGTCCTTGAAGCTCAGTTATGAGTATACCTTTATCTAAGTCTGCAACCATTTCATTCAATTCCCTTTCACCCTTTTCTACATAGAAGTTTGAAGGAGATATGCCTATGGATGATTTATAGGAGCCCTTGCTGGCATTTCCTGTTGTTTCAACACCATCTTTTTTGGCAGTTTTCAAATTATGAAAATAAGTTTTTAAAACTCCCTTGTCAATAACTCTTTTATATTTGCATGCAACTCCCTCTCCGTCAAAGGATTTGGATGCAAGACCATCTTCCATATAAGGGTCGTCAATTAAGGTGAATTTATCACTTGCAATTTTTTCATTTAATTTCCCTTTTAATAAAGAAAGATTCTTTTGCACCGCTTCAGCTGAGAATATTCCCGTAAATGCTTCCAATAATTCCGCTGCAGCGGAATTTCTGATAATTACATTGTAATCCCCTGATTTTACGGAGCTTGCTCCAAGAAGAGCTATTGCTTCATCTACGGCTTCCTTAGCAATAACTTGTGCATTAAATTTATTAAAATCATTTCCTGTACGGTATGCCATACCCGTCTTTATGTCTTCACCTTCTTTTGCAACAACAACTATGTAGGTATATGCAATGTTGCTTTTTTCCTGAAGTGTAAGACCCTTGGTATTGAACATTATTGTCTCTCCGTAACCGTCGCCGTAAACGCATACCTCAACAGATGCGATTCTTTTATCTAATTTAAATGCTTCTTCTTCAAGGCTTTTAACAAATTCAATTTTCTTTTCTTCACTTACATTTGACAAGGTTGGATTGAAGGAATCAACTTTTTTATACTCCTTCGAGCCTTCAAATATAAATTCTTCATCTTCTGAATCTATTATAATGGCATTCTCCAAAACATCTCTAACCAACTGGTCTATTGATGTTTCATCTACCTTTTCAGTATATGAATACCCCATCTTTCCGTTGTAAACCCCTCTTAATGAAAGTCCTTCGCTTTCCGACAAGTTATACGTGTCAAGCTCTTTCTGAAAAACCTTCAGTGAAAGGCTGTTGCCTGCAGAATAGTAAACTTCCATATCATTCAGTCCTTTTTCTCTGCCTTTTTGAACTATTTTATCAATCAATGATTTCATTTCCACTATTGTTCACCTTCCCTTCCGCCTACTGTTAATTCCGAAACTCTAATCATAGGCTGACCCACATTTGCCGGTATGCTTCCGCTAATAGAGCCGCACATACCCTGGCTTTGAAGCAGGTTGTTTCCAACCATATCAATTTTATTTAATACTTCTGAACCCTTTCCTATCAATGTAGCTCCCCTCACAGGCTCTTTAATTTTGCCATTTTCAACTATATATCCTTCCATAATTGCAAAGTTAAATTCTCCAGTAGCCGGGTTAACAGAACCTCCGCCCATATGTTTTGCATAAAGTCCCTTTTCTGTATTAGCAATTATTTCTTCCGGTGTTGAGCTGCCATTATCTATAAAGGTATTTGACATACGTGATGTTGGTGAGAATCTGTAAGATTGTCTTCTTGAAGAGCCTGTAATATCCATGTTCATTCTTCTTGCATTTAATTTATCAATCATGTAACCCTTTAGTATTCCATTTTCTATAAGTACATTTCGCTGTGATTGAGTTCCTTCATCATCTATGCTGTAAGAACCCCACTCATTGGGAATTGAGCCGTCATCTATGGCTGTAACTATGGGTGACGCAATTTGCTGTCCAACTTTTCCGGCAAATACTGAAAGACCTTTTGCAACTGCTGTTGCTTCTAACCCATGACCGCATGCTTCGTGGAAAATAACTCCTCCAAATCCATTATCAATAATAACAGGCATCCTGCCGCTGGGGCTGTACCTGGCCTTAACCATTGTTACTGCTATTCTTGATGCTTCCTTTGCATAATAATCTATATTGAGATTTTCAAAAAATTCGTAGCCCTTGCTTGCTCCCGGTGCGTAAAATCCTGACTGCATTTCTCCGTTTTTGCTTGCTACAGAAGAAATTCCAAGTCTTGAGCGAACCCTCGTATCTTCCTTCCACAATCCCTCAGAATTAGCCACCATTATGTTCTGTATGTAATCCGTGTAATTCACAGAAACCTGTGTAATCAGGTCATCATAATTAAACGCTGTATCATATGCCTTGCGCATTACTTGAACCTTATTAGTTTTTTCAACCGTTGTTGGATCTATTTGTATGATGTTTATGTTTTTAACATTTGTCTTTGTCAAATTTATTGTTAGATCAATGATATCTCCTTCCACGGCTTGAGCAGCTTTTTTTGCTGTTTCTATTAAAGTGTCCGGGTCGGATTTGTTCGTATATGCATAAACACTGTTAAATCCTTTGAATATTCGGATACCTATGCCATAATCTCTTCCTGACATTGTGCTTTCAACCTTGCCGCCTATCATAACAATTCCGTTGTTAGTTCGGTCTTCCACAAAAATTTCGGCAAAATCGCCGCCGGTGGATAAAGCAACTGTAAGGGTATCTTCAATCAACTTTCTATTTAACACATAATCACTCCTTTTTTTGTTATATAGAAGTATTTTACCATATTTTCCTTAAACTATTAATAATTATTTTTGAAAGAATAAAAGTAAGGCGAGGTTGCGTAAAAGCACCGAAAAATAATAGCCCTTCGCTCATTAAGTCGTGCAATTGGATACTTAGGCTTTGAAATGTTCAAAATCTCAAGTATTGTGTGAACATATATTAGGGAAAAGGTGATTTTCAAGAGTTAAATAAGCTAAAATTTCAAGTTTTGTGCGAATAACCGAAATAAATACAGCAAAAAACACACAATACTTGAAATTTTGAGCATTCATTATAGAAAATGCATTTATACCCCTTGACTATATCAATTTAATTCTGTGGTATGTTTTCTTGCCTTTTTTAATCATCAGCTTTCCGTCTTCAAAGTCTGCTACTGTAATTGCTGCACCTATATCATCTAATATTACATCATTTACGGCAACTCCAGCTTGATCAATAAGCCTTCTTCCTTCGCTTTTTGATTTTATTAATCCTGCCTTAAGCATTATGTCAATAACAGATATTCTTTCACCTAGTTCAGCTTTTGTTAATTCTGTAGTCGGAATATTTTCTGAATCAGCTCCGCCGCCAAATAAAGCTCTTGCCGCTTCTTGTGCATTCACCGCATCTTCTTCCGTATGAATCAACTTAGTTACTTCAAATGCAAGAATCTCTTTAGCTTTATTTATTTCAGAACCTTCAAGAGCTCCCAATCTTCTAACTTCATCCATAGGTAAGAATGTCAATAAAGCCAAGCATTTCTCCACATCGGCATCATCAATGTTTCTCCAGTATTGATAAAATTCATAAGGAGTGGTTTTGTTTCTGTCAAGCCACAATGCTCCTTTTTCGGTTTTCCCCATTTTCTTGCCTTCGCTGTTTGTCAATAGGGAAAATGTCATGCCATAAACCTGTTTACCTGCTTTTTTCCTTGTCAATTCAACACCGGCTATTATATTTGACCACTGGTCATTGCCTCCTAATTGCATCTTGCAGTCAAATTTTTGGTTTAACATATAGAAGTCATACGCCTGCATAAGCATATAACCGAATTCAAAGAATGTAAGACCCTGCTCCATTCTATTTTTATAACAATCTGCGGCAATCATTTTATTAACAGAAAAATGTACTCCTACTTCCCTCATGAATTCAAGATAATTCAAAGGCAAAAGCCATTCTGAATTTCTTGGCATCAGAGCTTTTCCATCTGTAAAATCAAGAAATTTCTCAAATACCTTTTTGAAGTTTTCAGCATTTTGAGTTATGGTTTCAAATGTCATAACAGAACGCATTCCGGTTCTGTCACTGGGGTCACCTATCATGGTGGTTCCGTCGCCCAGCAATGCTATAGGTCTATGCCCATGTTTTTGCATTATTGACATTACCATTATCTGTATGAAATGACCTATGTGAAGGCTGTCTGCGGTCGGATCAAATCCTATATAGAATGTTACAGATTCCTTTCCCAATAATTCTCTTATTTCTTCTTCATGAGTGCATTGCTCTAAATACCCTCTTTCTACTAATTCATCAAAAACATTTCCCTTTTCCATCTAAATACCTCCTAAATAAATAAGGATTACCTCATCCGAAAGGACGAGATAACCCGTGGTACCACCTTAATTTACTACTGCCTCTTGCTGATTTAACGGTCAGATAACCCGCTGTGCTTTCACACAGAACTCAGAAGTCGTATTTCACGCTTTGTGCTGTGAACCTTTCACCACCCGATTCACTCTCTAAATTGTAACCAAAGTGTTACTTAAGCTCCTTCATAGTAGTAATAATGTATTTATTGGAATGATAATATATATTTTAAATGTTGTCAAGAAGTAAATTCGTTAATAAAATACAAACCTTACACATAATTCCTTAATAATTAACCTTTTATTAAGTATTTTTGAATAAACTTTATATATCTGTCATAAATTTGTATTTATTTCTTTTGTTTGAAAAATAATGTAATTTTATTGACACAAATGGAAATTTAAGAAGTTATTGTGTGTTTTTTTAACTGATTTACAGTGCTATAATTCAAAGCATGACGAAGCTCATTAACAAGTTCTAACGTTTCAAAGGAGACAGGCCTTCCCTGCTTCCAAAAAATCTAAGACTATATAGGAGTATCTTATGAAAAGAAGAATTTTAGCTTTAACATTAGCTGCAGTAATAGCGTTTTCATCAACATCAGCATTTGCTGCAACAACAAATTGTACAACAGTAAATTATAAGTATAATCTCAATAATTTGTACAAAAATAGTACAAGCAACTATGCTAACAAGAACGCACAGTACAAAGTTATTGTAAACGGAAAAGTAGTAGACTTAAAATCAATTGACTGGAAAACGGTATTAAAACAATATGCACCGGCGGAAAAGCCAGCAGCTCCAGTTGAGAAACCAGCTCCGGCACCAGCTCCAGCAGCACCAGCTCCAGCTCCAGCTCCGGCTCCAGCACCAGCACCAGCTCCAGCACCGGCTCCAGCACCTGTTGAAAATAATACAGAAGTTTCTTCGTCAAATCTAACTTACGAACAAAAAGTAGTAGAACTTGTAAATGTTGAGAGACAAAAAGCAGGCTTGCCGGCATTAAAAATGGATTCAGCAATTTCAAACGTTGCAAGAGCTAAATCCAAAGATATGGCAGTAAATAATTACTTTGCCCATCAATCACCTACTTATGGCAGTGCAGGAGATATGTTAAAACAGTTTGGAATCAGTTGGTATGCATGGGGTGAAAACATTGCAGCAGGACAGAGAACACCTGAAATAGTGGTAGACGCATGGATGAATTCATCAGGACACAGAGCTAACATCTTATCATCTAATTTCTCAAAAATTGGTGTAGGATATGTAACAAACTCAAGCGGCAGACCATATTGGACACAAATATTCACTAATTAAGCGACTGCGAAGGATCTCATCAGTATCAATACAATAATTGAAAAACGAATATGCTCTGTGATTGTCATCCTGAGCGTAAGCGAAGGATCTCAGGTTCTAAAAGATGAGATTCTTCGAGCTAAAGCTCTCAGATGACACGTAGCTTATTCATAGCAATGGCAGATGCCCTAAAAAATGTGCAAAACCTAAGTTTTGCACATTTTTATTAGTTATCTTTCGCTATTGATTATAAAATAATTTTGTCTCTTGTTATGTCCCTTAAATCTTTGCAGCCGGTCATAATCATTGTTTCTCTCAATTCAGCACCGATTTTTTCGGTATACATTTTTACACCTTCCATACCGCCTCCAAAAGCAGCAATGGCATATGGTCTACCTATTAATACGGCATCTGCACCCAATGCTATTGCTTTAAATACATCAGCTCCGGAACGAATACCTCCGTCAACGAAAATCTTAAGCTTATCTCCCACTGCTTCTCGAATTTCAGGGAGCATTGCGCATGTAGCAGGTGCATCAGCTAAAACTCTTCCTCCGTGAGATGATACTACAATTCCATAGGCACCTGCCTGATAAGCCTTTTCCGCACCTTTTGCAGTCATAACTCCTTTTACGATAAAAGGAAGATTTGTTGCATCTGTTAATTCTTTAAGCTCTTCAACGCTCTTTGCAGAAACAGGCTTGCCTGCCAATGCTAAATTTATAAGTCCTGCTGAATCGATGTCCATCGCAAATGCCATGGCATTTACTTCTTCAATCATTTTAATTTTTTCTAAAGCCTTCTCATTTTTCCAAGGTTTAAGAGTAGGTACTGCAATCCCATCCGCTTTCTTTATAATAGGCAGGCTGTCTAAGAATAAATTATCCGCAGGACCGTCTCCTGTAAATGCGGCACCTCCTGCCTTTAACGTGCCACCGACTATTGCTTCAGCATATTCCGCTTCCGTTATGGAACCGTTGTAATTTAAACTCATTCCTCCGATGGGAGCTGCAAAGAAAGGATACTGAAAATTCTTTCCAAATAACGAAATAGACGTATCCTGTCCTTTGTTTTCGTAAATTGTGTCCATATTAATTTTAACTGAAGCTAAAAAATCAACACATATCTTAAATGCATTACCGTTACCTTTACCGCCGGTTCCGGGAACTTCTCCTTTGCATACTACTCCGTTACATTCCTTACAAACTCTGCAATTTGGTGCCATTTTTTCTCTTGCTTTGTCTAATAATTCATAATAATTCATATTCATCTTCTCCTTTTTTAGTTACAATTGCGATATCTAAGAAAAATAATAAAAATATATAGCGAACATTTGCAGGACACGATTATAATTCTTAGCGAATGCAGGCTTAAAAATCCTTTAAGCAGCTTGCATTGTTTGAGCAAGGCGAGTTTGCAAGCTGTAGGATTTTTAGCCGAAATAAGCTCTTAGAATTATTCGTGTCCGAAACCGTGAGCGATTATTTTTATTATTTCTGCATTTGCTCTAATCTTTCAATTACCTTTTCCATCATCAGTTGATATTTTTGAAGTTTTTCTTTTTCTTCATTAACAACATTTTCCGGCGCTTTACTCATAAACCTTTCATTGCTTAATTTACCGTTAACTCTTTTAAGTTCACCTTCAAGCCTTGCTTTTTCTTTTTCAAGTCTTTCAATTTCTTTTTCATAATCTATTAAATCAGCTAAGGGCAGGTAAATTTCTGTTCCGTCAATAACTGAAGAAGCTGTATCTTCACCTATTTCGTTCTTATTATTTACAATTTTTACTTCAGAAATATTAGCTAATGTTGAAAAATATTTCGCCCCTGACTCGATAAATGTTCTTGCTTCTGTATCTGAAGGGATAAATATTGCCCTTGCTTTTCTTGAAGGTAAAACATTCATTTCTGCTCTTATATTTCGAATGCTTCGCACTGCTTCCATTATAAACTCAATGTTTTCTTCTGCCTCTTCAAAGATTTCTTCTTCCATATATTTAGGCCAATTTGCTCTTATCAATCTTGAAATAGTATCCGGCAGGTACGACCATATTTCTTCTGTAATGAATGGCATGAACGGGTGCAGAAGCTTTAGCATATCCTTTAAAATCTTAATCAATACAAACTTAGCTGTATCCTTGTCATCACCATCTGCGCCATAAAGTCTCGGTTTAACAATTTCAATATACCAGTCGCAGTATTCATTCCATATAAAATCATAAACCCTCTGTGCAGCCATTCCCAGTTCAAACTTTTCAAGATATTCGGTAGCTTCCTTAGCTGCCTTGTTAGCCCTGCTAATTATCCATTTGTCTTCTGCTTTATAGTTTTTCTTTGCAGTTTCTTTATCTGTCAGCTCACCGTCTAAATTCATCAATACAAATCTTGAAGCATTCCACAGTTTATTTGCAAAATTTCGGCTTGCTTCCAATCTGTCATAATTAAACCGAGTATCGTTTCCGGGAGATATTCCTGTCATAAGCATGAAACGCAGAGCATCTGCACCGTAGTTATCGATAACATCTAAAGGGTCTATACCGTTTCCTAATGATTTACTCATTTTTCTGCCTTCTGCATCTCTCACCAAGCCATGAATAAATGTATACTTAAAGGGTGATTCTCCGGTAATTTCCAAAGCTGAAAATACCATCCTTATTACCCAGAAGAATATAATATCGTATCCTGTAACTAACACATCAGTAGGATAGAAATATTTTAAGTCTTCGGTTTCATGTGGCCAGCCTAATGTAGAAAATGGCCAAAGCCCTGATGAAAACCATGTATCAAGAACATCTTCATCCTGTATTATATTGGTACTTCCGCATTTATTGCATTTTGGGGGATCATCTTTTTGAACCATCATTTCATTGCAGTCCTGGCAGTAATATGCAGGAATTCTGTGTCCCCACCACAATTGTCTTGAAATACACCAATCTCTTATATTTTCAAGCCAGTGATTGTAGATTTTCGTAAAACGGTCCGGAACCAGCTGCATTTCCTTGTCGGCAACTACCTTTAATGCAGGACCTGCCAATGGTTTCATGTTTACAAACCACTGGTCGGAAATTCTCGGCTCAATAATATTGTGGCATCTGTAACACGTTCCTACATTGTGGTCAGTATTCTCTGTCTTAATCATATATCCATTGTCTTCAAGGTCCTTTACAAATGCTTCTCTGCATTCAAAACGATTCATACCTTCGAATTTGCCTGCAACTTCATTCATGGTTCCGTCTTCGTTCATACAGCTTATTTGTTCAAGGTTGTGACGAAGGCCTATTTCAAAGTCATTAGGATCATGAGCCGGAGTTATTTTCAAAGCCCCTGTACCCTTTTCCATATCCGGATATTCATCAGCAATAATCGGGATTTCTCTTCCAACTAATGGAACAATTACTTTCCTCCCGATTAAGTGTTTATATCTTTCATCATCAGGGTGTGCAGCAATGGCAACATCTCCAAAAATTGTTTCCGGTCTGGTGGTTGCAATAATGAAATATTCATCTTTATTATCAGCAAATGGATATTTCACATAATAATATTTACCGGCAGTGTCCTCATGTTCAACTTCTATATCAGAAAGTGTTGTATGGCAGTCGGGACACCAGTTTATTATTCTTTTTCCTTTATAAATAAGTCCTTTTTCATACAGCCTTATAAAAAACTCAGTAACAGCTTCATTGCAGCCCTCATCCATGGTAAATCTTTCTCTTGACCAATCGCAGGAATTTCCTAATTTTTTAACCTGCTCAACTATTCTGCCGCCAAATTCTTCTTTCCATTTCCAGGCTCTATTAAGGAATTCTTCCCTGCCTATATCTTCCTTTGATTTTCCTTCTTCCTTTTTAAGTCTTTCAACTACCTTTACTTCAGTTGCAATGCTTGCATGGTCTGAACCCGGCAGCCATAAAGCTTCGTAACCCATCATTCTTTTCCATCTGATGAGAACATCCTGCAATGTTTGGTCTAATGCATGCCCCATATGAAGCTGCCCTGTAATATTTGGTGGCGGCATCACAATTGTAAATGGTTTCTTATCTTTGTTAATCTCTGCTCTGAAGCAGTTTTCATCCAACCAGATTTTATAAATTTTATCTTCAAATTCCTTCGGATTGTACCTACTTGGTATGTTCGTTGACATAATATCATTCCTTTCTTTTAATCGCAGGCTTCTGCACCAATTTGTTTGCTCCTTTCGTCGCACAAATTGGGATTGCGCTGCATCTGACCTACCAGCCATTTCTTTCTCCTTTCAGTCGAAGAAATGGGGTTAGCTATATCGCAGTCTCCGAACACAAATTTATTTACTCCCTTTGGTCGTATAAATTTGGTTCTCGTTGCGTTTGACCTACCAGCCATTTCTTTCTCCCTTCGGTCGAAGAAATGGGGTTAGGTCATAAAAAAATTCGCGAGCTTTCTCCCTATAAAAGGACGAGAAAACCCGCGGTACCACCTAATTTCCATTACGGCTCTTAAACTATATAACGGTAATCCGTTTAATCTTACTGTTATTTCAGATTAAATGCTCAAAAGCTACCTTCAGCACACATTGACCTATGAAACCTTTCATCCGGTGGATTTCACTCTCTGGCAAGTTTATGCACTTACTCCTCTTTTTCATCGCAATTATTTAATTACATATCATATTATTAAAAATAAGTGCCCTTGTCAACAACTTTTTATTTTTTTATGGAATTATTAAGCTTGTTCGATTATAATAATAGCAGTGACTTATGACGGAGGAAGATATGAGTACCATTAAACTGTTTTCAGATAGTACCTGTGATTTGCCCAAAGAAGAAATAGAGCGTATGAATGTCGGTATAATACCGCTTGTTGTTACCTTTGAAGAAGATGCTTATAATGACGGTGTCAACATCACACCACCAGACCTATTCAATATTGTAGATGAAAGAAATATGCTGCCAAAAACATCTGCGCCTTCGCCTATTGATTTTTATAATGCCTTTAAGCCATTTGTAGACCAAGGCAGCTCTATTATATACATCGGTCTTTCGTCAAAAATTTCAACAACAATACAAAATGCACAGCTTGCCGCAAACAAGCTTGGCAGTAACAAAGTTCATATAGTAGACTCACTGAACCTTTGCGGAGCTATCGGAGGCTTGGTTAGAACTGCATATAATTACATAAATGAGGGTTCTTCAGCAGAAGAAACAGTAAGGAGAATTGAAAAAATTATTCCTAATTATAAGTTGTTTTTTACCGTTGACAACTTGGATTATCTTTACATGGGTGGTCGTTGCAGCAGTGTTGAATCAATATTCGGTTCTATTTTAGATATAAAGCCGATAATAAGCATGTCTCCTGCCGGATTAAAATTATGGAAAAAAACAAGAGGTAAGTGGAAAGCAATAAGGATGATGATAAAAGAAGCAGCAGAAGATAAAAACAAGATCCTCTTTAATGAAATACACCTTGCCCATTCTATAGGAAGCGAAGAGGAAGCACAAAGAATTAAAGAAATGTTGATTAAAGAAACCGGTATTACCAATTACCACGAATATACAATAGGCTGTGTCATATCAAGCCATTGCGGACCGGGTACTCTTGGTTTTGGATATTTTCTTGATTGACAATACCAATTTAATGTAATATACTTGATTTAATTAAACATCTTTCGATATTGGTGCGCTTAAATGCGATAATAGGGAATTAGGTTAAAATCCTAAACAGTCCTGCTGCCGTAATGAGAGAGCGGTTTTTATGCTTATGCAACCACTGGATAACTCCGGGAAGGTAAAAACTTGCGATGACCTCTGAGTCGGAAAACCTGCCAATGTTATTTGCGTAGATGCCGCAAATGCTATGCTTTACAGAGAATAGAAGCGATAGCACATATAAAATTGGTTAAACCAAAAAATTTGTGGAATTTACGTTTCGGGAACGAGACGTTTTTTTATGCCTGTTAATGACCTAACCCCATTTCTTCGACTGGAAAGAGAAAGAAATGGCTGGTAGGTCAGATGCAGCGCAATCCCAATTTGTGCGACGAAAGGAGCAAACAAATTGGTGATGGAGCCTGTTAATGACCTAACCTTTATGTTACCGTCCCTCAGATGTTTATAATACATAGTGGAGGAAGAGAATGAAGAAAAAAAGTATTTTAACTTTAACATTTATTTGTATTATGGCATTGCTTGCTGCTTGCAATGA
>Ga0265294_10007152_pt1 | contig 13290 bp, 8 predicted proteins | sample MunlanPumphouse3_FD_192504 | JGI IMG/M metagenome (GOLD analysis project Ga0265294, IMG submission 192504) | Groundwater microbial communities from a municipal landfill in Southern Ontario, Canada - Pumphouse #3 | ecosystem: Environmental > Aquatic > Deep subsurface > Groundwater | place... | reverse complement strand
TTTACTATTTGCTTTTGCAATATATCTTGGATCTACCGTAGAATTAGCTACTATAGACGAAAGATGGGGAGATGAAACTAAATACGAACAACTCGAAAAAGTAAGAATTGAAGGTCTCCGTTCTGTCAAATGTTATGGCAGTTCTAAAGCATTTGCAGCTAAATTGCAAAAAATACCTGGAGTATATGGTGTTGCAACTTATGTAAAACACTCTTATGCCGATGTTTATTACGTCCCAGAAGAAGTAACAGAAGATGTTATTCGTGAACAGATATATGTTCCTTCAAAATTCAAAATAAACACACCCCCTGTAGAAGCTCAACAGATTAAAGTAATTACTATCTATACAGAAAAAATGACTGATAGAATGGACCCTAACTATTTTGGTCTTCAAATAAGAAATACAGGAAAAGCATACTATGGATTAGAAACTGAGTATAACTGCCCTCTTATTGTACGTATTTATATGGATGTTAACGAACCAATAGATGCTAAATTCTTGAAAGAGATGGTAGAGATGAAACAACTTGAGTTACCTGTTCATGGTGGTGGAGTAAACACAATAGATGTAGGATACGAATTTGTTGGAATAGAAGAAGGTAGTGACACAATTACTAGAAGAGAATTTTTGGAACGCCAATTTGATAACTTCTCTGTCAAATTTCCTTCCCAAAAAGAGTGGATTGGTAAAAATGAAGCTGTTTACGAAATAGTTTATCCAAGCTTAGATAAACCTATTGTTACAAGAAACCTTCCATATTTATCTAATTATCTGTCACAAATACCAGGATTCTTAGGTGTTCAAACATTGATTAATGATAATGAAGAATATTGCTTCCATATCACCTATTCAAAAGATGCTTTAGATGAAGCTAAAATTTGGGAAGTTCTTACTAAAGACAAATGGAATATTAAAGGCAGAGATGGAAATATTTCTGAAGTAAATGCAAAGGTCAGTTTTAAAGATAAAGGCGAAACTCTATAAATAAGACCAATAATAACTAAACTAGAGAACCCACACTAAAAATGTGGGTTCTCTTATTAACCCAAAATTCTTATCATGAAACACATTACTCGAATTATCACACTGTTAGTAATGCTTACCATCTTCACTCCTGCAAAAGCAGATGAAGGCATGTGGCTAATAAACCTGTTAAATAAAAATTTAACAACAAAGATGAAAAAAGCAGGGTTAAAAATTGACCCTAAAATTATTTACGACCAAAATAATGCATCTCTAAGCGACGCTGTTGTTGCGTTAGACTTTGGATGTACTGGTAGTATTATTTCTCAAGAGGGTCTTTTAATAACTAACCATCACTGTGCATATGCTGATATTCAATCTTTGAGTACCTCAGAAACAAACTATCTTGAAGATGGCTTTTGGGCAATGAATCACAATCAAGAAATACCAATCAAAGGCAAATCTGTCTTTTTCTTAAGAAAAGTGATTGATGGAACCCAAGAGGTAAATGAAGTAGTAGATTCATTAACAAAAACAGGCGGTGTAGCAGGAATGCGCAAAATCTCATCCATTATTGAAAAGAAACATAGCAAAGAAAGCGGAATGGAAACTATGCTAATGTCTATGTGGAGAGGAACAAAATACTATATCTTTTTTTATGAAGTATATACCGATGTTCGTTTGGTTGGTGCTCCTCCTGTATCAATAGCAGCCTACGGTGGTGATATAGATAATTGGGAATGGCCTCAGCACAAAGGCGATTTTGCTCTTTATCGTGTATATGGAAATAAAGAAGGAAAACCCGCAAACTACTCGGCTGATAATGTTCCTATCGTTCCCAGAAAAGTACTTAACATCTCTACCAAAGGTGTGAAAGAGGGAGATTACACCATGGTTATGGGATTCCCTGGAAGAACAAATCGTTATAGATCGTCATTTGGAGTAAACGAAATTGAAAAAGTCACAAACCCAGTGTCTGTTAAAATAAGAGCTGGTAAATTAAGGATAATGAATAGTTTTATGGAGCAAAACCCTAAAACTAGACTAATATATGCCGATCACTATTTTAACATAAGCAATGTTCAAGAGTTACAAGCTGGTGAGGTTAATAACTTTAGACGTTTTGGCGTTGTAGATATTAAAGCTCAAGAAGAAAAAGAACTTCAAGAATGGATTGATAGTAATGCCGAAAGAAAGGCTAAATATGGCGATTTGCTAAAAAAAATGGAAGATAGCTACAATGCCATAGCCGATGTTACTACTCAAAAAAAATATTATCAGGAAACACTGGTTTCTGGTCAAGGCTTTGTATTTATTGGAAATAGAGTCAATTCCTTACAAACAGCTGCTAAAAGAAAAAATTTAGAAACATTAGTACCAGGTACAAGAACGCATAAACTTTTTCTAAGAGATATGAAAGCTGGATTCTCTGGTTGTGTAATGGAAGTTGAAAAAGAGCTAATGAAATACCAGTTAAGAGAATTTTTAACTAATGTATCAAACGATTATTGGGGAGAATATCTAACTTGGCTAAACTCCAAATTTAAAGGAAATGTCACCAAAATAACAGATTACATTTTTGAAACCTCGAACTTACTTGATCCTGAAAAATTCAAAGAGGTCTCATCGAAATCTCAACCAGTATCCCTTTACTTAAACGATCCTATCCATTTATTGGTAAAATCGGTTAACATTAAAACCTTCAGAAACGACGAAGGCGATTTAATAGCTGGTAGAAACATAATATCTGTCGAAGGTATCTACACTCGCCTATTATATCGTATGAGAGAAGAAAAAGGAGAAGTACAATATCCCGATGCTAATTCTACATTACGATTAACTTACGGCACCGTTGGTTCTATAAATCCATCAGATGGAATTTATTATAGTGCACAAAGTACAGCTCAAGGCTTCTTGGATAAATATAATCCAAACAGTTATGAATTCAATATTAAACCAGAAGTTCTATCTCTAATAAAATCAAAAGATTGGGGAAAATGGGGAGAAAAAGGCACATTGTATATTGACTTTCTGTCAAATAATGACATAACCGGAGGGAACTCTGGTAGTCCGGTTTTAAATGCAAAAGGCAATCTTATTGGCCTTGCTTTTGATGGTAATAAAGAATCTCTTGCAAGTGACGCCTATTTCCACCCACAAATGAATAAGTGTGTGAACGTAGATATTCGCTATGTTCTCTGGATAATTGAAAAATACGCAAAAGCAGATTATCTTATCGAAGAAATGAACTTAATATCAAAATAATTATTATTAAATGAATCGAATATTTAGAAAAGCCACCCTGCTGTTTATAATGCTGTTTAGTTTAACAGCAGGGTTTAGCCAGAGTTTCGACGTAACTCCGGCTCTGCCAATGGATACAAATTTCAAGATAGGCAAACTCGAAAACGGACTCACTTATTACATTAGAGCAGCAAAGAATCCAGAAGGCCGTGCAGAATTTTTTATTGTGCACAACGTAGGATCCCTTCAAGAAAACGATAGCCAAAGAGGTCTTGCTCACTTTTTAGAACATATGGCTTTTAACGGAACCAAAAATTTTCCTAAAAAACAATTGCTCGAATACTTTGGAGGAATAGGTGTAAGATTTGGCTATAATATTAATGCATACACCGCTATGGACAGAACTGTATATAACATATCGGCAGTTCCGGTTAAACTTAGAAGTACAATTATAGACTCTGCATTGCTTGCACTTCATGATTGGTCTCATTATATTTCATGTGAACAAGAAGAGATTGATAAGGAAAGAGGTGTTGTTCATGAAGAATGGCGCCGAGGCGACGATGCTCGTACTCGAATGCTAAAGGGAATAAATAAAAGGATCCAAACAGGTTCTCGTTTTGCACAAAGAGATGTTATTGGTCTTATGGAAGTTGTAGATAATTTTTCTAGAGAAACACTTATAGATTATTATCATAAATGGTATAGACCAGATTTACAAGCAGTTATTGTTGTAGGTGATATAGATATAAAAGATATCGAAAAACGAATAAAAGAGATATTTTCCACTATTCCGAAAATAGATAACGGAGCGACTAGAGAAATTTACACAATACCAGAAAACACAAAACCAATAGTAGGTTTTAATACCGATCCCGAATCAAAAGCAGTGTCAGTTAGATTAGTAGTAAAGATTCCTAAAAGAACAATTCAGGAAAAAGAGAGCTATCTAGCTTGTTTCGACGATATCACTGAAACAATGATTAAAGACATGATTAATGGAAGAATCCAAGTAATGCTTGAAGAACCAGATGCAGCTTGCAAAGCAGTTATCCCTGTATTTGGGAATGTAGTCTACGATGGCTCTACTTTTACTGCTACAGCACTTCCATCAAACCATAAAAATCCACTTGCCGCTTTGAAAGAGGTAGTCACAGAAGTAGAAAGAATTAAACAATATGGGTTTGAACCTCAAGAAATTCAATCTTCTAAACAACGTGTCCAACAAAAAATTGAGAAAGCATATAAACGTTCTGAAGAACCAAAAAACTCAGATTATGTTTCAGCAGCAGTAGAACATTTCACACGTAATTCACCTCTTTTAGATATTGATGCATATAACAAACTCTCAAAAGAGATACTCGGAAAAATTACTAATGCAGATATAAACCTTGCAATAAAAAGAGTTTTTAGCGATAACAATAGAGTAATTATTTTCTCTGTACCCGATAGTGACAAAGAATATCTCCCGACTGAAGACCAAGTATTAGCAATGTTAGATAATGTTAAATCTACTGAATTAGATAAATTTGTACCTATTACAGACAAAGAGATAGAAAAACCAGTTATTGAAACTCCTGGAAAAATAATCTCGTCTAAAATAGTTACTTCTGATGATTATAAGATTAACTACGAGAAACAACTTGACTCTGCAACAGAATGGGTTTTGGAAAATGGAGCAAAAGTAATCTGGAAAGAAAGCTACGCAAATAATAAAAAAATAAAATTCCAAGCTTTTCATAAAGGAGGTATGGCTTTGCCAATAGATCCAAAAGATATAAAACTCATTCAATCATTTTTGAAATTTTATTCTGTAAATGGACTTAACAGAAACGACCTTACCAAATGGAATTCTAAAAACAGAGTCTCTATTTATCCAGATATTAATTACAGATATCATGAATTTTCTGGGTCATTTAATGAGAAAGGGAGTGACAATTTCTTCTCTTTATTACATTTATACTTTACAGACGTTTCAGCCCAAGAGCGAGATGTAGACAATATGAAATCTAGACTTCTCAAAAATTTCGAAAATCAAAAAGGAGAAAGCAATAAATTCAACGATTCTGTATCTACATTACAATATGTCTCAAATCCAATGAATGTAGAGTTCGGCAAAGAGTATATTAAAAACATCTCGGCCAAAAAACTTGAAGATCTTTATAACATATATTTTACAGACCCTACTGGCTTTACATTCGTCTTTTCAGGACCAATGAGTGCTCAAGAAGGTAAAAAATATGTAGAGAAATATATCGCTTCAATTAAAAGTAAAGAATTCAATAATCCAAAGCTTGTATACAAAGAGCCTAAACTTTCTAAAGGTACAATTAGCTTAAGATATTTTGCTCCCAATATGTTAAGTAGCAAAGCAACTGTAACCAGAATTTACAGTGGTAAAGCTAAGTACTCACCTGAAAATCAATTAATGGCTAAGTATATTACCTACATAATGAGAGATAGGTATATGAAATCTATTAGAGAAGATAAAGGTGGCACATACTACGTAGGTGTAAAAAGCGATATTACAAAACATCCTGAATCTTTATTATCATTTACAATTGACTTCGATACCGATCCTGCGTTAGTAGATGAACTTCTTGAAATTGTACAATTAGAAATTGATGAATTTGTCAAATCTGGTCCTACAGAAAAAGAGATGAAAGAGATAAGTTTATATCTAAAGAAAGTATCTAAAGATAATAAAAAAGAGACCGAATGGACTTCAATAATTGCAAATGCAATTAAAGACGAAAATACCCTAGCTCATAAAGAAAAGAATCTGTTAAACAGTATGGATGCAAAAAAAATTCATAAACTAGCTAAATCAATTTTCAAAACTGGCAACAAAATGACTTTTGTTTTTGAGCCCAAACAATAATTGAGGTCGAATTATACGGCCAATAAATGATAAAACCAAAGTTGTAACAATAAAATAAAAACTTGGTTCCGCATATTGGATATTATAGGCCCATATAATTTGAAGGATAGCTAAACATAATAGAGAGATTGCACTCAGCAATCTCTCTATTTTTTCCCATCCTTTTAAAGAAGATAAAAAAACCATTATAAAAAGAGGGTTACACCAAAGTAAATTATAATTGGCATATAGTTCTGTATGCTCTGTTATCAAAATAATAACTACTAGAACCAACCCTAAAAAAGAAACTATTCCTAAAAATATATTATCATAAACAGTGTAAATCATTTTCCTCTTTATCCCTAATTTGCCAATAACAACAAAAACCATAAGAATAAATATTAGAGCGAAAACAACTAAAGGAGAGATAAGAATGTCAAAAAAACCCCGATTTATTTTGTTTTGTTCAGATTTATATAAATAAATATCTTCGTTAACCAACGGTACGTCTCCATTTTTTAAAAGAGCTGTTCCAGCATATAAATTTTCTGGCAAAAACATGCTCTCATATTTGTTTATAATTTTATCTAAGCTTGAACCTAAGAGCAAATTGATTCCAAATTTTGTCCACCCATCTATATGACTATTTAATAGTTCTCTATATGTAATCCCCGCACATTCTTTCTTATACTTCTCTGGAGCATTATCTACCAATGGAAAAATAATATCCCTTAACTCAGATGTACAATTTTTATGTAAAAAACTATAATAATAATAACGATTTTGGGGCAAATAGAGAAAAGAAAGCCGGTCAATCAATTCTTTGGATTGGTCTTCTGTCAAATTAAGAATTTGCTCTTTTACACCACGTCCCTCCCATTTAAATTGCTCCATAAAATCTTCCATATACTGTATTCCCAGCATATACTGTAGTTTACCTCTAATAAACTTAGTATAAAAATGGGGAGTATTAAAATCAAAAAGACCAAAATTGAAAACAAGATCCTTTCCCAATTCGGGATAATAAACTCTAAGAGCACTATGGCCAAAAGTAGAGTATAGTTCATTGCCTGAATCACAAGTGAGCAAAGAGATAGTAGGCTGCTCATTGGCTAGCAAATAATTAGAATTAAAAAATAAAAAGGAAACTAGTACAAACAGATAAAGCTTAAAACATGAATTTTTCACGATATTACCTTCAAATATTATTTATATATCTTAAAATTAAAAATAGTACAGATCAAGAATTTCATTTCCCTGGTCTCCAACGAGTAAGTAACGATTGTGATTTAGGAAAAATGCCCCGCTGCTTAGAACGAACATCCTCGGCAACATAAAATACATTTTTATCAAAAGAGATAAAAATTTTATCTACTTTTTTAAGCATTTTTCTATCTAATACAGTCTCTATAATGTCAATCTCTCCTAGTGAACCGCTACCATGAATAAGTGTTGCTCCAAAATTTTGTTTGTTCAACAGGGAGACAAGTTCTTTCCCATTTTTTGTGGTATAGACCCGGCATAATATTATTCCAAAAGCTATACGTTGTTCAATAAGAATTCCTACAAAATTACCTGCGGCATAACCACCGGCATATGAAAAATAGGCTACAAAACCACTTGCTCCATCAAAAATCTCTGATATTACAACAATCCAAATAAAAACTTCGAAAAAGCCAATTATAGGTGCAAGATATTTTTCACCTTTAGAAACAAAAATAATTCTGAGAGTCCCGAGCGTTACATCAACTATTCTGCCAAAGAATATTATAAAAGGTAAAAGATATGGGTAGGCGTCTAGCAAAGCATGTATCATTCTATTATTTCCTTAATATTTATAATTAACAGCCAAATATAGTCAAAAAGCAGAATCTATTTAGTAACGGACAGAAAAGCCTCCCCAAGATAGTTTACAATATCGCTTGCTATTAGAGAGGTCTCTCCTTTTATAGAAGCAGCAATATCTCCTGCAACACTATGAATATAGACACCAGCAATAGCAGCCTTAACAGGACTATAACCTTGCGTAAGAAAACCGAGAATAACTCCACTTAACACATCACCGCTGCCGGCTGTTGCCATTCCTGGATTCCCTGCCGAATTTATCCACAACTTACCATCGGGTGTAGAAATAGATGTATTAGCACCCTTTAAAACAATAATAACTTTTTTATCAATAGATAACTCCATTTGTATCTTAATAGCTTCTTGGCCACTAACATATTTGCCTATGATTCTACTAAACTCTTTTGGATGAGGAGTTAAAATTGAATTACGGGGAATAGAATCAAATAGTTCACTATGTACCCCTAGTATATTTAATGCATCGGCATCCAAAACCATAGGGTTGCTACAATTTTTAATAAGATTGAATAAAGCTAGTACAGTTTCAGGAGCTTTTCCAATACCAGGGCCAACAGCTACGGCATTAAATTTATTTAACTCTTCGCAATTTACATCTGAAAAAATAGTGTTTGAAGAATCTATAATGCACATTGCTTCGGGAACAGAGATTTGCATAATCTCATAAAGATTATAGGGTATATGAACTGAGAGTAACCCAAGTCCCGATCTTAATGCAGCTCTTGCTGCAAGAACCGCCGAACCTCCCATACCATAAGAACCTGCAATGAGCAACCCATGCCCATAATCTCCTTTATGAGAAAATTTATCTCTTTTTTTAAGTATAGACTTAATTAAGTTATGGTCAATAATGGAATAATCAATTTGGAGCTTACTCATAATAGCTTATTAATTATCTATTTTTGCTAAATAGAATTTAACCATATTAATTAATTTTTCTTTATTGACAGGCTTAATAACATAATCGGTACAGCCTGCTTCAATAGCCTTCTCCCGGTCTCCGTCAAGAGCAAACGCCGTAAATGCAATTATTGGAATATCTTTATTAGTTTTTCTAATCTCCTGAGTGGCAACATATCCATCCATAATAGGCATTTTAATATCCATCAAAACCACATCTAACATATTATTGTTATTAACCAAATCTACAGCATCTGCTCCATTAAGAACATGAAAGATTTTGATATTCTCTTTTCTGAAAATAATTTTTACAAACTCGGCATTTGCATAATCATCCTCTACCAAAAGCAGATTAAATTTCCTGCCTTTATGTAAATTCTCTGTGCTATTAAGATTTTTTGACATACTACCTCCTATTCAAGTTTTCAAATGTAGAAATAAAATCTGAATAACTATTTTACATAAATAGAGCCACCCATGATTCTCTTTTCACTTTTAACATTTATATAAGGATACTTGTTTAAAATAAATATTCTTAAGATATAAATTAACTGCATCATAATGAAAATATGAAAGAAGAAAATTTACACCATATGAGGAAAGAGTATTCACCCATTCCTTTAGATAGAGAAATGATGAATACAGACCCATTTGCACAATTTGCAAACTGGTTCAAAGAGGCTTTGAAATATGAAAAGCATGAAGTAAACGCAATGATTGTAGCTACTTCTAATACCAAAAATGAACCATCGGCAAGAGTTGTTCTTTTAAAGAGTTATTCTAGCGAGGGATTAATATTTTTCACAAATTACAATAGCAACAAAGGGAAAAATATAGAGAATAACCCAAAAGTTGCATTACTATTCTTCTGGCCTGAAACTATGAGGCAAATAAGAATTGAAGGAGTGACAACAAAAATACCAGGTGAAGAATCCGATTTTTATTTTAACTCTCGCCCCCTTGCAAGCAAAGCTTCCAGTGCATTATCAAAACAAAGCGAATCCCTTAAAGATAGAGCAGAATTTGAAAATTCTATAACCAAATTGACAACAAGTAACGAAAAGATTAAAAGGCCCACTCATTGGGGTGGATATTTAGTTAAACCTCATTTATTTGAATTCTGGCAAGGGGGCTTGGCACGCTCTCACGATAGATTTATTTACACCCAACAACCAGCACAAAAAAGCATATATAATAGCCAAAATAATAATACTTGGGTAATAACCCGTTTATACCCCTAGATAAATTTCGCTTTAAAAACACTCTAAATCAGATATTTTAAAAAACCTTTAAAAAAAAGCTAAAATTCTTTAGTCACTTTGGAGTTTAGATTGCTATATGAATATAGCTAATTTATATAACTTAAATTAAATCCAAAATGAACGAACCCATCGTAAGAGTAGAAAATCTCTCCCATAAGTATAGCGTTCAATGGGCAATCAAAAATATAGATTTTGAGATTGCACAATGCGGTATTTACGGGTTACTCGGTTCTAACGGAGCCGGAAAATCTACCATTATGAACATTATTTGCGGAGTCTTAAAACAGACAAACGGGAATGTGTTTATCAAAGGAATAGATATGAGAAATAAATCCATTGAAGCAAAAAAGCACATTGGGTTTTTACCTCAAAAACCCCCATTACACTTTGATCTTACAGTAGAAGAATACCTTATTCATTGTGCGAATCTACGTATGATCCCCGAAAAAAAGGTAATGGAAGCAGTTAATAATGTTCTTGAAAAATGTGCCATTACTAACTTTAGAAAGAGATTAATTAAAAACCTTTCCGGAGGATACCAACAAAGAGTGGGAATAGCACAAGCTATAGTTCATGAACCCGATTTAGTAGTTCTTGACGAACCAACAAGTGGACTAGACCCCAATCAAATTATTGAAATACGGCATCTAATTAAAGAGATATCTAAAGAAAAAACAGTACTACTATCTACCCATATTTTATCTGAAGTTCAAGCCACCTGCGACTACATAAGAATGGTAGAAGAAGGTAAAATTGTATTTGCAGGAACTGTAGAAGAATTCGACAATTACATTGTTCCAGATTCTATCTTCGTTTCATTGTTAGAACCTCCTACTATCCAAGCTTTATCAAGCATTCCCGGAGTTCTTGAAGTCCAGGAAATTGGAGGCAATCGCTTTAGATTAAAATTCTCTGACTGCGAAGACTTAATTGAAAGAGTTGTAGAGACTAGTGTAAAAAATGGATGGAGGCTCAACGAGATAAGACTTGAGCATAGTTCTATGGACACAATATTTGCTGAATTATCTAAAACCGTAAAATAAGAAGTTTGTAATATGAAAATGACATATAAAATAGCACGTACCGAGCTTCAGACACTTTTTTACTCACCAATTGCCTGGTTAATATTAATAGTGTTCACAATCCAAGCCAGCCTAGCATTTACCAATGCTCTTGAATCATTGGTTAATGCGCAAGCCTTGGAATATAGCTTTAACAATATCTCCATGAGAATATTTGCTCACCCACGACATGGAGTATTTACTATTGTTCAACAATATCTTTACCTTTATATACCACTTCTCACAATGGGGTTAATGAGTAAAGAACTAAGCAGTGGCTCAATTAAATTGCTCTACTCTTCTCCAGTATCCAATACACAAATAATACTTGGTAAATATCTCTCAATGATTTTTTACTCATTAATTATTGTAGGTATTCTGTTTATATTCACTCTATATGGAGCATTTACAGTAGAAAACTTTGACCTATCGGCAGTCTGTGCTGGATTATTGGGATTGTTTCTACTTATGTGTGGCTATGCAGCAATTGGTTTGTTTATGTCTAGCCTAACATCTTATCAAGTTGTAGCTGCAATTGGCACACTAGCTGTTCTCGCAGTTTTGAATATGGTAGGAAATATGTGGCAAGATGTTGCTCTAGTTAGAGACATCGCATATTGGCTATCTATTAGAGGACGTTCCGATGAATTTATAAGAGGTCTCATTTGTAGTGAAGATGTACTTTATTTTATTATCGTTATTGCACTTTTCCTCTCTCTTTCAATATTAAGACTCAAAGCAATTCGCCAAAAACACACATTTAGCGTTTCCTTTTCACGTTATTCGGCAGCTTTTCTTATTGCAGTTGTTCTAGGATACTTTAGCTCTAGACCTGCACTTATGTTTTATTACGATGCTACCGACACAAACACAAATACACTTACACCTAATAGTCAAGAAATTTTAAAGAATTTAAAAGGGAAAATTACAATCAATACATATGTAAATATTTTAGATGAGTATTATTATTATGGGCTTCCCAAAGGAGAACTTAGAGATATGAACCGTTTTAAACAATATCTAAGGTTCAAGCCCGATATGAAAATGAAATATTTCAGGTACTACGATAAAGCCAACAACCCAAGTATGGATAAAAGATATCCTCAATTAAACGACCGAGAACGGATGTTGGAATATGCCAAGATACACCGCTTAGATAGCAATCTGTTTATGAGCCCCAAAGAGATTCGTAAAATTGAAGATTTGGCACCAGAAGGTAATCGTTTTGTACGTACTCTAGTAACTGAAAATGGGAATAAAACATTTTTAAGGATATTTGATGACATGTCAGTACACCCTTCCGAGGCAGAAATTAGCGCAGCTTTCAAAAGACTCGGAGCCCATCTTCCATTAGTTGGATTTATAAAAGGACAAGGAGAAAGAAGTAGTATAAGGTCGGGAGACAGACACTATAACAAATTTGCACAAGAGAAACCATTCCGCTATTCCTTAATTAATCAAGGTTTTGACTTTAGCGAAGTTAAACTAGATAATGAAATTCCTAAAACCATAGACATTCTGGTTCTCACAGATATGAGAATTCCTTTGAAACCAGAACAAAAAGCTAATTTAGATAAATATATTGCCCAAGGTGGAAACATTCTCATTGCAGGAGAACCAGGAAGACAAGAATTTATGAATCCTGTTATAGCTAATTTAGGAGTAGAGTTTATGGAAGGCCGAGTTGTTGAACCAAGCGAAAATTTCCCTTCCGACTTTATTATAGCTCTTCCAACAGCTGCTGGAGCTAATCTAATGTATCAGCTTAAAATGATGCGAAACAAAGACTATGTTCTTACAATGCCTGGAACAACAGCTCTCAAATATACCCAAGATAAAGGCTTTAAAGTAACAGAACTATTCGTTTCGGATACTACTGGTTTAGTTTGGAATGAAACAGAAACAACTAACTTTACCGACGATACTGTAAAATTAAATACAACCGTAGGTGAGCTTCCTTTAACCCCCGCTGTAACAGCAATTACTCTAAGTCGTAATGTAGGTGAAAAGGAACAAAAAATTGTAATACTCGGCGATGCCGACTGTATAAGTAACGGAGAAATCAGCATAGGGCGCTCCGGAGTAAACGCAGCCAACTATAATTTTATAATGGGTGCCTTTTTCTGGATGTCTAAC
>Ga0265294_10007148_pt1 | contig 13295 bp, 8 predicted proteins | sample MunlanPumphouse3_FD_192504 | JGI IMG/M metagenome (GOLD analysis project Ga0265294, IMG submission 192504) | Groundwater microbial communities from a municipal landfill in Southern Ontario, Canada - Pumphouse #3 | ecosystem: Environmental > Aquatic > Deep subsurface > Groundwater | place... | reverse complement strand
ATATTTGCAAATAGTGTTTCAAAGACATTGAAAACAGATTTGGAGTAGCCCTATGATAAGTTTAAAAAATATTAGTAAATATTATAACAAAGGAAGATCAAATCAAATCCATGTTATTAATGACACTTCAATAGATTTCCCTAAAACAGGTTTAGTGGCTTTAACTGGACCTTCAGGCTGTGGGAAAACTACTCTTTTGAATGTAGTAGGAGGCTTAGATGGATTTAACAGTGGAAAGATAATTTTTGATGATAAAGAGATTAGAACTTATCATTCTCAAGAATGGGACATTCTTCGTAATGAGAAAATAGGATATATCTTTCAAAATTATAATCTCGTTTTATCCAAAACAGTTTACGAAAATATTGAACTAGCTCTTAATATGGCTGGATTGTATGAAAAAAAGGAAATAGAAGAGAGAATCAATTACGTACTTGAAGCTGTTGGTATGTACAACTACAGAAGAAGAAATGTTAAAGCTTTATCGGGCGGGCAACAACAAAGGGTTGCTATCGCAAGAGCGTTAGTTAAAGATCCTGAAGTAGTCTTAGCTGATGAGCCAACAGGGAATTTAGATTCCAATAATACTTTTGAAATTATGAGTATTATCAAGAAAATTTCAGAGACTCGTCTAGTTATATTGGTAACACACGAAAAAGGTTTAGTAGATTTTTATGCGGATAGAGTAATTGAACTTCTTGATGGAAAAATTGTAAATGATTATGAAAATACTAGTTCAGGAGCTTATGATTATAACGATGAAAGAATTATTTATTTAAAGGACTTAAATAGCGATGATCGCCTAAAAGATAGTGGTATAGAACATTATTATGATACTGAAAAAGATAAAGACTTAAATATTAAGTTAATTGAGTATAAAGGAAATCTATATATTAAAGTAAACTCAAAAAGAAAAATCAAGTATTTAAGTGATAATTCAGAAATTAAATTATTAGATGAGCATTATAAAACAAGAGAAATAAATGAAGCTACTGAATATGACTTTGATCTATCAACATTCAAAGAAATAAAGACTGATAAGAATAGAAAATCTTTTATTAAATGGTCTTCTGCGATAAAAAGTGGTTTCTCTAGAATATTTAGTAAGAGAAAATTTAGTAGTAAGTTATTTTTATTTGGTTACATGGTTATCTCTGCGATATTAGCTTATCAAATCGCTTCGTTTGGAAGTTTAACTTATATGGATCAAAAAGATTACATACAGTATCCGAAAGAGACTATGATGTTGAATCCAAGAACTGATATTCAAAGCATAAACTTTGAAAGTCTATTAAACGAAATTGATGGTATAGAAGTTTCGCCATATTTCTCTAGTGTCTATTTAAAGTTGAACTATAAAGACTATTATCAAGGAAATACAAACATCAATTTTGATTCTTACCCAGTAAAAGTTTCGCAGTATCAAAATGTAGAAGTGTTACAAGGTGGTTTACCTAATAATAACTATCAAGTAGCTTTAGATTTGTGGGTAGTTGAGGAAATATTTGAGGAGAAAAATGCTAAAGATATTGGATTAGATAGTTACGAAGAAATTATCGGATCGTTTATTTCCTTAGGTTGGGGAGAAAAAGAAATAAAATATGAGATTGTTGGAATTGTCAATAGCGAATCTCCAATACTAATTCTTGATGATGATGCTATCTATGCTTTTCATGAGTTTTATCAGTATTTTTCGGTATTAACCTATGGAGAGGCTGAAGGGAAAATAGAGATTGTTTCAGGTAGAAATATAACTTCTAATAATGAAATGTTAGCTCCAGATTATGAAGGTTATGAAGTTGGGGATGAATATGATTTCCAAGATTCGTTTGGAAAGATGACAATTGTTGGGACTTATAAACCAGCAGATAATGATCAAGCTTATAACGGTTTTTTATTTATAATTACGAATCAAGCGTACCAAAACGCGATTGAAAAATCTTTAGATTCTGAAAATTTCTACTATGGTAATGTTTATTTCTTTGTAGATGATCAGGAGAAGGCAGTACAAGATTTTGCTGCAAGAGATTTAGAATTAATAAATACCGGCGATTACTACTATGATGATTTTGAAACAAGTCTTTTAGCTGTTAATGGTTTTAAGATAACTAGAATAGTAGTTATAATAATTGGAATCGTTATTTACATCTATTTTATGATGCGTTCTAGTATGCTTAACCGAATCAAAGAGATTGGAGTATATCGCGCAATAGGTGCTTCAAAAAGAGATATATATAAAATCTTCTTATCAGAGATTATCGCATTCACGATAGTCGGTTCTGTTATATCTTATTTCGCAATGTCATTTATTTTGTTAAGGTTACAAGCCTCAGTAAGTGAATATCTTACTTTATTTGTTCTTCCGCCGCATTTATTTATAGGTGGAATTGTCGGAATTTTTGTTCTTAACATCGTTTTTGGAATGTTACCGATTATCACTTTGTTAATCAAGAAACCAGCAGAAATCACTTCAAAATATGACATTTAATTCTTAGTAAAAAATTCTTGACTAAATAATAGTTCTATTGTATAATATTTCAGCGTGTCGAATGGATATAAAGTGGGAGGAACTAAAAGGTTCCTGTTGACCACATCACGAAAATAAGGAGGTGTCTTTCGTGGCTAAAGAAATTAAGAACGTTGTTAAACTGCAAGTTCCGGGTGGAAAAGCAACACCAGCTCCACCAATTGGACCGATTTTGGGACAAGCAGGGGTTAACATTCAACAATTTTGCGTGCAATTTAATGATCGAACAAAAGATCAAGTCGGTAGTGTTATTCCGGTAGTACTTACTGTATATGATGATCGTTCATTCTCGTTTATAACAAAAACACCACCTGCAAGTGATTTGTTAAAAAAAGCATGTAAAATTCAAAAAGGAGCAGGAAATTCAAAAACTGATACTGTCGCAACTATTACTTGGGATCAATTAAGAGAAATCGCGGCGATCAAAATGCCAGACCTAAACGCAAACGATATTGAAGCAGCAGCTAAAATTATCGAAGGTACGGCAAAAAACATGGGAATTGTCGTTAAAGACTAAGTTTATTAGTTGTTTCATATATACAACTATATAATTGGGAGGACATTCCGCTAAAACCAAATATAGGAGGAAAAATCAATGGCTAAAAAAGGAAAAAAATATTCTGAAGCTCTTGCGAAGGTAGATCGTACTAAGAAGTATGCAATCGAAGAAGCTATCGAGTTAGTAAAATCAGTTTCCTTTGAAAAATTCGATGCATCAATGGAATTAGCTTTTAATCTAAACTTAAATCCTCGTAAGGCTGAACAAAATTTAAGAGGAGCTTTAGTATTACCGCATGGAACTGGTAAAACTAAGAGAGTTTTAGTTTTCGCTAGAGGCGAAAAAGCACAAGAAGCTAAGGACGCAGGCGCTGACTTTGTTGGTGATGATGATTTAGTCGAAAAAATCAAAGAAGGTTGGTTTGAATTTGATGTAGTTATCGCTACACCAGATATGATGGCTACACTAGGGAAAATCGGTCGCTTATTAGGGCCAAAAGGTTTAATGCCAAACCCTAAGACTGGTACTGTTACGATGGATATCGCAAAGACAGTAGAAGATTCAAAAGGTGGTAAGATTACTTACCGTGTTGACAAATTTGGAAACATCTTAGTTGTTTTTGGTAAAGTTTCTTTTGAAACTTCTAAACTTGTAGATAACTATAATACAATTTTAGAAACTATCAAAAAAGCAAGACCATCAACAGTTAAAGGTGTTTACATGAAAAACGTCAGTGTTTCATCAACAATGGGACCTGGTGTAAAAGTTGAAGTTGTAAAAAAATAAATAGCTTTATCGAAGACAGTAGGGGCACGAGAGCTTAAATAGCCTACCGAGATTAAGAAAATAAATTTTATTATTTATTCCTCTTTTTCTCGATTCGAAAAAGAGGTTTTCTATTATTAGGACATAAGGAGGTCTAAAATGGCTAATCAAAACATTATTAACTTAAAACAAGAAGAAGTTAAGAAGATCGCTGAAAAGATGTCTAATGCCAAATCAGTAGTTGTAGCTGAATATCAAGGCTTAACTGTAGACAAAACAGAAGAATTACGTGGTTTACTACGTGATGCTGGATGTGAAATGATTGTTATTAAAAATAACATATCAAAAAGAGCAGCTGAAGAGGTAGGGTACAACGATTTAACTCAAGATTTAAACGGTCCAAATGGAGTTATATTCGCGTATGAAGATTCAATTTCAGCAGCGAAGGTATTATATACTTTTGCGAAGAAAAACAAAAAAATCAAAATCAAATCAGGTGTTGTTGATGGAGATTTTTACAATCAAGATCAAATCAAAGAAATTTCACAATTACCATCAAGAGAAACATTGCTTGCAATGTTAGCTACACAATTATTAGCACCAGTTAGAGATTTAGCAATTGGATTAGATTTACTAACAAAAAAAGAAGAAACTGTAGAAAGTAATTAGGAGGAAAGAAAAATGGCAAAATTAAACGCTAAAGATTTTATTGAATCATTAAAGGAAATGAATATTTTAGAAATCAAATCGCTTATCGATGCGATGAAAGAAGAATTTGGAATCGATCCATCAGCAGTAGCAGCTGGACCTGCAGTAGCAGCAGCTGAAGAAGCAGTAGATGAAGGTCCAAAAGAAGTTGACGTTATGTTAACAGATGCTGGAGCATCAAAAGTTAAAGTAATCAAAGTTATCAGAGAATTAACTGGACTTGGATTAATTGAAGCTAAGAAATTAGTTGACTCAGCACCAGTAGCAGTTAAAGAAAAAGTTAAAGAAAATGACGCTAAAGAAATAGCTGATAAGTTAGTTGAAGCTGGAGCTAAAGTAGAATTAAAATAATTTGTTTTGCAAGGATTATAAACCTGAGAGTGTCTCAGGTTTTTAGTCTTTTAAAGGAGTTAGACAAATGAACCACTACTACACTAAAAAAAACGATGATTTGAGGTCTAATGAAAAAACTATAAAGGTTGTTATCAAGGATTTGGATTTTAGTTTTATAACTGATCATGGTGTATTTTCTAAAGCAGGATTGGATTTTGGTTCTAGGCTTTTAATAGATTCTGTTTTGGGTTTGAAACATGAAAAAATTTTAGATATGGGTTCAGGCTACGGACCCATAGGGATTATCTATAAGAAATTTAATCCAAGTAGCCAAGTTACTATGGTTGATGTCAATGACCGAGCACTTGCTTTAGCAAAAAGAAACGCAAAGTTAAATAATCAAGAAGTAGAAGTTAAGTATTCAGATGTTTTTAGTGATGTCAACGATAAATATGATTTGATTATTACTAATCCACCGATTAGAGCTGGGAAAGACATTGTCTATTCAATTTTCGAGGGTGCATTTGAACATTTAAACGATTCGGGAGTATTAATTTTTGTGATTAATAAGAAGCACGGTGCGCCATCCGCGATCAAAAAATGTGAAGAAATTTTTGATAAAGTCAGTGTTATAACTAAAAAAAGTGGCTATTATGTAATAAAATGTAATAAATAATTGACTAGCTTGTTCAATTGTGATAAAATATTAAAATGCGATAGAATGCGCATTTTTGCGTTTTTTTATAAGTTTTCACGGTAAAACTTATCAAAAATCTAGTTATGAGGTGATTGTGTGAATTACAAAACCGTCAAATACGGTAAGACAAGAGAAAGAAGAAACTACTCACGTGTCAAATCCAATGTTGAATTACCGAATTTAATTGAAGTACAAACTGAATCATTTAAGTGGTTTATGGAAACGGGGTTAAAAGAACTGTTTCAAGATATCTCCCCTATTACAAACTTTAATGGAGATGTTGAACTATACTTTGGTGACTTTGAGTTTGAACCTGCAAAGTACAGTGTAAAAGAATGCAAAGAAAAGGATCTTAATTATTCAAGACCTTTAAAAGTTAGTGTTCGACTAAAAAACAAAAATTTAGTTGACCCTAAAACTGGAGAAGTTTTAGCTGAAGACAATATTATTGAAAACAAGATTTTCATGGGAGATATTCCGATGATGACTCCTGTAGGAACATTTATTATTAATGGTTCTGAGAGAGTAATTGTTTCGCAAATAGTACGTTCAGCTGGTGTATTCTTTTCTGAAGAAGTGGATAAAAAAACTTTACATCGTAAATATGTAGGACAAGTTATACCTACAAGAGGTGCGTGGCTTGAATATGAAATGGGCTCTAAAGATATTCTTTACGCAAAGATAGATAGATCTAAAAAGATTCTTTTGTCAACTATGATTAAAGCGCTTGGTTTTTCAACCAAAAAGCAAATCGTTGACATTTTTGGCGATAACGAACTGCTTGAGAATACGTTTGAAAAGGATTTAACACAAAATTCTGAAGAAGCGATGAAAGAAGTTTACGCTAAAATTAGACAGGGTGAAACCGCAACTATCGAAGGTGCTAGAGAGTTTTTTGTATCACGCTTATTTAATGAAAAAAGATACGATTTAGCTGATGTTGGTCGTTTTAAAGTCAATCAAAAACTAGATGTGGTAAACCGCGTTAAATCGCTACTTGACAAAGATGCAACTGTTAAATTAAGTAAAGATTTAATCAACCCAGAAACTGGAGAGGTTATTCTTTCAAGAGGAACAGTTTTAAATTACGAAAATATAGAAATTATTAAAGATAATAGACCGGCTTTATTAACAAAGATTACTTTTGATAAAGAGTTGGAAAAAGAACTTAAACAAATTATCGATCGTGAAAATAGAAATGAAATAGCTCCTGAAAACGAGGAAGAAGCATTTGTACAAAATGTAGTGAGAAATACATTTGTGGAAATTCTTAATTTGGATATAAAAGAAGATTTTGGCGAAACTATAAAAGTAAGAATTATAGGAAATAATACTCAAGAAGTTGCTTTACATATTACAACCTCTGATATTATTGCGAGTATATCTTATTATCTAAATCTTTTTGACCGTATAGGTACACTTGATGATATTGACCATTTAGGAAATAGAAGACTAAGACTTATAGGTGAATTGCTTAAAAATCAATTCCGTATTGGTCTTGCTAAAATGGAAAAGAATGTTAAAGATAGAATGTCTACTAAAGATCCAAGGACTATTACTCCTCAAAATCTTGTGAATATTAGACCATTAACGTCTTCAATAAAAGAGTTTTTCGGTAGTTCACAGTTGTCACAATTCATGCAACAAACTAATCCTTTAGATGAACTTACTCACAAAAGAAGGATTTCGGCCCTTGGACCTGGTGGTTTAACAAGAGATAGAGCTGGGTTTGAAGTTCGTGACGTTCATCAAAGTCATTACGGACGTATTTGTCCTATTGAAACTCCAGAAGGACAAAACATTGGGTTGATTAACTCTTTGGCATGTTATGTAAAAGTAAATAAATATGGTTTCATTGAAACTCCATATTTAAAGATAGATAAAGCAAATTGTAGAGTTACTAATGAACTACACTATTTGTCAGCGGATCAAGAAAGAGACTATGTAATCGCTCAGGCCAATGTTGAGTTAAATGATGATATGACTATCACAGAAGATCGTGTAGTTGCTAGACTTAATGGAGAAACAAGAATATTTGATAAGCATCGTTGCGATTTTATGGACGTTTCACCAAAGCAAATTGTATCTGTGTCAACAGCTTCAATTCCTTTCTTAGAGCATGATGATGCGAACCGTGCTTTGATGGGTGCAAACATGCAAAGGCAAGCAATTCCTTTGTTGAAGCCAGAAGCGCCTTTTGTTGGGACAGGGATTGAGTACAAAATTGCTCATGACTCTGGAACTTCAGTTATCGCTATGAGTGATGGGGTTGTTGAATATGTTGATGGTAAAGTTATCAAGATTAGAACTCTAAATGGTGATTTAGAAAGATATGAATTACAAAAATTCTTAAGATCTAATCAAGGTACTTGCGTTAATCAAACACCAATCGTTAAGGTTGGAGAAGAGATTAAAGTAGGAGATATCATCGCTGATGGACCTTCGATGGATCAAGGTGAACTTGCTATCGGTAGAAATGTAGTAGTAGCCTTCATGACTTGGAATGGTTACAACTATGAAGATGCTGTTATCATGAATGAAAGATTAGTACAAGATGATGTTTATACTTCTATTCATATTGAAAAGTATGAAGTTGAAGCTAGAGATACAAAATTAGGTAAAGAAGAAATAACTAGAGAAATTCCAAATGTTGGAGAAGAAGGTCGTCGTTATCTAGATGCTTCTGGTATCATTATTCCTGGTACGGAAGTAAAAGAAGGAGACATTTTAGTAGGTAAAGTTACCCCTAAAGGACAGACTGACCCTTCACCAGAAGAAAAATTATTGTTAGCAATCTTCGGAGAAAAATCTCGTGAAGTGAGAGATAGTTCGCTTAAAGTTCCTCATGGTGGTGGCGGTATTGTTCATTCAGTACAGGTTTTCACTAGAGGAAAAGATGAACTTAATCCTGGAGTAAACATGGCAGTTAGAGTTTATATCGTTCAGAAACGTAAGATTTCTGAGGGAGATAAGATGGCTGGGCGTCATGGTAACAAAGGGGTTATTTCAAAGATTTTACCACAAGAAGATATGCCTTACTTAGAAGACGGTACACCAATTGATATTATGTTGAATCCACTTGGGGTTCCATCACGTATGAATATCGGCCAAGTTTTAGAAATTCACTTGGGGATGGCTGCTAAGCACCTAGGTATTCATGTTGCTACACCAGTATTTGATGGAGTAGAACAAAATGATTTAGACCAAATTATGGCCGAAGCAGGAATGTCTCCGGATGGTAAATATGTTTTATATGATGGACGTACAGGTAGAAAATTTGATAATAGAGTCAGCGTAGGGGTTATGTATATGATCAAGTTAGACCATATGGTTGATGATAAATTGCATGCTCGTAGCGTTGGACCGTATACTTTAGTTACCCAACAACCAATGGGCGGAAAAGCTCAAAATGGTGGACAAAGATTTGGGGAAATGGAAGTATGGGCGTTAGAAGCCTATGGTGCCGCATATACTTTACAAGAAATGCTTACTGTTAAATCCGATGATATAATCGGAAGAAACAAAGTGTTTAAAGCTATCACTGATGGTAAACCAATCCCGTCACCATCACTTCCTGAATCATTTAGAGTATTGACTAGAGAGTTAAGATCACTTGGTCTTTATGTCGAGTTAATCAATAAAGATACAGGAGCTAATGAAGTGGATAAGAGTTTGGTTGACAATGATAACGATGATTTTATCAATAAATTTGGTTTTCAATCGTAAGGAGGAAAGATTATGAGTCAAAAATTTTCACATTTGAAGATTAGATTAGCTTCCCCTGAAGAGATTAGAAGTTGGTCTTTCGGAGAAGTAACAAAACACGAGACTATTAACTACCGTACATTGAAACCAGAAAAAGATGGTTTATTCTGTGAAAGAATATTTGGACCAACTAAAGATTATCAATGTGCATGTTCAAACAAATCTAAGAAAAGTTCACATCCAGGGAAAATTTGTCCTAATTGTGGTGTTGAAATTACTGAAGCAAAAGTAAGAAGAGAAAGAATGGGTCATATCGAGCTGAAAGCTCCTGTAGTTCATGCTTGGTATTTAAGAAATTCTCCTTCACGCCTAGCTATATTATTAGATATAAAAGCTAAAGATCTAGAAGAAGTAGTTTATTTAGCGTCTTATATAGTAGTAGAAGCCGGAGACACTGATTTAGAGTTTAAGCAAATTCTTTCTGAAAGAGAATATACAGATAAATATTTTGAATACGGTTCAAGATTCAAAGCCTTAACAGGTGCTGAAGCTGTAAAATATCTATTACAAAAAATAGATTTAAAAGAAGAAACTCTAAGATTAAGAGTAGAACTTAAAACCGCATCAAAACAAAGAAGAGAAAAAATTGTAAAAAGATTAAGTGTTGTTGAGGCATTTAATAATAGTGATAACAAGCCTGAATGGATGGTACTAGAAGTTTTACCGGTAATTCCACCGGATTTAAGACCGATGGTACAACTTGATGGTGGTAGATTCGCTACTACAGATCTTAATGATCTTTATAGAAGAATATTAAATCGTAATAAAAGATTAGAGCGTCAATATCAACAAAACGCTCCACATCTAATTACAAAAAATGAAAAAAGAATGTTGCAAGAAGCTGTAGATGCTTTGATTGACAATTCTAAGCGTGGACGAAAAATGGTTGTTGAGCGCAATAGAGCTCTAAAATCACTATCTGATATGCTAAGAGGTAAACAAGGTCGTTTCCGTCAAAACTTACTTGGAAAACGTGTTGACTATAGTGGTCGTTCAGTTATCGTTGTAGGCCCTGACTTAGAAATGTACCAATGTGGTTTACCAAAAGAAATGGCTGTTACTTTATTCAAACCATTCGTTATTAAAGAAATGATTGAAAGAGGAATCAGTTCTAACTTAAAAAATGCTAAAACTTTGATTGAAAGACTAGACAAAAGAGTTTGGAATGTTTTGGAAGATGTTATCAGAGAACATCCTGTTCTTCTTAACCGTGCACCTACTCTTCATAGATTAGGGATACAAGCTTTTGAGCCTAAACTAGTCGAAGGTAAAGCGATTCGTTTGCATCCTTTAGTTACTACAGCTTTCAACGCTGACTTTGACGGTGACCAAATGGCGGTCCATGTTCCTTTATCAGAAGAAGCACAGGCAGAAGCAAGAGTTCTAATGTTAGCTTCTAATAACATCCTAGCTCCAAAAGATGGAAAACCAATCGTTACTCCATCTCAAGATATGGTTCTTGGAAACTATTACTTAACTATGGAAAATGCAAATGAATTAGGTGAAGGCTCATATTTTAGTAACTATGACGAAGTAATGCTAGCTTTAGAAAACGATTATATTACATTACATTCAAGAATTGCTCTAAAAATCGATACTCATTTAGCTCCTTCAAAAGATTTTGTTGAAGAAGACTTAGATACAGATGATGTTGGTTTTATGCAGTCAAATAATATCCTATCATTTATGAACAGAGTACCTAAAAGTTTGACATCATACTATATGGTGACTACACCTGGTAAATTAATATTTAATAAAATTTTACCAGATAGCTTCCCTTATATTAATGAACCAACTGATACAAACTTAAATGTTGAGACTCCATCAAAATATTTTATAAAACCGGGACAAAACATTCCGGAAATTATAAAAGAAATGCCGCTGATTTCACCATTTAAGCAAAAGTTCTTAAGTATGATTATTGCTAAGATCTTCGAACAATACAAAATTAATGAAACTTCAAAAATGCTTGATAAAATGAAAAATATTGGATTCAAGTATTCAACGGTAGCTGGAATTACAGTTGCAGCTTCAGATGTACAAGTATACTCAAAGAAAACAGATGTATTAAGTGCTCATGATAAAAAAGTAGATGAAATTCATAATTTATATCAAATGGGTATGTTAACAGATGATGAAAGAAAGAAATTAGTAATTGATGAATGGGATCAAGCCAAAAAAGAAATCCAAGAAGGTTTGATTGCAGAACTTAAGAGCGACAATCACATTTTCATGATGAGTGACTCTGGAGCCAGAGGTAAAATTTCTAACTTTACTCAGTTAGCTGGTATGCGTGGTTTGATGGCTAACCCAAGTGGCGGAACAATCGAATTGCCAATTAAAGCTTCCTTTAGAGAAGGTTTAACAATGTCAGAATTCTTTATTTCAACTCATGGTGCCAGAAAAGGTTCGACAGATACCGCTTTGAAAACAGCAGAGTCTGGATATTTGACAAGAAGATTAGTTGACGTAAGTCAAGATGTTGTTATTTCTGTTGAAGATTGTGGAACAGATAAAGGTATTTGGGTTGAAGAAATCTTAAATAGAGATAAAAAGGTAATCGAAACTTTAGAAGAAAGAATAACTGGTAGATACGCGTCTCAAAATATTGTTCATCCAGAAACAGGAGAACTTTTGATAGGACGCAATAAATACATTAGCGCACAAATAGCTAAGAGTATTGCAAATGCTGGATTCAAATCTATTCCGATAAGAACAGCTTTAACTTGTACAGCTGAAGTAGGAATTTGTCGTAAATGTTACGGTCAAAACTTAGCTACAGGTGAAAAAGCTGAGGTAGGAGAATCTGTTGGAATTATTGCTGCACAATCAATCGGTGAACCAGGTACTCAGTTAACAATGAGAACATTCCATACCGGTGGGGTTGCGGGAGATGACATCACACAAGGTCTACCTCGTGTTCAAGAACTATTTGAAGCTAGAAAATCAAAATTAAAATCGATAATATCAGAAATCAGTGGAACAGTTAATAAGATTGAGCCGATTGAAGAAAGATTTATCATTCATATTAAAAATGACATTGAAGAAAAACATTATGAAACAAATTCTAATGTACAACCTTTAGTTGAAGAAGGAGACTTTGTAGTATCCGGAACACAATTAACTGAAGGGACAATCAATCCTAAGGAACTTCTAAGAGTTACAAACATGGAAACTGTTCAAAAATATATTCTTTCAGAAGTTCAAAGAGTGTATCGTTCACAAGCGGTTGATATCTCAGACAAACATATAGAAATCATTGTAAGACAAATGTCAAAACGTTTAGTAGTTATTCTTGAAGGTGATACTGAGTTATTACCTGGCAGTCAAGTTTCTGCTAATCAATTTATTGAAGCAAATAAAAAAGCCTTTAAAGAAGGTAAGAAACCAGCTGTTGGTAGACCGATATTATTAGGTATTACAAAAGCCAGCTTGAAATCTGATTCATTCCTTTCTGCAGCATCATTCCAAGAAACAACAAGAGTATTGACAGATGCAGCTATTAGAGGTAAAAAAGATCCTTTACTAGGATTAAAAGAAAATGTTATTATTGGTGGATTAATTCCATCTGGAACAGGAATCTTGCGAGATACAGAATTTACTTACGAACAACCTGAAGAAGAGGAAGATCTATTCGATAATTTCGAAGAGTAAAATTATTTTAGCCGCAAGAGTTGAAATAAACTTTTGCGGCTATCTTTTTTTATATAAAATATAAAAAAATTTAACAAAAAAACAAGATTTTTAGCAATTAAACGCATATAAAACAGTAAAAAACAAAGGTTTTTAAAAAACTTAAAAAAACTTTAAAAATGTGGGAATAAAATAGTTGACATGACCTATTGGTTGTGATAGAATAATTAAGCGTGTGAAAAGCGCAAAGCTCAAAATAAGAGCGGATAGATCTTTGAAAACTAAACATATAAATAAGAAACGAAAAACAACAAAACCAAGAAGAAAAACAAATATGAGCTAAAAAGAATAATTCATATAAAAAATAT
>Ga0265294_10007145_pt1 | contig 13298 bp, 9 predicted proteins | sample MunlanPumphouse3_FD_192504 | JGI IMG/M metagenome (GOLD analysis project Ga0265294, IMG submission 192504) | Groundwater microbial communities from a municipal landfill in Southern Ontario, Canada - Pumphouse #3 | ecosystem: Environmental > Aquatic > Deep subsurface > Groundwater | place... | reverse complement strand
CATGCCCCCGTTTTGGTAGTAGACAGGAACAGCACGCGAAAATTTCTTACCCTTGGTAAATGCGAAACGCGGTGAATAGATAGCGCTCAGCGTGAGCCCCTCCATTGGTGTGATATCGATCTGCGCTTTGCCTCCAAACTTGTAATAGTTGTTTCGGTTTGTTCCCCCTTTTTGGAGTCCGGCTAGTCCGTTCGCTCCGTCTTTTGAGTCGGCATACCGCCCGTCCTCCAGGAAAGGAGCGTAATACGGAGCTGCCAGGTAGCCCCAGTACATGGGGTTGATTTCTGCCGGATTGATCGAGTTGGATTTAGAGAAATCAAGGTCAATATTGGTGCGAAGCCAGTCCGATACCAGGTAGTCGTTATTAACGCGGCCGGCTATGCGTTCGTATGACCTGTTCTCGTAATAACCGTCACCTTTCTGGTAGTTGAAGGTAGATTTCGTGCGCAGTTTCTCCGTTCCTCCCGAAACGCTCAACACGTGTTGTTCGTGAGAAGTGGATTTCTTCAGCAGCAGGTTCACCCAGTCCGTGTTAGGATAACGGTAGGGATCGCTGGCGTGGTTGTCAAGCCAGGAGGCGATGGTCTCCTGCGAATATTGCGAGTAGGGATCCGAAGCCCCATCGTTCCACTTTACTTCATTCTGTATATTCATCCAGTCGATCACATCGCCGTTCGTAGGGCGTGCCGTAGGTCTGTCGATAGCGTACTCGTAGTTGTAATCGAAAGAGAACTGGCGATCCTTGGCCCGTTTGGTAGTAATCAGGATAACACCTGCGGCAGCGCGCGATCCGTAAATAGCAGCCGAAGCCGCGTCTTTTAATACGGTCATGGTCTCCACGTCAGACGCTACAACATCATTGAGGGATGAGGGTACCCCATCAACAATCACCAGGGGATCGTTATTCGAAAGTGTGGTAACGCCGCGTATGCGAATTGTTGCAGAAGCTCCGGGCCCTCCGTTGTTGCGGGTTACCTGTACACCGGCTACCTGACCCTGCATGGCGGTAGACAACTGTTGCGTAGAACGGTTAATCAGGTCTGCGCCCTGAACGCTTGATATCGAGCCCGTGAGGTCGCCCTTGCGAGCAGAACCGTATCCAACCACTACAAGCTCATCCAACGCTTTAGTATCTTCTAAAAGAGTAATATTAAAAGTGGATTGCCCGTCAGTGGCGATACTTTGTTCCAAGTATCCGATATATGAAATGTGGATAGTGGCGTTGTTTCCCACACTCAACGAAAATTTTCCGTCAATATCGGTAACGGTACCGTTGGTTGTTCCTGTTTCAATAACGTTGGCACCAATTACAGGCACGCCAGCTGCATCAACAATTGTTCCGGTAATGGCTTTTTTTTGCTGCTGTATCGCTTCGGCAACGGCGGTTATTTGGTTGTGCATCTCTTTGGGAGAAAGGATTATTTGTGATCCCTTCACTTCATAGTCCACATTTTCCGATTTAAAAAGCTTCTCCAGTACGGCTGAAATAGCGGCATTCCTTACCCTGACGCTAACTTTCCGGTCAACATTAATTAACCGGTTATTGTACAGGAAGTAATAATCGGATTTCTCCTCAATGGTTTGCAATACTTTCTCGATGGTTGAATTCCTCATGTCCAGCGAAATTTTGGCGTCTTGAGAATAGATGTGTTCTGCTTGCAGTTGGAAGGTGAGCACGAACAGTAGTAAAAGCGTTATTCTCATAGCAATAGGTATTTTTTGAAATAAAGCATAAAAAAGATGTGCTTTTTGGTTTTTTGTTGTTTTATTCATACTTTTACATTGTTATTAAATTCAATTATGGGTTTAGTAATTGGTTGCCCGGCGGTGAGGTGAGATTTTCCGCGATGGCAATGTAATTATGGACGGGAGAGATTATTAAACTCTCCCGTTTTTTTAAATTTGTCCGTATTTACGTTATCATAAGCGTTCCTCCTTATTTCGATTTTATGGTTACTACCCGGCGTGTAAATGTTTCATTATACAACTGCTTTTGTTTGGATATGGTGTAGGTAATGGGTGCCGACCGCTTCAGCAGGTCGAGGATGTCTTCAAGTGTTTCGTCGGTAAACGTAGCCGTATATTCATACCCTTTAAGCCTGTTGCCCTCAAGGCGAATATCCACTCCGAATCTTCGAGAAAGTTTCTCTGCAATTTTGTCCAGCTTTTCACGGCGAAAAACCATTTTTCCGTCTTTCCAGGCCGTTTCTACGTAGGTATCTGCCGTTACTACATGAATGTTTCCGGTTTCGACGTGCAGGACCGCTTTTTCGTCGACCACCAATACTTCTGTCGCTTTTGGGCCAATTCCGGAAGAAACCTCTATATGTCCATTTGCCAAAGTAACCTCATAGTTCGTTTCGCTTTCGTATGCATTTACGTTGAACTCCGTACCGTAGGCACTTACAACCATATTCCGGGGCGTTTCCACGTTAAAACGGTGTTTCTTGTCTGAAACTACTTTGAAATAAGCTTCTCCGGAGAGTTGTACCGTACGGCCTTTTTCTGTGAAACGTTGTGGATAGGTAAGCGAGCTTAGTGCGTTCAGCCATACTTCACTCCCATCCGGAAGTACTGTTTTGGTCACCATGCCCGGGGCTGAGGTGACCGTAATGGTTTCTTTTGTGGACCTGTTCTCTTTCAATATGGGGTACAACGCATATTGATATGCCAGAAACAGGGGAAGAAGAACAGCGGCTACATTTCTCAGGTAGCTGAAGAACAGCCGCCTGTTCCGATCAGCCGTAATGCGTTTTTGTAATTGTTCCCAATCAGCTGGAGCGTCTATCGTTTTTTGTTTTTCGTAGTTCTCCAGCAAAAAAAACAAAGAGTCGGGATTCTCCTTTTCAATCATCTTGTTCTTGGCATTTATGTATACTTGACGTGCAACTCCCGCTTTACCCTATAAAAATAATGAATTTTTTTTAAAAACATTTTATAGAAACAGCAGTAGCAAGGGCAGGTAATCCCGTAATTCGGTACGCAAAATCTTCAATGCCTTGCTGATATAGGCCTCAATGGTTTTAGTAGAAACCTCCATTTTATCGGCTACGGCAGCGTAGGTCATTCCATTAAAACGGTTCATGACAAACGCTTCGCGCACGTTGAGCGGGAGTTTTTCCAACGCTTCGCCAATGATGATTTCCAACTCTTTTAAGGTGTACACCTCTTCCGGTGAAGAGTGAGCGGCTGACAACGTGCTTTTTTCCCCATACCGGTTTTCCACCTCCTGCCTACGAAGGTAATCCGTGCAATTGTTGCGAACGGAAGTAACCAGGAAATTGCGGAAAGAGGTGGTTATGTTCATGCTTTTCCGGTTTTTCCAAATTTTAAAAAAAACATCCTGAACAATGTCTCTGGCTGTTTCTTTCTGGGCGGTATACCTCACGGCAAACACACACATAGCCGGATAAAACTCGAGAAATAGTTCCTTGAAAGCCTGCTCGTCATCCTGAAAAGCAACTTTTCGAAACAGGTTTTCGTATATCGTATCTTTTTCTTTCATTTCTCCACTTTCCTTCCTCCCGGCCCCTTTGTCTTCCCGTCTCGAATTACCCTGCCCAGGCCTCCCTGTCGAGATTACGGTAATTGATTGCTTCCGCCAGGTGAACCGGTAAAACATGTGGACTGGCATCCAGATCGGCAATGGTCCGGGATACTTTCAGGATCCTGTCGTAAGCGCGTGCTGACAGACTGAGCCTGTCCATGGCGGTTCTGAGCAGCTGTAATCCGGCAGCATCCGGAGAGGCAAACAGGTGTAGCATTTTCGAGGTCATTTGCGCATTGCAGTATGTACCGGGAAATTTCTTAAACCGTTCAGCCTGGATTCTTCGGGCTTTAATCACACGTTTTCTGATTGCCGTGCTGTGTTCGGCCGGAGTGTTGTCGGATATCTTTTCGAACGGAACAGGTACGATTTCAATGTGAATGTCAATTCTATCCAGTAAAGGCCCCGATATTCTGTTTAAATATTTCTGCACGGCTCCCCCCGGACAAACGCATGTTTTATCGGGATGGTTATAGTATCCACAAGGGCAAGGATTCATGGCAGAAACCATCATAAAGCTTGCCGGATACTCCACTGAATACCTGGCGCGGGAAATCGTTATCTTACGGTTTTCCAGTGGCTGGCGCATCACTTCAAGTACAGCCCGGTTAAATTCGGGTAATTCATCTAAAAAGAGGACCCCGTTGTGAGCCAAACTGATTTCGCCTGGCTGAGGATCGGCTCCGCCACCGACCATAGCCACATTGGAGATGGTGTGATGCGGAGCCCGAAATGGCCTGTATGACATAAGGGAAATGCCTTTTTCCAGTTTACCGGCGACACTGTGTATCTTCGTCGTCTCGAGCGCTTCCTCCAGGGTAAAAGGGGGAAGGATAGACGGCATTCGCTTTGCCATCATCGATTTTCCTGACCCCGGCGGTCCGATCATTATTATGTTGTGACTGCCGGCAGCAGCCACTTCCAGGGCACGTTTCACATTTTCCTGTCCTTTCACATCGCTGAAATCGAATTCGAGATTGGACTGGCCCTGCATAAACTCCTGACCGATAGCTGCGGTCGTCTTCTCGAGCTCAAGTTCATCGTTGGCAAAACCGATGACCTGGCGGATATTTTCCACTCCGTAAACATCCAATCCTTCAACAACTGCCGCCTCTTTCGCATTTTCAGTAGGGAGGATAAATCCTTTGAAACCGTTTTCCTTAGCCATGATGGCTATGGGTAAGGCACCCTTGATGGGTAGTATATTTCCGTCGAGCGACAACTCACCCATGATAAGGTTATCGGATAATTTGTCTGCTTTTATGGTTTCGGATGTGGCCAGTATGCCTATCGCCAGAGGTAAGTCGTAAGCCGATCCCTCTTTCCGAATATCGGCCGGAGACATGTTGATCACAATTTGTCGCCGGGGGAATTTAAAACCGCTTACCTGAATGGCCGATACAATTCTTTTGTGGCTTTCTTTCACCGATGTATCGGGCAAGCCCACTAAAAAGAACTTGATTCCTTTCGTGCAATTCACCTCAATAGTTATAAGTGTGGCATCTATACCCTGTACTGCCGCACCAAACACTTTGACCAACATGGCGTTTAATGATCGTTTTTTACAGAATTTTTCAGTGCATTTTCCACTGCGATGGCGGGTACGTTTCTGTCGCTGATGATGCCGGCAGGGGAAATAAGGATATTGTTCGGAATGAACTCTATATTATATGCTTCCACGATGTCCGATGCCCAGCTTTTTTTCTCCGGTACAACCGTCCACGGGATGGAATCGTTTTCAATATAACTGACCGGATAGATGTCGGAATCGATGTATACGGAAATAAAATCCACGCTGTCTTTGTTAAGGTTCCGATAAGTTTGCTTGAGCGACTGAACCGTTTCACGTGAATCAATTCCTGTGGTTGAAATGAAAGACAACAAGAGGTATTTTCCACGGTAATCGTATGCTTGTATGGTGTCTCCCGATTGATCCACCAGCTGGAAGTATGGCATGGATGCACCTTCTGCGGAGCGATTGATTTTCTCCGAGTAGGCCTTTAGGTTCAACCCCATTTTCGATTTCAGGATATCCCCCTGCATGTATTCCAATACGCGGCTAAGCCCTTTGGGATTCTCCGTATTGGCAAAAAATTCGTTGATAAGAATCAGGCTTGACATTTTGGTGGGATTTTTTTTGACCTGTTCTTCAGCATTCAATGCCAGCTCCTGATTGAAAGAATTGATTTTGGCTATTTCGTCCGCGTTGGCCAAGACCCTATTGCTTGATACAGGATTTGATTCCTTTTCTTCTTTCAGATTATGAAGCAAAAGGGTGCGCTGTTGGAGCAATTCTTTATTCGATTCCTTAAAGAACGTAAGGTCGTTGTTTATTTCGTTTCCGTTAACTTTAATCAAATCAGACAGCTGTGCATCTCCTTTGATGGAGATCTTGTCCTTCGGATGGGCAAAAACCATAACCGAAGAACTTTGGTTATTGAAATACAACGAAAATACAGTTAAGGTGTCTATGGTGTTTTTATAGGTAAATCTACCGCGCTTATCGCACATAATGGTGTCAATAGCCAGGGTGTCGCCGGCAAAATAGGAAATGAGCACCTGGAGATCTTCCAGGCTGGAGATATCGCCCCTAAGCGAAACCTCGTTTTCGTTGTCTTTGCAGGAAAACAACAATGTGCAGAGAATGATTAATATAGGTAACGTTAGAAATTTCACTCGATTATTTTTTTGTTTCTTCTGACTCAGTTTTATTTTTTTCTGATTTTCCAACTGTTTTCACAAAACATTGAAAGTTGACAAAGATAAAGATTAATTTTATGAATTCTATATATTTTCACATATTTTTAATCCTTTTCATAAAACCACAGAAATGGTTGCGATTACAGAAAAACCATTTTATTTAATTAGTTTTGTATCCTATTCCCAATTTTGGAAACATGAATTTTTCTGTTGTTATCCCTGTTTACAATCGTCCGGAAGAGATTGAAGAGCTATTGGACAGTTTAACCCGGCAATCCAGCAAGAACTTCGAGGTGATCATTGCCGAAGACGGATCGTCTAAAAAGTGCGATCGTATTGTTCAGAAATATGCATCTCGGCTCCCTGTTGTTTATTTCGAGAAACCTAATTCCGGACCCGGGTCAACCCGAAATGCGGGGGCTGAAAAAGCGAAGTACGATTACCTCATCTTTTTCGATTCCGACTGTATTATACCCGAACACTACATGGAGTATGTTTCGTTTTACCTGGAGAGGAATTTCGTTGACGCCTACGGCGGTCCTGATAATGCGTTGCCCTCTTTTACAGCGGTGCAGAAAGCCATAAATTACTCCATGACCTCTTTTTTTACTACCGGGGGTATTCGGGGCGGGAAAAAATCGATGGACAGGTTTCATCCCCGAAGTTTCAACCTGGGAGTTTCCCAAAAAGCGTTTAAAGCTCTCGGCGGATACGGAAAGATGCGTTTTGGCGAAGATATCGATTTCAGCCTCCGATTGCTTGAAAAAGGATTTAAAACGGCACTTATCCCCGAGGCATTTGTTTATCACAAACGACGATCGACTTTCGGGCAGTTTTTCAAGCAAGTTTACAATTCAGGAATAGCCCGGATCAATTTACACCTGGCACACCCGGGTTCATTAAGATTCGTACACTTGCTTCCATCGTTCTTCGTAACAGCAATGATTCTTACCCTGCTTCTGACTGTTTTTTATTCGATCGTCTTGCTTGTACCGGTTTTATACAGTTTGTTGGTGCTAATCGACTCAACCGTGAGAAACAGGTCGTTGAAAGTTGGACTTTATAGCATTGCGGCTGCCTGGACGCAACTTTTCGGATACGGCACAGGGTTCATTGCTGCGATCTGGAAACGGTTAATCCTGAAGAAAGGAGAATTCAACGCTTTTGAGAAAAAGTTTTACGAGTAACGGCGGGTACCGGGTGTCGGATTTTTCACTCTTTCTCCCCGTATGCCAGATCGCCTGCATCGCCAATACCGGGTACGATGTAGGAGGATTCGTTCAATTCCGGATCAATGGCGGCTACCCAGATGGTTGTTTTTTCTTTGGGAAAATGCTGGATGCAATAATCCACAGCCTGCTGGCTGGCAATAATGGATGCAATGTGGATTCTTCTTGGCGTCCCCTTTGTCAGCAATGCTCTGTACGTCAGCTCCATGCTACTGCCTGTAGCCAGCATCGGATCGGTAAGGATCAATGTTTTTCCATCGATACTGGGCGATGCGATATATTCAATATGAATATCAAACGATTGATGCCCTGTTTCCTTGTATTTCCGGTAAGCCGACACGAACGCATTTCCGGCACAATCGAAATAGTTCAGCACGCCGTGGTGATAAGGTAGTCCTGCCCGAAGAATGGTGCCGATGACGATCTCCTCGTCGGGAACGGAAACTTCGGCTACATCGAGTGGGGTGGTTACGGAAATTGTTTTGTAGTTTAAGTCCTTGCTGATTTCATAAGCCATAATTTCACCAATTCTTTCTAAATTTCTACGGAATCTGAGCCTGTCGTTTTGGATGGTTATGTCTCTTATTTCACGGACAAAAGAGTTCAGGAGAGAGTTGGTTTTCGAAAAATCAATTACATTCATTGTTATAATAGCAAACTGTTCATACTATCTTTTTTCGAGAAACAAAGGTAATATTTTTGGTCTCACCGATAAACTTTTTCATCGTTTTTTTGTTCCATCTACTTGAGTAATTTTTTCATTTGGGAAAAAATTGGTCCCAAAACGACAATAATTAAAGAAATATTTCTTTAATTGCTTTATTATCTCAACTTAATTAATTATTTTTGTCGCCGTTTTAGGATATCACCAATGTTTTAGGATGTTATTCACAAGTAAAATGGTTTGAACAGGCAGAGATTTATTCACACATTTATATTCACAAAAAATTTATTATTAACATGGCAAATTTAGATTTAGGCAAGTATGGAATTGTAGGCGACTTCGAGATTCTTCACAATCCAACTTACGAAGAGTTATTTCAGGCGGAAATTGATCCGGCCAATGAGGGTTTTGAAAAAGGCGTGCTGACATCTACCGGTGCAGTAGCAGTGGACACCGGAAAATTTACCGGCCGCTCGCCCAAAGACAAATTCATTGTAATGGACGACACTACCCGAGACACGCTTTGGTGGGACGGTACCATCAACCGCCCGACTACTCCGGAGGTGTTCGACCACTGTAAAGATCTCGTGACAACTCAGCTTTCAACGGCTAAAAAATTGTATGTCGTGGATACGTTCTGCGGCACCAACGAAGATACCCGAATGAAAGTGCGTTTTGTGATGGAAGTAGCCTGGCAGGCGCACTTTGTGACCAATATGTTTATCCGTCCTTCACATTACGAGTTGGCAAATTACGGCGAGCCTGATTTCGTTTGCTTAAACGGTTCCAAAACCAGCAACCCAAACTGGAAAGAGCAAGGCCTGAATTCAGAAGTATTTACCTTGTTTGACCTGACCCGCAAAATGCAGGTAATTGGCGGCACCTGGTATGGCGGAGAGATGAAGAAAGGTATTTTTGCCCTGATGAACTACTATTTGCCATTGAAAGGCATTGCTTCCATGCACTGTTCAGCCAACGTAGGTACAGAAGGAGACGTAGCCATTTTCTTCGGGCTTTCGGGAACGGGCAAAACTACTCTTTCAGCGGACCCGAAACGTTATCTGATTGGTGACGACGAGCACGGATGGGACGATCACGGAGTATTCAATTACGAAGGTGGCTGCTACGCCAAGGTGATTGATCTGGAAAAAGACAAAGAACCCGATATCTGGAGAGCTATCCGCCGCGACGCATTGCTGGAAAACGTAACCGTTCTTCCTGACGGAACTCCCGACTACTCTGCGGCTGCCTCAAAAACAGAAAACACACGTGTCTCTTATCCCATCTATCACATCAGTAAAATTGTTTCTCCCTCGCGCGCAGGACATGCAAACAAAATCATTTACCTGTCGGCTGACGCATTTGGTGTACTGCCTCCGGTGTCGATCTTGGATGAGAAATCAGCTCAATATCACTTCCTCTCCGGTTTTACTTCGAAACTGGCCGGAACCGAACGCGGTATCACTGAACCGGTTCCTTCGTTCTCCCCTGCATTTGGTGAAGCGTTCCTGACGCTGCACCCGACAATGTACGCAAAAACATTGATTGGAAAAGCACAAGAGCACAATGCCAAAGTTTACCTGGTAAACACGGGCTGGAACGGAACAGGAAAACGCATCTCTTTGAAGAATACACGTGCCATCATTGACGCCATCATCGATGGTTCAATCGAAGAAGCTGAAACCACCCACATTCCTGTTTTGAATCTGGTCGCTCCTACTGCATTGAACAATGTGGATACCGAAATTCTTGATCCACGCAATACTTACGCCGATGTTGCCGAGTGGGAAGCAAAAGCCAAATCGCTTGCAGCCAAGTACATCAAGAACTTCGAACAATATTGCGACAACGACGATGCGTTGGCGTTAGTTTCATCAGGACCGCAATTGGACTAAGCAGAACGTCTTTACCGACTAAATAGAAAAATCCCGCCTCCTTTTGTGAGAGCGGGATTTTTTATTCAGTCAAAAAAAAGTCAATCGTTCAGTGTCATTATTTCCACTTTCCTGAAATCAATGGGGTGCCCTTCGCTTTGAAGCGAGATCGTCCCTTTACTCAACATTTTGTCGCCACCGTTTGCTGCGATGAGTTTTGCGTAGGTAGCATCCCTTTCATCCAACTGTGGCTGATTGTACTGCAAAACCGTGTCGCCGTTGACAATGTGGCTGATAACATCGTTTCCCATGACTTCTACTTCGGCCGTTATCCAATCTTCACCGTAAAAATTCTCCGAAGAAGAACTGATGCAATGATCGAGGATCAACCGACCGTTCATTACGATATTTGTTCCGGGCGTACAAACGTTCATGTTGGTTCTTTGCACCAGGGAGTCGCTGGCCAGCAACTGTACCTCGACGGAAGTGGGAAAATCCTGGTCCTTTTCCATCGATTCCGGTGTCTGCCCGTGTATCATGATTCCGGAGTTTTTATATGCCCATCCGGGTGCTCCCGGGCATTGCTCGCCAAGAATACGGTATTCTACCCGCAGCTTATAATGCGAAAATTGACCGTTGTAAAACAGGTGCCCGAAGCGATTGTGTAGAGAGTCGTATTGCTCGTAGCGCACTTTTATCATGCCCTCTTCCACCCGGAATGTGTTGCCGAAATTGTCTCCCGCGTCGTAACCTTTAATTTTTACTGTCCAGCCGGCCAAATCGGTTCCGTTGAAGAGAGAAACCCATTCGCCTGCCGCATTGCTGCCTTTTTTCTGGTTACAGGACAGCAGCAGAAGTGCAACGATTGCCGCACTCAATAATGACCATGCTTGTTTCATACTAATTTATTTTATTGTTGTTCTTAAAATATTCGTCGGCAAACCTCACAAACTGTTTCCAGTCAAAAAGATTCATGTTGTGTTTACCGTCCCGGTTATGGAAACCCAGCGGCAACTGAATAAGCTGTTCGTTGTTCGGGGGCATATGGCCGGGTAAGTTTGTTTTGAAGCCAAACAGATTGAAAACCGGTTGTGCAGCAACAAGAGCCAGGTATTGTCCCGTGGGGTCCGCCCACGAATCGTCGGCCGCGCTGGCGACATAGACTGCACGGGGAGCCATTAAAGCCAGTAACATGTGCTGGTCGACGGGTAGCTTCTCTTCGTTGTTGGAGAAAGCAGCATATCCCGGAACGAACCAATGAGGGAAGCTGCGTGTAATTATTTCCACTGTTTCTCCGAAATTCCTGCGGGAGATTTTTGCACCCGAGTTTCCCGACTCGTTCGATACGGCAATTGCCACCCGTCTATCCTGTGCACCGCACCAAAGAGCAGCTTTGCCTCCGCGGGAATGTCCTACTACGATCACTTTTCCCGCATCGATTGCCTTGTCGGTTTCAAAATAATCGATGATCCGGCTGACGCCCCAACCCCAAGCGCCTAAGGCACGCATCCCGTTTGGTTGTAAAATTTGCTCGGGATAAAGCTTGGTGAGGATTTGACTGATGTAGTCTGTTTTGTGGTCAGGAGCAACGTCTTTGACATCAAATCCGGTAATGGCATAGCCGGAGTTTATAATCTCTTCGGCGGGCCAAAACTCGTTTTCGGGCGATGCTTTCATCGTATCCAGTCCGCGGTGGTTAATCGTCAGGAATACAGGAACCGGTTTTTTTGTGCTGTTGGGAATAAATAGGTTGGCCTGAACGGTAATGATTTTTTTGTTTCGGATGACGTAGACGGCTACTTTCTTATAGGTGGCCTTTCCATTCATAGCCTTGTTGTTTTGTTCCAACACCTTGAATTCGATTTTATCGAAATCCTGGGGTACCTGGCCATAGACGTTATCCTCAAAAAGCTTTATAATTTCCGGACGGCGGATCCTGTCCCATTCCTCTACAGACCCGATTTGTTTACCGTTTTGAGTCTTTAGCAGTTCCGGCAATACATAGCTGCCGGCTTTGGTTTCATCGTAGTTCTGGGCAAATAGCGTCGTTGTTAACGTAAACAACAGCATGCAAAGTATCTTTTTTTTCATTTCCATGGAGTTTGAAGTGTAAAATTATTGGTGAAAGGGGTCCTGACTAATTAGGCTTTGCAAAAAAGGCCTCAATGGCTTCAATGGAGGTGTCTTTGAGGATCACCTTCTTGTCTTTGTCCAGCAGATACAGCGTTGGGATGGCTTTGATATCGTACAGTTTCTGTTTGGTAATGGTCGTTCCTTTATCGTACGAGTGTATCCAGGTAGCGGGCATCTGCGGTAAATACGATCTCCATTCGTCGATATCTGCATCGGGATAAACCGTCAAAATAGCAATCATAGTGCGGGTAGGCGAATTCATGGAAAAAGCTTCATTAAGGGTGGCCGATTTTGTCAGTGCATCGGTAACAGAGGTACAAGTAGAACATCCTGGATTTGAAAACATCAGAACCAGGTATTCGCTTTTGATGGAATGCATTCTTTGCGATTCTCCCGAAGCCAGTGTGTAGGAGAAGTCATTGGCCGTCTCTCCCACGCGGTTTTTCATTACCATCTCGAATTGGAACCGGTACCTGGATTTATCCGTTTCGGATAGAATTTCGGAATTTACCAACTCCTGCAAAACGGGAATATAAAACTCTTCGTTGCGGAATGGGGAATTGGCACCGTAGAAATATTTATCGAACAGCGTGCCAAAATAAGTATACATGGTGTTGTTCGCTTCGGCTTTCTTTAACGTGTAGTTGAGCGATTCTTTGGTTCTGTCGAACGGAACATAAGAAAGGATATTGATGTAATCCACGAAAGCCTGTTCCGTAATTTCGGGACGGAGCGTGAGCTTTTCGTCGGCAAAATCGAACCTGTCCCAATAATGCATCACAAGATATCCGGCACGGGCATCGGAATTGGTCATCTCGTCAGGGATGTGTGGCAAAACAAAGGTGTCGGGAACGATGGTTTGCTCCCGCTTCAAAGAATCTTCGCCGCTAGTGTCAACCTGGGCTTTCTTGCTCGAAGAGCAGGCATAGATCATAAGAAAGGCGGTAAGTACGAAAAATGATTTCAGAAAATATTGATTCATGATTCATTCGATTTCATCAGGCTATTTGAGTCGCCTGCTTTGCCCGGCATCGCTCAAGCAAGTCTGGCCTTGCCCTCGACAAATGAAATAGCCCTTTAGTTTGGCGTAAAAGTACAAAAATTTCATTGAAGTTCTCCAGCTATTCATCAAATGAATAGAGAATTTGAGT
>Ga0265294_10007144_pt1 | contig 13298 bp, 9 predicted proteins | sample MunlanPumphouse3_FD_192504 | JGI IMG/M metagenome (GOLD analysis project Ga0265294, IMG submission 192504) | Groundwater microbial communities from a municipal landfill in Southern Ontario, Canada - Pumphouse #3 | ecosystem: Environmental > Aquatic > Deep subsurface > Groundwater | place... | reverse complement strand
ATTGTTCATTGCTACACTGTTGTTAGCGTTATAAGTACCGCTCCATCCGTATCCTAAAATGTTTTGGTTTGAGCCTACATAGTAGAGTGCTGCATCGTTAAGCGTGCTATCAGTGTAAGAGAGTGTGTTGATAAGAGCACTCGCCGTACCTGTATTCGTAGCAGGCGAGATGATGTTTGTGCCGCTCAAGTTTTGGCGATTTATGTCGACTATACCGCTCCAGTAAGGAGTTTGAGTCCCCCGAAACCCGTCTGCATCTTCACCTATCCATTCCAAAACGATAAAGTTTGTCGTGTTCGCTTCAGCGACTGGTACGAAAGTAGCTTGATTTGTTCGTGCGATAACGGAATCTTTGATACGGTATTGTAAACGGGAGGCAATAATCTCTACGGCATTTTCAGATTGCGATTGGAGAGAATGGTTGACGTTGGTATAGATAAAACCGCGGTACGCTTGTGCCAAAAACTCAACACCGAATTTTGCCAAGATACCTATCACCACAATCGCAAAAATAAGCTCAAGCATAGTAAATGCTTTACGTCGTAGCATTAGAAAGTCCTTTTAACGGGATCGTAATCGCCGATGTTAAAGATGTAGGTTTCAAGTGTGGTAATCGTATTTGCACCGCCGTCATCTATAGAGATGCGGACGCGCTTTACATCGTTTGCGTTTGCATTGCCGAATGCAACGGGGTGTGTAACCGTGAGAGTGGATCGGTAGGCAGCATGTTTATACCCGGTTACGGCATCTTCAACGTTTGAGGTGTCTATAAAAATTGGTTGTGCCGGGTGTGCGGCATCGTTTACGCTTGGAAGATTTGCCGTAACAATATTTGCAACTCCCAGTGCTAGATTGTTGACACATTTCCTTGCAGCATGCCCCGGTTTTTTATGGGTTGTAGCATTGCAATCCCCGTTTGTATTGATCACACCCGCAAGCGAAGCATTTGTGTCGGTGGAATTAGCATCCCAATGGTAAGAGACTGCTTGGTTCAGTTCTGCTGCTGCAGCAAAGATAACCTCTTGCACTAAGGCGTCTTCCGTTCCTTTAGAGGTAACCTGTGTCATCATCGGTAAAGATAAAACCGTAATTGCAATCACGACGATAGCAAATATAAGCTCTATCATCGTAAAAGCAGGTTTTGCTAAGCGTGCTCTTACCACATGATTCTCCTATTGGTTACGGGTGCTGTGTTGCTGATATCAGTTGTAGCGTTGGTATCTGTTCTTCCTGCCCATGAACCGTCTTGTCCACCTATGAACTCGACTTCAAATTCGTTTGCAAGAGCATTTGGATTGTCTTTATTGTAAATGAGCCATGAATCGGCATTGTGCTGCATCGTAGTCGTATAAGGAAAACCTCTTGATCCGTCGTAGGTAAGGCTCGTGCTGTCAGGATGGTTGCCCGTCGTATCCGTACCTGTTACTCGTGAGCTTGTTTTCTGTGTTACCGTCGTGGGATTAGCATATGTATTTCCGATATGTGACTGGTTTAAGTACCACCTTGCAGAAGGTGATGCCTCTTGGCTCGGAAGCGAATTTGGTTGCAGTAAAGCCGTATTTCCATTTTGATTACAATAAACTTCGTAAAAAATGGGGGCTACTCCCGTTTGTTGGGCATAACGCTGTCTTGGTGTATAAGAACGTCCGAAATAGTGCGTTATAGTGACATTTGGAATAGGCGGAATGCCAATCGCAAATTCTGCTTCATCGTAGTTGTCCGATTGTGTTTTAACAGTCAAAGATGTAGCAGGATTCGGCATTGGTACCGTAAAAGTATTCGTTTTTGGGTCGTAAATGTGAAACCCACACTGTAGTTGATTGAGACAAGAAACTCTGTTGAATTGAGGTCTATAAGCTATTTGTTTAGGATTCATAGGGTCGGATATATTTTTATAGTAATTAAGATTTAAGTAAAAATCTATACCACCGTTTAAGTTTTTATTAAAGTGTGTAGCTAGAGGATAAATTTCTATCTCTTGAGTCACATTTACATCTAAATTGGTAAGCTCCGGCGTTGTTGCCGTTACAGTTCCGTTTTCATCTTTTATATGCAGTCTATACTGATAAGGAACCGGAACACCTGACATTGTATTATGTTCAGCATTAAGATTACCCAGAGAAACGTTTAAGTCTTTTGCGTAACATCCGGTTACAAAGTTACTTAAGGTTGAATCATCATAGCCGATCGCACGCAACCAACCACTATAGGTAACCGCCATGGTTGTATTATAATCGTCGACTGCATTATATATGACACCATTAGGTTGTATGAAACTATTCGTATATACGAATGAGCCTGCTGCAGCAATAGCATCGTTGATGCCTACGGTTAAAAGCACACTGCTTGTATCTATTTTAAAAGGATGAAACGTTACATTGTAATCAACAAACTGTGACGCCGTCGTAGGGTTTGTATGTGTGCTTTTAATTTCACATCCGTTGAGCGACGCATTTGTTATGTCACTGATGTTTATGAAAGTATTACGTGGATAAGTTTGGGATGTTCCTACTTTACAATCAGTACCACCCAAAAAATAAGGGCCGTTATGATGGGTCATATACTGAGGATTGAAATCTACAGATGTCCACGACTTATCAATCATTTCTAGGGTGTATTTCCCAACCTGTTGCACAGATGTATTCGTATCCACAGCACCATTAACAAAGCGAACGGGTGATACTTTGTTGCTTGTATCGTTACAAGCACCAGGAGTAGGTTCCGTATTCCATACATAGTGTGATCTATCTTGGTCTACATTACTTAAGGATTTTGTATAACCAAATGATGGATTATTGTCTATATGGCTTGTGGCTACCGCTTCTAAATTATATTTGTATCCTGCAGAGAGATTACCGTCATAGTTTTGGGGGGCAATTTTTCCTGATTCATCTATAAGTGTAGCTTGCAACGCAGAATTTATTTGACTTTGATTGTCGATTTTGAGCATAAATGCTTCAGGACGTATAGCAAAATTATCACGTGAGCAGACGTATCTTTTGCTATCTCCATAAGCACATCGCATACATGTTTGTAATTCATCGAATTTCATTGCAGAATTGAACGATGTTCCCGCATTACTACAAAATTGTTTAAGTTTATCGGTATTAGTAGGATTATTATCAACGTCAACCAGACAATTTCCCTTTAAATCAGGAAAGTTGGTTACATTAAATCGCGTTTCCCCATCTTTTTCTATCGGTTCAAGTTGTACAATGTCTCCCGTATCGGGATGCAAGTTGTAGCTGATTCTAAATGCTGCATTTTCTCGTGCATAATTATAAAATTTTGGAGCATCGGCTAATGGCTCAATTGAACTTTTAAGAGGTGCATCGACTCTTCCTTCGTTTATAGCATTTTCAATATCGGTTTGGGTAAACGAAACGGAAGAAGTCTTGTACTCATTAGCACTATCCGTCGTATTCCAAATCAAGGACCAAACTTTTGGGGTAATAGCTGCATCTTGTTCTGTACAAGAAGCATTTGTATCGTGATAAATGCCTGCATCAATCATCTCAACGCCAACAAGAGTTGCAACAGGCTTCAAAGTATCTAAATTATTAGGATCAAGAGATATAAGCTTGAAATTGCCCGGTCTTTTTACAACTTGTGTAGGAAGATTGTAATATTGATTAGAACCGCTGTAGTAGTCATTGTGTACAATATTGAAAATTCCCTTGGTCGGTTGGTAATTAAAATTTGAACTTGTACACATAGGAATTTTAATGCTGCCACGCCCAAGCTGCGTTGAGAGGGGATCGTCATTAAGAATTGTTGAATCAATTTCCAAATCGTAATTCATGGTTACATCCAAGGAGATGTTAAGATCGTTTACTTTTGGATTAATATCGTAGTAAAGATAAAAATAATCGTTTGCAGTCATACTACCGATACTGATATTGTTGATGTAGCTATCTGCTACGCTTAAAGTCGAATCAGGTATATTTTCAGCGATTGCAGACTGATTTGCCAAATAGGTGCTTTCGCGTATGTATGTCGCTTGTTCCTCATTTATGCCTACATCAACGCTGACATTCTTTAGTGTTACATCCGATGCCATTGTATTACGAATGTAAACCTTAACTTTAATAGGCTCATTTTTTAGTACATCTCCGACGATCATAGGTGCTTCTAAACCATTATTTTCTTCAGTAAAATATTGTCCTTGTTGTTGGTAGGCATAATCGTAACAAAGCTGTGGAGAAAAGAGCTCTGTACTAATCGCCATTGCATTAAGATAATATGCATCACCGTCTGATGTGGCTTGAATTGTTGTAGATGTTTGAAGATTGTCGATTATTTGAGGGTGTGTCGCGTCTCCGTCTTTACCGATTTCAAAAGTATCAATATCTATCCCCATGTTATTTTGGATGGCAGGATTACGTGTTTCACCATTGGTGATAGTAGAGTCAAAAATGTTACTATTTCCATTTGGGTAAGCAGTATTATTTGTGACATCGTAAAATGTTCCATCTTTGTCGGATACTTTTAAATAATCATTGCCAAAATTTAATGTTCTTTCACCCTCAGCCGCGAAAAATGACAAGGTTGATTTCACTTCATTTTCCATTGGTGCAACAAAACCTGTAATTTCAAACTCTTCAGGATTTTGATACACTTGTTTATACCCGGTAAAAAGAGAGATGTTTTTAAAGCTTTCATCAACATGTTCATATACAACTACCAAGCTCCATGCGCCGAAGTTTCCATAGTTTCTTAACCAGCCCTCTTCTGAAGCTATATTGGCTACGGTGAAGGTTACGGGAGAACCATCGGAAGTATAAGATGATAAATCGATATCTTTATATGCAGAGTACATTGAAAAATTGCCTGCAGTGACTGAAAAATCAATATCTGCCCAACCTTCGTTTGCAGCATAGTTATTAGTTTGATTAACGGTTAAATCCGTATAACTATTTACGCCGTTGCCTAAATTAATGGATGATGCTTTTATCTTGACAGTTTTAGAATTTGTTTTTTTTCCGCTAATGGTACCAGATTTGATGTCATGAATTAGCCCCGTCCAGTAAAGCCGAGCAAAAATAATTTTAGCACCGCTCGGGATGGTAAGAGTAGAGCTTGATGCATTAAAAACCCCTGCAGTAGAAGAATCGGTATTGACATACCTTAAAAAAGCAAAATTGTTTGCTTGATAGTTTATATTATTCCATTTACTATTGCTCCATAATTGAGTGATCTCACCATTGTTAATGTACCGTCCGTATGCAACTTCGTCATCTGAAAGAAAATAACTAGAAGATGTAGTGTCTTTTGATGTGTCAGCTTCTAAAACCGTATTACCGATCATTTTAATATTCCCGTATACATTCTCTTTGTATGTTAAGGAAAAATCTTGTTCCGCAGCATATACAATCATAAAAGATGATAGTAAAAAGTACGCGAGTAAATATTTGAGTCGTAAAGATTTCATGATGAACCCCTTTTGTGTCAGTTGAACTCTCTGAATTGGAACGGAGGTAATTGACTTTATCAAGAAACTGTACTTAATGAATGCTTAAAATAACCAAAAATATTATTTGTAGTGAATTAAAAAAAAATTACAAGCCATTTTAATCATAATTTCTTACACATCTCACTAAGTTTTGCATATTTGGACAGCATGTATCAGACGTTGGTTCCGGAGAATGTAGCCATGGATCAAAAGGTAAAAAAACATCAGGTGAACTGCTCCAAAAACTTTTACTTTTAGAAGTGTGCTTAAATGATAGTTTGTTCAAGGCTTCTTTGAGTTCATTTGTGGTTGGAAGTCGCCAATCCTCAAAATTCTCTAGTATAAGATCGTTGCAATAGTTTTGTGCGTCTTGCCATTTTCTGGTTTGTGCAAGGACTTGCTCATTATCTTGCCACATTAGTCTTGTAGTTTGGTCTATTAATGAAACATTGTTCGCTTTAGGTTGTGTTTGTGCATGTAGGGATAATGCGCACACAACGCTAAGTAAAAAAAAATTTCTCATGATAAATCCTTTGCGTTAATATTTTTGTAAAATTGAATTGTAACAGTAATAAAATTAAGCTTCATTTTAAAAATGATGATATTTTTGCCGCGATAGGGTAATTACTGTTTTCGGGTAAAACGATCTGGATCGCTTTTTTGGTGTCGGTGTTGAAGATCATCGGGGCGATGAAGTTGACCATAGAATCTTCGATGGGGTTTTGTATCAGGACTATGTTGAGTACGAGAAGGTTGGAATTTTGGTCGGCATCTAAAAGTTCTTGGGCGTGTTTCGTGAGTTCAAAGTCGTATTCTCTTAAAACAAAAGGGTTGATAAGGGTAAAAGTGATGCGGTTGTCTTCGTTTGCTTTCATGTTCATAAAAATATCATCGATCTTTTCAAGCGTGACGTTTTTTACATTTTCAAAACCTAAGATGGGAGAACAGATTTGAAATTCCATAGATGACCTTTGTGACGTATTGATTTTGCATATTGTAACAGTTTAAGCATAAAATGTACCTAGTTTAATGCGTGTTATAGAAGTTTTTGCTAAAATGACGAACTTTTTACTACGACGGGAACCAATATTAGATGATGAAAAAGATATATTTTACCTTTTGTGCACTTTTGCTTAGCGTTGTGATGAGCGGGTGTTCAAAAGATATAGAAGAGTACAACAAACCTGCCGTTTACTGGTACGGGAAGATCGTAGAATCGGTCTCAAACGCCAATCTTGAGCGAGCCGATAACTACTACAGTTCGCTTCAAGGGGAGCACATAGGCTCACCCCTTTTACCCGAAGCAACGATGATTCTGGCGATTGCGCATATGCAGGATGAGGAGTATATTCTCACCGAGCATTTTTTGGATGAATATATCAAGCGTTATGCCAACCCGCACGAAAAAGAGTTTGCAGAATTTTTGAAAATCAAATCAAAATATTTGGCACTGCCCAACCCAAGACGCGATCAAGCGCTCATCGCCGAGGCGATAGAGCAGAGCGAAAAGTTTAAGCAAGGGTATCCCGCTTCGCCTTATTATTACATGGTAGATGCGATGCTCACCAACCTTTATTTGGCACAAGCGGCACTTAACGAGGGGATAGCCGATCTCTACGAGCGCATCGACAAGCCCAAATCGGCGCAATATTACCGCGATCTGATGCCGCAGGCGTGGATCGATTGGAGTGAGGTCGACAGCGCAAGCGTACCTTGGTACCGCGTTTGGTTTGAGGGGGACGGAACATCGAGTTGGTATGCATTTTTGATCCCCGATACCCAAAGCGTCGTCTCGAGAAACTCGGTACAAGACGATACGAACGAGACAAGATAGATTTTTTGTATAATCTACGTATTGGATTCCGAATCAAGTTCGGAATGACGGAAATACGGTCATCCTGAACCCTAAAGAAACATCACTTCGTGAGCGCTTCGCTTGTTTTGATTCAGGATCTAAGTTATGCAAGAGAAATAATTAATTTTTTTAGAGGATAGAGGATGAAACTAAGTAATTACGGCGATTTTCCTGCAGACATCCCCGTTATAGCGGAAGATGAACTTTTTTTATACCCTTTTATGATCTCGCCTATTTTTTTAAGCGACGAAAGTAACATAGCGGCTGCGGCGCGGGCGATCGAAGAGAATTCACTCGTGATCGTATGTGCGACGAAACCCTCCCATGAGGGGCAGCGCGATTACGACTCCCTTTACGATACGGGGGTCGTAGGCTCGATTATGCGCAAGGTGGCATTGCCCGATGGGCGCATAAAAGTGCTTTTTCAAGGGCTCGCACGTGCGAAAAAACTCTACAAAGTGAGTGACAAACCGCTTATAGCACACGTGGATGTTTTAAACCCCACAAACGTGCACTCTTTGAAAGTGGATGCTATTTTGGAAGTGGTGCGCGAAAAGGTGCGCGTGCTCTCAAGCGTGAGCAACTATTTTCCGCCCGATCTGCTTCGCACTATCGAAGAGAATCACGACCACAACCGCATTATCGACTTGATCTGCTCAAGCGTGAAGATGAAAAAAGAGCAGGCGTACAAAATCTTTGTCGAGGTTGATACGGAGCAGAGGTTTTTGCATCTGATCGACTATCTGCTTGAGGAGATCGAAGCGAACAAACTCCAAAAAGAGATTCGCTCAAAAGTACACAGCCATATAGAAAAAGTCAATAAAGAGTATTTTTTAAAAGAGCAGCTCAAACAGATCCAAAAAGAGCTCGGCACCGACAACTCGCGCGACGAGGAGATCGAAGAGTACCGTAAAAAGCTCGAAGCAAAAAAAGAGAAAATGGCGGAGGACGCTTACAAAGAGATCAAAAAACAGATAGACAGGCTTTCACGGATGCACCCCGACTCTTCCGATGCATCAATGACCCAAACCTATTTAGACTGGGTTTTGGAGATTCCGTTCGGGGAGATAGCAAAAAAATCGCTCCATATTGCCGAGGTTGAAACACAGCTTGAGAGCGATCATTTTTCGCTTGAAAAACCGAAAAAAAGGATCGTAGAGTATTTTGCGGTTAAAGAGCTTATGGCTTTGCGCGGGGTGAAAAACACCAAAAATGCAGGGGCGATCCTTTGTTTTTCGGGACCTCCGGGCGTGGGAAAAACCTCTTTGGCAAACTCGATTGCAACGGCGCTTAAACGCCCTCTCGTGCGTATAGCACTCGGGGGTCTAGAAGACGTAAACGAATTGCGCGGGCACAGAAGAACCTACGTAGGGGCGATGCCGGGACGTATCGTACAAGGGCTGATTGATGCGAAAAAAATGAATCCCGTCGTGGTGCTCGATGAGATCGACAAGGTCAGCCGCAGTCAAAGAGGCGACCCGACGGCGGCTCTTTTGGAGATATTAGACCCCGAACAAAACAGCGAATTTAGGGATTATTATCTGAATTTCAATATCGATTTAAGCGACGTGATTTTTATCGCTACGGCAAACGACGTGGGGCGTATTCCCGCACCGCTTCGCGACAGGATGGAGTTTATTACGGTGAGCTCCTACACGCCGCAGGAGAAGTTCGAGATTGCAAAGCGCTATCTCATCCCGCAGGAGCTCAAAAAACACGGGTTGAAAACCTCGGAGGTGAGTATCTCTAAAACGGCGTTAGAGGAGCTGATCCATAGTTACACGAGGGAAGCGGGGGTGAGAAACCTGCGCCGCCGTATTGCGGATATGTGCCGTAAAGCAGCAAAAGAGATTTTGCAACATCCCGAGACGAAAAAAATCTCTATTACGCTTAAAAATCTTAAAGAGTATTTTGAAAAAAGCGTTTTCGAGATCGAAAAAACGAATAAAATCCCCGTCGTGGGCGTGGTAAACGGCTTGGCATGGACGGCTGTCGGGGGCGACGTGCTTAAAATCGAGAGTATCCGCATAAAAGGGAAAGGAAACTTCCAACTTACGGGAAGTTTGGGCGACGTTATGAAAGAGTCGGCACGTATTGCGATGAGCGTGGTAAAAACACTCATAGATACCAAAAAACTCAAAGTTGCACCCGAGAATGTACCTCTGAGTCCCAAAGAGGTCGAGGAGAAAACACCCGTCGATACCAGCGAAGTGTATAAGCGCTATGATCTGCATATCCACGTTCCCGACGGTGCGACACCAAAAGACGGTCCGAGCGCGGGGATAGCAATGGTAAGCGTGATTGCCTCGATTTTAAGCGGCAAAAAAATCCGTTCCGAGATTGCGATGACGGGAGAGGTCTCTTTAAGCGGCGACGTACTGCCGATCGGCGGATTAAAAGAGAAACTGATCGCCGCACATAAAGCAGGAATGGAAAAAGCGATTATTCCGAGTAAAAATTACGAAAGAGATTTAGACGATATCCCCGCCGAGGTGCGTGAGAGCGTAGAGATTATCGGCGTGAGTCGCGTAGAAGAGGTTTTAAAACTTATACTGGTTCCATAAAGCTGTTATTAAACTTAAGTTAGATAAAATTCCGCGATTTTTCTTTTGCTTTTGTGCACTGGAAAATATTAACAGGTTGAGTCAAAAAAATCGGTGCAACCCCTTTTTTAAGGGCAAATTGTTCGACTTTACCGTAGCTAACCGATAAAATTTTCGGCTCAAAGCAGCCTTTGAAGGACCTTATATGGTAACTATGAAAGACCTTTTAGAGTGCGGTGTACACTTCGGACACCAAACACGTCGTTGGAACCCAAAAATGAAAAAATACATTTTCGGTGTTCGTAAAAATATCTACATTATCGATTTACAAAAAACATTACGTTACTTCCGTAACACGTACCAAATCGTTGTAGATGCGGCAGCCGAAGGTAAAACGGTACTTTTCGTCGGTACAAAAAAACAAGCTCGCCAATCTATCAAAGAAGCGGCACTCTCTTGTGGCATGCCATACGTAGAAAACAGATGGTTGGGCGGTATGCTTACAAACTTCCCTACAATCCAAAAATCTATCCGTAAACTTGACCTTATCACTGAGATGCAAGAAAACGGGCAAATCGATCTTTTAACGAAAAAAGAAGCGTTGATGCTTTCTCGTACAAAAGAGAAGTTAGAGTCTTATTTCGGCGGTATCCGCGATATGAAAAAACTTCCCGATATGCTTTTCGTTCTTGATGCTGCAAAAGAGCACATTGCGGTTTTAGAAGCAAGATGTTTAGGTATCCCTGTCGTAGCTCCGCTTGATACAAACTGTGATCCTGATCTTATCACATACCCGATCCCGGGGAATGACGATGCTATCCGCTCTATTCAACTTTTCTGCCGTGAGATGGCTGCAGCCGTTAACGAAGGAAAAGCACTTGCTAGCGGTGGTGTTGTAGAGGGTAAAACAAATGTTGAGGATGATGCAGACGCTGAAATCGTAGTAGATATCGACGAATCTACTTTTGAAACTTCAGAGGAAGAATAATCATGGAAATCACAGCAGCAATGGTAAAAGATCTTCGTGCCGCAACCGATGCGCCGATGATGGATTGTAAAAAAGCTCTCGTAGAGAGTAACGGAGATATGGAAAAAGCTACTGCGTGGTTAAAAGAGCGCGGTATCGCACAATCTGCTAAAAAAGCGGATCGTGTTGCGGCTGAGGGTCTCGTAGGGTTCAAGCTTGCCGATGATTTTTCTAAAGCTACGGTAGTAGAGATCAACTCTGAGACGGACTTCGTTGCTAAAAACGAAGGGTTCCAAAACTTGGTACTTAAAACTACCGAGCAAATTTTTGCTACAAACCCTGCAGACGTTGCGGGTGTTATGTCAAGCGAATTCGGTTCGTACTTTACAGAAACCGTTGCAAAAATCGGTGAGAAGATCGAACTTCGCCGTTTCGGAACACTCGAAGCAGAAGACGATACCGTTGCAATGAACGGATACGTTCACTCGAACAACCGTATTGCAGTTATCGTAAAAGCAAAATGTGACAGCGCAAAAACTGCACTGGGTATGAGAGACGTTTTAAAACAAGTAGCGATGCACGCATCGGCTATGAAGCCTAAAACACTTTCATACAAAAACTTTGATCCCGCATTCGTTGAAGCAGAGACGATCGGAAGAATCGAAGCGATCAAAAAAGAGAACGAAGAGCTTGCTCGTTTGAAAAAGCCTCTTAAAAACGTTCCTCAGTTTATCTCTATGTCGCAACTTACAGATGCTGTTTTGGCAGAAGCCGAAGCAAACATCAAAGCCGAGTTAAAAGCACAAGGGAAACCTGAGCAAATCTGGGATAAAATCGTTCCGGGTTCATTGGCTCGTTTTATCGACGACAATACGACGCTTGATAAAGAGCTTGCTCTTTTAGATCAAACATACGTTCTTGACGATAAAAAAACGGTAGCACAAGCGGTACAAGATGCTGCAAAAGCACTCGGCGGAACTGCCGAGATCGTAGATTTCATTCGCCTTGAAGTGGGTGAAGGTATCGAGAAAAAAGCCGACGACTTCGCTGCAGAAGTTGCGGCACAAATGGGCTAAGGGTTTTTCCCTTTCCCACCCCTGTTTTTTCCTTTTTTTAATTCCTCTTTCTAGTTTCACTCGATATAATCTTTTTATGAATTTACTAACTGCTAAAAATATATCGCATACGTACGATTATGAACTTTTTCACGACATCTCTTTAGAACTCAACGAGAGAGATTCTGTTGCAATTATAGGGATAAGCGGCAGCGGCAAATCGACCTTGCTGCATATTCTCTCGACTCTTTTGCACCCAAACAGCGGGAGCGTTTGGCTTTTTGGAGAAGAGGTTGCAAAGATGAGCAAGCAAAAACTTGCACAGATTAAAAGAGACGAGTTGGGGCTTGTGTTTCAGTCGCATTATCTTTTTAAAGGTTTTAGCGCTTACGAAAACCTTGAGGTAGCGGCGCTACTTGCAAACGAGGAGATCGACTCGCTTTTGCTTGAGAGGCTAAAAATTACGCAAAACATGCCACAAAAAGTGACCGAACTCTCGGGTGGGCAGCAACAACGCGTCTCGATAGCAAGGGTGCTTACCAAAAAACCCCGCATTATTTTTGCGGACGAACCCACGGGAAATCTCGACAAAACGACCGCAAAGGAGGTGATGGATCTTTTTTTCGAATATTGTGAAAAAGAGAATGCCTCTTTGATTTTGGTTACCCACGATGAGAAGCTTGCATTTATGTGCAAAAACGTATACAAACTTGAAAACAAAGAGCTTTTGAGGCTGCAGTAATGGGATGGACGGAACTTTTTAACGAAGCAAACTCGGTAGGATTTATGCTTCTTTATTTCCGTTTTGCCGCATTGTTTATGGCGGTTCCTATCTTTTCGCATCAAAATATCCCTATGACCCATAAAGCCGCAATGGCATTTTTTTTCACCGTTGTTTTTTACCCTGCTATGCCGATCGTGCAGATAGATATAAATACGACGGCGATTCTTTTGGCGGTTTTAGGGGAGTTTTTTTTCGGTTTGGCAATCGGCGTCGTACTTCTTGTGGCATTTAACGCCATCACCTTTGCAGGGGGACAGATATCGTTTATGATGGGGTTTTCGATGGCAAGTGCGATCGATCCGCAAAACGGTGTTTCGATGCCGATTATTTCGCAGTTTTTGTCGCTTATAGCCTTGATGGTGCTTTTAGAACTTGATTTTCATCATTGGATGCTTCTGTTTATCGACGGCTCTTTGAGCAAAATTCCGCTCGGGGGATTTTTGATGACGCACGATTTTTTCGATTACATCATACATGCCAGCGCAAATATGTTCACGGTCGGGTTTATGATCGCGTTTCCGATTATAGCGCTTACGTTGCTCTTTGATATTATCTTTGGCATGTTGATGAAAACGATGCCGCAGTTTAACCTTTTGGTGATCGGGTTCCCGATTAAAATCGGTGTTGCATTTGTCGTACTTA
>Ga0265294_10007143_pt1 | contig 13298 bp, 14 predicted proteins | sample MunlanPumphouse3_FD_192504 | JGI IMG/M metagenome (GOLD analysis project Ga0265294, IMG submission 192504) | Groundwater microbial communities from a municipal landfill in Southern Ontario, Canada - Pumphouse #3 | ecosystem: Environmental > Aquatic > Deep subsurface > Groundwater | place... | reverse complement strand
AGGAATTTTGCTCGATTTATAGCTAAAAAGCCGTTCGATTCCTCCCATCCCCTTTGAAATGTATCAATGTTGTAGTGCAACCCCTTGCAAAAAGGGCTAAATGTATCAATATTGATGTACAACCACAAAGCATGTGAAATTGTCCTCCTTTATTTTTTGATATCATAAGTTCGTCAATCATAGGGGATTATTCATAAAACTTTCAAAAGAACAAAAACAAATAAATCGTTCAAAGGAAATCAAAATGATAAGAATTGAAGAAAATGAATATTTCAAAATTAATAAATTAATAAACAAAAATAATGAGTTATCAGTATATTCTTTATTGGATTTAATGGTTCGTGGTGAAATTTATGTCGACAATGAAGAAACTCCTCAAAGTGCATTAATTAAAACGCCTGAATGTAATTATTTAATTGGAGAAGCTGATAATGTTGTTTTTAACAAAGAAGTAAAAGAAAAACTAGATTTTTGGGACACGATTACATTTGATAGTGATGATTATGAGAAAAACATATTATATGTTCATCCAAACAAAAAAATAAGAAAGTATACTAGGCTCCGCTTTTGTATTAATCCATCAAAAGTTGAAAATGGACAAGATTCAGTTTTGAGTGGATATAAGTTAGAAATTATTACTAAAGAATTGTTAGAAAAAAGTTATGACAATAAAGAATTAATTACTGATTGGATTAATAATTATAAAAATGAAGACATGTTTTTTAAATATGGATTTGGAGTAGCAATCATCTATGATAATGCAATTGTTGCTGCCTCATTGACAGATTGCTTTTATAGAAATAAAATTTCTATCGGCATGAAAGTCGAAGAAAAACATCGAAAAAAAGGACTCGGCAAATTGTGTGTTCGAAAAATGATAGAAATAGCGAAGGAAAGACAAATTGATTTGATTGATTGGCTCTGTGTAAGCCAAAATAAAGGGTCTATTGCTTTAGCCACGTCTTGCGGTTTTTATTTCAGCAACTTTTATTATTCATTTGCTTCCTACGCCCCCATTGAAAATTTATCTGATCTGACGAACCTAGAGTGGAATGAATGGGGGAATTATTTTTATGATGCATCTAAAGAAGAACCAAAACTTTTTGATGAAGCGGTGTATGCGTATTGCAAGGCTCATAATTATAGTAGAGTAAGTGAATTGTTAGCAGTTAAAAATAATTCAAGTTTCACGGAATATATAAAAAAATTCATGAATTATTTGGATGGATTAAATAAAGATTAAAACTTAGATTTATCATGTCAAAAACATCAGTTATGAAAAACCAATATAGTATTATTTTAATAAATGAACACACTGAATATTTGTCACTTGCAGTAAATTGTTTTCATCGATGGTGGGGCATTTCGCTGGATGTGTATCAAGAAAGCATGGAAGCCAGTTTAATACAAGGAACGATGGTGCCACGATGGTATATTGCGGTGGTGAAAGATAAAATTATCGGTGGTTTAGGAATTGTCGAAAACGATTTTCATAATCGCAAAGATCTTGCTCCGAATGTCTGCGCTGTCTATGTTGAGAAAGCATATCGAAACCGTGGAATTGCTGGCAACTTATTAAACAGAGCCTGTTGTGATATGCATCAACAGGGTGTAAATGTTTTATATCTGCTAACGGATCATAGTTCTTTCTATGAAAGATATGGATGGGAATATTTCTGTGATGCCTTCGGTGACGGTGAAACAAAACCATCAAGAATTTACATTCATCAATATCGCAAATAAAATATACGGAAATAGCATCCAAAAATTGTTAGATAATTGATGATCATATCTAATTAACTCATTTTCTTTTTGTCATGTTATAATTTTAATAATGAAAAAAAGAATTTTCTTGTTAATGTTTCCTCTTTTATCCATTTGCCTATCTTCTTGTGGGTTTAAATACTACATGAATGCTTTTTTTGATAGTGAAACGCTTGATGAAAATGAAGTCAGCCATCTTCCCTCACCAACGGGAGGATTGCTTTACATTGAAGAACATGGATTTGTTGATCCTTATGTCTATGTCAATGATAATAGAATCTCTTTTGATCAATATGCCAGCACTGTTTTACAGTATTTGCAAACGCTGAACTTTACTTTTTTAGGAACCGCTGGAAATGTGAGAGCGAGGGTTGGCGTTATTCCAGCACTTGAGCCATCTTATTATTATCAAGAAGCAATTATTCTTGAAGATTTTTACAAGAGTGAGGAGTCATCGTATTACTTTGTTTATTCGCATGGTGAAATTCAAACAAACGATGACAATGAAGAATATATTAATGAAGTTCATTGCATAAAAATGGCATATCAGGAAAACAGCACCATTCAATATGATAATGAGAAGAGCGCTTATGCCTATAACTATTTTGTTAAATTTTTTAATTTAGCTTCGTTTTGGATGCTTGATTAATGAATTCTATTTTCGTTTAAAAATTAATTTTCCTTCACTATAAACCGCTTGAATAGCATCTTTTTGTCGTCGATAAATGCACCGTTCAAATCTTTCACTAATGGTTAGCTTTTTGGCTGATGTTAATTCACTATCATTTAAAATAAGAGCGTGCAGTTTGTTGCCAATAGCAAAACCAGGTTTCTCATCAAAGAATTCATTAGAGGCGGAAGTGGCGAGATAAAAAGCTTCAGAAACAGTAAGAAAGTCGGTTCTCCACTGATCAATTATTCTTCTTGCCTTAGAGGCGCGAATTGTTGCGGCAATGTTGTCTAGCATAGAGAGATGATCTCCGCCAGCAATATCACTGCCAAGAACAACTTTTAGGCCTTCTTCTTTCATTTTATGAACGGGAGCGTAGCCCGAAATGAGATTTTCATTGGAGGAGGCACAATGAACCACCCAAACTCCCGAATCTTTCAAAGCTTTTCTTTCTTGCTCATCAGACCAGACGCAGTGGGCCATTAAAGTTCGGCTATTAAATAAACCATATTTTTGGTAGGTCTCCCAATATTGTTCACAATCAGGATGAAGGGCTTTGACCCACGCTAACTCGGATAAGTTTTCTGATAAATGAGATTGAATGGGCAGATGATAATCATGAGCTATTTGACCTAAAGCTTGCATTAATTCATTGGTGCAAGAAGGAGTAAAACGAGGAGTAATGATTGGCTTAATGTGTTCGAAATGACATTCTTTAATCCATTGGATTGTTTCCTTGATAGATTCTTGTGTCGTCTCTTGCAAATCGGGTGATCCGTTGCGGTCCATATTTACTTTGCCAACATAACCAGTGAGTCCGGCTTTTTCTAATTCCTCCATCAATATTAATGTAGCCTGGCGATGAAGAGAGGAAAACATGCATACTCTTGTGGTACCATTTTCCACTAATTCATGAGCGAATTTTTGATAGGTCACACGAGCAAAATCATTATCTTTAAAATGAGATTCAGTGGGAAAAGTATAGGTGTTAAGCCATTCTAGTAGTGGCAAATCCATTCCCATTCCGAGCATGGGGTATTGGGGAGCGTGGAGATGCATATCCGCGAGTGACTGCATAATCAAAGCCTCACCATAATCATCAATGGGATAATCTTGATATCCATCTGGAAGTACTTCGCCAATAAAGGTGATGTTTCCATCAACAGAAACAATATAGCCAGATTCATAGATGGCGATCTTGCCAAATTCATCAGCCGAGATGATGTTACCATGTAAAATTGTTACTTTCATATAAACCTCACAATCTTTCGAATAAAAAAGAGCATTTCATTCTTAAAAAGAATCAAATACTCATAGTAAGCTTTCTAGTGGCTTGTAGATACATACGTACTATTAACAACGTATTTATATGAATAATTGCCTTTTTCAAAGTACCACAGAATAGAAAAAAAGTAAACGATATCATCCGTTCATCCAAGATTGAATGGGTAAACTAATATCACCATAGAAATTTTTAAAATAATGACTATTAATATGATAAAATAGATAAATCGTTACCATAAATGAACCAAATGCAACCGAAAGTTGACATTTTGAACCTTCAAATTGGTGGTGGCAACTAACAAATATTAATTAAGATAGATGGCAAAGGAGGTCACAAGTATGACCACAGGACAAAAAATTACTGAATTGCGCAAAAAGAGCAATATTACCCAAGAACAGTTAGCGGATTTATTGAGTGTTTCTCGCCAATCAGTTTCCAAATGGGAATCGGATATCGCTTATCCAGAAACGGAGAAGCTTATTTCCTTATCAAAAATTTTTAAATGCTCAGTCGATTTTTTATTGAAAGAAGAGGCTGAATCTTCCAGTAATTTTCGCGATATTGTCTCACCAAAATTCGATAAATCTCACAATTATGAAGATACTCATAAAACGGCTGTCATAAATAAAAAAGGATTACCTCTTTCCGTTGCCAGCTTTATTTTCGCGGTCATCACTTTAATCTTTTTTGCCGTTCCAATCGTTAATGTTTTATACTTTGGGTCTTATGTCTCAGTGAGTTTTTACAAAATCGTTTTTGTTATTTCATATACTTTTAGGAGCATACCATTTCTCTTCAACTTCTTGATTATTTTAGCTATCTTAACTATTAGCGTTTTATATTTCTTCTTTCATAGGAAAGCTCTCTACTTATCTCTTAAAATTTTGACAACATGTTTTGCTTTCTTTTATCTCTTGGCCTTGCTTTTTTCTTTTGATAGCACGACAGCCGCTTTCTATTTCTTCCTTGTTATATATGTTACTTACATGATAGTGGTTTGGTCAGTCAAATCTTTCCGTTTCAATCCTAATTTCAAAGTCAGTCATCAAAATATATCTTCCAAAATTGGGGGCGCTGAGGATTTAAATTCTTCCCACACCATTGTGATGTCACAAGATGAATTTATAACAAAAACTAGCGAAAGTGTTAAGAATACCATAATTAATAAAAAGGGATTATCCTTATCAATTACAAGTATGTCTTTTTCTGTCTTAACTTTGATTCTCTTCATTGTTCCAATCATTTTTGTTCCTCTTACGATTGGAACAGGAACTATTTATGTTAATGCCAATTTTTATGATGCGGCTTTCTCTTCTAATTATCAGGCTGGAAATGTTCTTTTCACATTAGATTTTTTAATTTTGTTATCGGTTTTAACTGTCAGTGTTCTTTATCTCTTTTTTGACAACCGCGGTCTATGGATTGCCATTAAGGTCTTAACGACATGCTTTGTTTTCTTCTATTGTCTGATCTTGGTGCTTCTTTTTGATGACTCTTATACGATGTTCTCTGTTTTTGCGGTCTTGTATCTGGTTTATATGATTATAATGTGGTCGATTAAGCCCTTTCGTTATCATCAGAAAAAGAAGTAATCATTTTTCTATAGAGCGTTATCCAACTCTCTTTTTCCTCTCTTTGCTATACTAATCTCGAAAGAAGGAAATTATTATGATTTATGATTTCGTGATGAAAGATTATAAGGGAACTGATGTTTCACTGAAGAAATATCAAGGTAAAGTTCTCCTTATTGTTAATACCGCCACTAAATGTGGCTTCACTCCTCAATACGAGGATTTAATGACTCTCTATGCTAAATATCATGACCAAGGTTTGGAAATTTTAGATTTTCCGTGCAATCAATTTTTGCATCAAGCACCTGGCACCTCAGAAGATATCCATCAAGCTTGTATCCTCTCATGGAGAATCAAATTCCCACAATTTGCCAAGATTAATGTGAATGGCAAAAATGAGCACCCTCTCTATACATATTTAAAAGCTAATTCTCCTATTGAAACAGGAAAGAAAATCGCGTGGAACTTCACAAAGTTTCTTGTTGATCGCGATGGCAACATCATCAATCGCTTCGCTCCCAATGTTAAACCATTAGAGTTTGAAGACGAAATCGCTAAACTATTATAAAAATAAAAAAGACTAGGCCGTGGGGGGTGACCTAGTCTTTTACGAAGGGGGATATATTATTCAACAATTACGAAGTCGACAGATTCGACTTGAGTTTCGGGATCAACAGTGATGATTTTCTCAAAATAGATATGAGCATCGACTTCACCATTGGAATAATGGACATCGAGATAGATTGTATCGCCATCAATGATTTGAGTGATGCGATAGAATTGATCATCCATCGTTAAGCGAATTTCAGCATTTTCATCAACGCTTTGTTCGACTCTTAAACAATAGGAAGTAATAATTTCTGTTCCATCAAAGACCGTATAGCGAATACGTGATTCAGTCGCTCCATCTTCAACAGTATATTCTTGCATAGCTTTGATATAGAAACCGGCATCGTTATAAAGTTTGAAATTAACTTTTGTTTCAGTCGCGTCGTCTTTGACCATATCTTTGATGGTCGAAGTGAAACTAAAGGTGTCTTCGCCAGATAAGAGAATACCCGCTAAATAAGTTTTCGCGATGATGGTACCATTATTTTTGGCTCCATTTTCATTATCACTTTGACCATGGCGATAGCCATTTTGATTCTCAAATTGATTTTGATCTTGATAGAGATAAGTTCCCTGTCCTTGACTTTGATATTGATTTTGTTCTTGATTCTCGTTTTGGTATTGATTTTGGTTTTGTTCACCATCACAGAGATCTTGATCTTCTTGCGTGACATAGTTATAGAAAAGAGTGTAGGAAGAAGAATTATTAAAGATGTCAGTATAGGTGACTTCTAAGCCATAAGCATATGCTTCATCGGTTGAATCAATAACGGTTGAAGTCACACCAGTATTATTAGCTAAGATGGTGTCGACTTGACCGAGAACAGCTTTGATATCTGTGATATCATCTTCTGTTAAGGCGGAAGTATCACTCGTTAAGAGAGCTTTTCTTAAGATACTGGTTCCCGTGTTATTATTGACAAGTGATAAGGTGGAAAGAGATTGGAGGGCGATTTCATCATTCGCCTCTTGGCTTAGTGGCTCAGCAATCGTTGAGGCACAGGCACCGAGAGCAATTCCTCCTAAGGCTAGTAGAGTGGCGGCAATGAGTTTGGTTTTCATATTTTTTTCTCCTCGCTTTTTGGCGTTTCTACTAGTAAATACAAAGATGTGGAGATTTTATTGGATTTGTTTTGAAATTGTGTAATGAGATTGTTTTTCGATATAGGTGACAGTTGAGCCTGAAATGGTATAGGTAATAGTTCCTGAATAACCATTTTGCCCAACTTGATATTTCATTAAATAGGTATTGCGGGCACTCGCGTAAATTTCATATTGATAAGAATTGCCATTTTCATTTGTTTCTAGATCAAGTTTATAATTGCCATTTCTCATTTTGATCTCAACATCTACCGATTTTGTTTCGACATCATTTTCCACATAAGTAAATTGATAAGAGTAACGATTAGGAGTGGTGGCGTAACTAATTTCTAAAGCCGAGTCAGTTCCATATTGAATTTGGACGGCAACTTCGTGACGATTAGTATAAGCGTTTTGCTGAATATCAAAATTAACTTCATAAATAGTTGAGTCATCCATATGTAGTTCGCCTTGATAAGCATTTCCGTTTTCTGTTGTTTCGGATGATTCAAAATTATAGTTGTAGTAGAAATAATAGGATGCTTCGATGGTCATTTTGTGCGCATAATTGCCATATTGACCTGTATATGTTCCTTCATTAATGGAATATTGAACATTTGTTCCTTTATTGAGCAAAGAATAATAAGCGGAAAAATTCTGATGATAATTCTCTACGACGGAGACGAATTCACTTTCACTGATTGAACCGGAATCATCATTGGGATTACCACCCCCATAAGCTTTTAATAAAGAAGCGGATAAATCATCACTTGATAAAAGAGAAGTGCCAGTAAATAATTCAAAAGCGGCTTGTTCACTTTGACTTTCAATAACGATGGTGGAATAAGGTTGATTATTGACAACGATAAAATAAATGCCCACCGCGGAAGCCGCTAAAACTAAAGCGGAAGATAAAGAAAGTCCACTCCAGCGAAGCACATGATGCTTCTTAGGAGTTGGTGTGGCAACGCGAGAAGAATTAAGTTTATCTTTGGCATAAGCATCTAAAATCATCTCGGAAGTCGTGTTGATTCTGACGTTTTTAAAAGCTTGTTGAATTTTTTTCTCATTAATCTTTTCCATAGATATTTCCTAATCCTTTCTGCAATTTCTTTATCGCGTTATTATAGGCCCACGTGATGGTGCCTAATGGTTTATTTAAGAGTTTGGCGATATCTTTATGGCTATACTCTTCAATCACCTTGAGATAGACGATGCGAAATTCTTCTGGTTTTAATAATGCTTTAATTCTCGCGACTAATTCGTTTTCCTCAATTTCATAACGATCATGACTATTGATAGTTTCTTCTTCCATTTCACTAAATTGTCGACTTCGATTGTTAACGCGTAGGTAATTAAGTGAAAGGTTTTTGGAAATCGTCATCAGATAGCCAAGAATTGGCTCACTTTCTTTGACAGTGGGGAGAGACTTCAGAAACTGGACATACGTATCCTGCAATAAGTCTTCGGCACTTTCGTGATGATTGACATAACTAAAGATATTAAAGAAGATGACCCTTTTAGTGGCCTCATATAGTTCGTCGAAACAAGACATATCGCCGTTTTTGATTTGCCTTGTTAGTTCAATTAATCTTTCAGAAGCCACGGTCATAAGTAAATACCAAAGAAAATCTCCTTTTATTGGATTTTATTACCTTTATTGTAATATATACTTTCGGAAAACGCCTACCATATACATTAATTGTGACTAAGTATTTAAAATAAGTTTGTCTTTTGCTTTACTTTTATTATAATAATCACAGCGTATTTTTATGCCCGCGTGGTGAAATTGGTAGACGCAATGGACTCAAAATCCATCGGTTTAGAGCCATGCCGGTTCGACTCCGGCCGCGGGCACCAACGACATGAAATTTCCTCGTTTATCGAACCTGAAACGGTGCGGTAAAAGAGGTTTTTTATTTGATGAAAACTAGACAATTGATGATTCATTTCCTTTTGCATAAAAAATGGCCAGTTAAGCCATTTATAAAAAGAAAAATATCTGGAATTAGCAGATGTATGTGATTATGAGAGAAGAAATATATGTATCATTATTCTCATTATGTTCACCAAATTGAAAATAGGAAGGCAAATTGCTTGTAAAAGTTTGCGACCAACTGGTTGATGAAGGGAAATACATATAAGTGGAAGTTGGATAAGCATTTCCTAAAGTTACTGTGATATCTGGAGTACCGACAAATTCGATAGCAATTTCCATGATTCCGGTAATGGAATCGGTATTTCGAAATTGACACATTGTCCAATTAAGTTTAAGCCATGCATTTTCGGCGGAAGAACAAGAACTACAATAAAAATTGACAGGATTTCCTAAATCGGTATACGCCGTGAAAGTTCCATTGCCAGTGGCTGGTAGATTATTATTATGCGATGAATTGAAATAGATACTATATTCGGTAATTCCGGCTTTTGCCGATTCGATTAAATTATTCATTCCTTGTGATGAACCAATCACTAAAAGAAGCATTGGAATGGTCGCTGAAAAGCTCAAAAATAACAATTTGACTTGAATAGTTTTTTTTATCATAAAACTTCCCCTTTTTAAAAGACTCTTATAAATCAATTATAAAAGAAAAATTCTTTGTATAGAAGCAAGACTGAAAACGAAATTAACAATCGCATCTCCTTTGACTAATGAAACTATTGGTTCTATAATAAAACCGTTAGTTCAATTAAGGAGAAATCGGATGAATATTAAAAAAGAGATTACTGATCTATATCGAAATAGCATTCTAGAGGAATCTGAGAAGCTGTTTGAAGGGAAGGGCATATTGAAAACCAAAATGGATGATATTGCCCAAAAAACAGGTTTTAGTAAGGCGACTTTGTATCGCTATTTTAAAAATAAGAATGAGATTTTATTTACGATTATTCAAACCAAAATGGAAAGTTTGTTGATTGTTTTTAAGAGCATAGAAAACAATTTTGGAACCATAGAATCAAAATTCAAAGAAACATCTGACGCTTTGGTTGATTTTCAAAGCAAATATCCAGTCTATTTTGAAGCAATGATTGGGAAAGTATCAATGAAAATTGAAGGGGAAGATACGCCAAGTGTGTATCGAAATATATTTTTACTTGGCAACGAGTTCAATTCCATCATAGGCCAAATGTTTTTCCCGGATCTTCATGATAAGAGCCAAATTGAAAAGAAATCGTTTCTAATTTGGAGTTTGCTCTCCGGAATTATTCGAATGACATCATTGAAGGAAGAATACGTCAAAATGATTTCGAAGAATAGAAAAGAGTACTTGGATTTTTCTTTTAAGGAAGTTTTCATGATTATTCAAGAATCGAAAGGAATCAAATAAATGAAGAAAAGAAAGAAAATTATGTGGATATTCTTAAGCATTTTTGGCGTCATTTGCTTATCAATTAGCGGTGTTCTGGTTGCCGCTTCGGTCGTTGGACAAAGTATTAAAAATGTTGTTAATACAGAACTTGAAGGGGTTGATGAAGACATTGAAAATGCCTTATATATGGCATCTTTAGCTCCAAATTCCCATAATGCTCAAATGTGGTCTATAGAGATTAATCCATCGCAAAAGAAAATCCGGGTTAAAGTTGATAATGCTAGAACATTAAGTTATGTTGATTCAACTAATCGCGAAGCCTATATATCAATTGGCTGCTATTTAGGGAATTTAGATGTTGCTTTAACGGCAAGTGGTTATGAAACATCCATTTCTCTTTTTGATGAGGCCGATAGTGATGGATTCATCGCCTCCGTTACGTATACAAAAATTAGTGATGTTGTGGATAAAACCGTCTTTGAAACTATCAAGACTCGACATACTGATAAATCTGCCTTTAAAACCGACGCCTTGAATGAAACACAAGTTACAAACGCGATTAATGGTAATAGCAATGTTATTTGCTATCAAAGTGGATGTGAAAATTTCTCTTACTTGAAAAAAGGAATTCTTGATGCGGTTATAATGCAATCAGGTGATCAAGCTTATCGAGATGAATTTGCTGAGTGGCTCCGTTTGTCAAACGATGAAGCACTAGAAACACAAGATGGATTACCGGCTGAACAAATTGGCTTAAAAGGAATCGTCAAAGCTTTTTATTATTGGTTTACCACTAAAGAAAGCGCAACTGGTGATCAGTTTGCAAAAGAAGGAATAGCCACTGCAAGCAAACAATTAAATGGTTGCAGCGCATTTTTTGTGATTAAAGGTAACAGCTCAATGAAGGAACTCGTTTCTGCCGGAATCGAGAGCGAGCAATTTTGGCTAAACTGTGTCACGCAAGGAATATCTATTCAACCGATGAGCGCAATTCTAGAGGTGCCTGAATTTGCAAATGAAATTCAAGAAGATCTCAATCTTGACAAACCTGTTCAGATGGTGCTACGAGCAGGAATCGTCAACAATTATGGAACAAACAATAATATTCGCCGTGATTTAAATGACTATGTCATTGTAGTAAATGATTGATTTTAGAAAAATATAAAGCGTTGAATGGATTGATGTTTAAAACAATTTAGACTCAATCCATTTTTCGAATCAAAAATGTTATAAATATTATGAACGGTATATTAAAGAAGAATATTTTTAGTTATTTTATATAAAAATATCTTAATGTCTGCACCAAAGTTTCTCATTGCTATATTTAAACATATTAATCGCAACAATACTTCGATAAAAAAGATGATGAACGTATCGCATCATCTTAATCATTTTAAAATAATATCTTGCTTATATGATGGAAATAACGATGTCACCAATGGCGAAGGCTTGCCTATTTCACACATTGCCAACTTATGCTACTTACCTGAGTTTGAAAACAGGAGCAAAGGCTCGAAAAACTTCTATCAAGATACCAATTATCTATCCAAAGCTGGAACAACCATCGAAACCATCGAAGAAAAATATAGTTTCACTTCAAAGCCTGACCTCGAGTTCATGGATTTGGAATATCAGGATGGAGATTTTGACATCCTTAGACTTTATTATGTCGATGAGTTCCTCACTAATAGAAACAAGATTGTTAGAAAGAAGTTCTTAGAATCTCTAGGCTTTGAAAACGCAGAGGAAGTAGTGGCACCTGTCCAAGAAATCCAATCCGAAACGGTGTTCAACGAACAATATTACAGGACGACAAAGATTGGCCGCTTAGTGAGAGAAACATTCAGCTATTTATCTAGAAATGGATACTTCAGTGATGTTGATGTCAAAAATCTTAAAAACAAGGATTATTCCTTGAAGGAATTAGGTGCTGCATATCCTGTTTTGCTTGAGATGGATCAAGACCCTCACGATTCCCACGGCACGATGAGATACTACAAAGATTTTGTCGAAATAAATGGGCACAAATACTATTTGACAAGCGAGTGGTTTGAACACGATAGAAAACTCGTTGTGCCTTGGATCAAAAAGAAATTGGGGCAGATTTGATATGAGTTGGGATACTACTGAAAAACGAATTAAATGCCCTTGTGGTAAGGGCGAAATAGTTCAGGTGAACAAAGATAACGATTGGGGTCAATACATCGAAGGAACCCCTGTTTTCGAATGCCCTGAATGTGCTAAGAAATATAGACTCGTGTCAAAAACACATACTTCATATAAGCCTGGTCACGGCAGTTGGACCAACTATTACTTAGTCCCAAAGGGACTTAAACCCGATAAGAAATACAAGAACTCCTTTGAGTATGTGAATGGGTATGAATTGGCCAAAAAGGATTTTGCCGAATACCTGATAGTGGATTATCCGAAGAGCGTTTTAGAAGAAGCTTATGCAGAACTTTTGAATGCCACCTCGGTTTCTGCTTTGAGAAGTGCCGCCAGTAGAATCGCAAAGGACAAGAAGAGATACACAGGATCCTGCAAGATAAAGGAACTGACGCCCTTAGTCAAAAAAGCCATCGATGGATTTGATTCCTACAATGGCAATTGGCAACAAAGGGATGATGAAGAACAGGAGAATATCAAGGCAGAGGAAGAGTATCTCGCCAAGGTTCGCAAGGAAGGAATTTTGCTCGATTTATAGCTAAAAAGCCGTTCGATTCCTCCCATCCCCTTTGAAATGTATCAATGTTGTAGTGCAACCCCTTGCAAAAAGGGCTAAATGTATCAATATTGATGTACAACCACATATTGAAACGTAAGGTTTGATACAATTTCAAGCCTTTTTTTCTTGGCTAAAACACGATAATTGGCCTAATATTGTATGTTTTGCGGTTGGTTTATCTTCATATGAAGAAGTCAATATTAAAGACATTAAGGCTAAATCAGGAATTGATGGCGAATTATTCTTTTTAAGAGGGGGAGTGAACTTTGATAAATTAAGTTTA
>Ga0265294_10007142_pt1 | contig 13300 bp, 7 predicted proteins | sample MunlanPumphouse3_FD_192504 | JGI IMG/M metagenome (GOLD analysis project Ga0265294, IMG submission 192504) | Groundwater microbial communities from a municipal landfill in Southern Ontario, Canada - Pumphouse #3 | ecosystem: Environmental > Aquatic > Deep subsurface > Groundwater | place... | reverse complement strand
AGGCTGGATTCATGATGCGTTCAGGTTGTACACCGAAACGGCGTCAGAGAGCATTCTGCGCTTCAACCTGAAAGGGCTGATTTTTGCCGTCAGGTCGCAAATGTCGTTTGCAGTGCATGAGAGGCATATTTACCGAAGAGGCTGGATTCATGATGCGTTCAGGTTGTACACCGAAACGGCGTCAGAGAGCATTCTGCGCTTCAACCTGAAAGGGCTGATTTTTGCCGTTTTTTGTAACTATTGGGTGTTTACTGTTTTGTCGAAATATGGCTCCGCAATATTCGGAGCCAAAAATCGACAATTCGTTTAGCGAAGCTATGTTACAAAAAACGCCTCTCCCCAAAAGCAAATAACGTCCCCAACGGAGTAAATAGGAGCGTGCTCCAAAATTCTATATAATAGGAAGACTCGCATCCTATACCCAAGCGGTAAAGATCCTTGACATGTGGAAGTGAATGTGGAATTTCCCCGTCAAAATAGAGTCTGCAACGGTTTACGAGATGATTCTTAACACTCCCTTGCGGCCTGTGACTTCCATCGTGGCGGGAGGGGGCATTGTAAGAGATGCACAAGAATATGCCACTGCAAAGGATACAGGCTCTTTCAGACCTGACCTTTCTGCCGCCCGGGGCATCTCACGCCCCAAAATAAAGAGTGAGTGGCTGATTATGGCTGCTGCCGGTGTTACTCCAGATATTTCATACGGTATTCCGGCCGGTTGGGTGAGGAAGAAAGTCGGTTTTTATCTCAATTTCAGAAGCAATTTCAAATTCTTCGATACGGCGTACAGCTGCAGCAGTGACGGTAAGATAACCGGCGAGAGTGGTGTAGTATGGAGTGACGGTACAAGCAGTGTGTCGAGAATGAATCTATCGGCAGGTACGATGCTCAAGGCGACGAAGTGGCTTTATCCCTATCTTGGCGTTGGCTACGGAAGCAGGATATATGCCATAAAGGATAGTGACGGCAATCTTGTAAAAGTAACGGACTGTTCAAATAATTCGGTTTCGGCAGATGTGGGAGTTGTTGTAAAAGCAGGAAAAGTCGCCATGTCTGTCGGAGTTACCACAATTGCTTTTAAATATCTCGATCTGACTGTCGGCCTCGGACTGATGTTTGAAGATTTTTTATACATTTGCAGGATTAAAGTTAAAAAAGATGACAATACAATTTTCAATTAACTATTTTACTTCTTTTGGCCAAACCGTATATATTTGTGGCTCAATACCTGAGCTTGGTAATGGAGATATTGAGAAGGCAGAACCGATGACATATACCGAAGATGGCAGATGGATATTCAGTTTAAAGATAGTTACTAAGCAGGAACGCCTGATTTCTTATAAGTATTTTGTTAAAAATTCAGACCACAGCATAATCTATGAGGTTGGAGAACCGAGATATTTGGCTGCAAACAGTAGTAGCAAATCTATTATTCTCGATGATCAGTGGCAGGGCAATACGCCTACGGCCCCATTCCTGTCAGCGCCATTCTCAGGTATCTTCTTCAAAAATGGAGAGCCTGCCGCAACGAGGACACATAAGCACCTTAAAGAATTGATTATAAGGGTTACAGCTCCGCTTGTGGAGGCTGATTCCGTTGTTTGTATAGCAGGAGAGGGTCGTCTCCTCGGGGAGTGGAGTGAAGCTAAGGCCATACGGATGACCCCTACGTTCGGGTCAAAGTGGGAGGTTAATCTCAATGTTTCGGATATCCCTTCAAAGCTGGAATATAAGTTTATCAAGAAAAAAGAGAATGGGAGTGTTGTCTGGGAGTCCGGTGATAATCATATACTGAATATTCCAAAGATTGCCGCACATGAAACTTACTCTGTTGAGCACTCCGCTGCGGCGTTTCCAATTTCCAATCCGAGATTTGCCGGAACGGCCATACCCGTATTCTCGATCCGATCCAAAAATGGCTATGGAATAGGGGACTTTTCAGACATAAAATTGATGGTAGACTGGGCGGTGGCAACTAAGCAGAGTATTCTGCAACTTCTTCCGGTCAACGATACAACTTCAAGCAAAACATGGACTGATTCGTATCCTTACGGAGGGATTTCCATTATGGCGCTTCATCCTATATATCTGAATGTTGGGATGTTGGGAGAGATGAAAGATACAAAGGCTGCAGCATCTTTCGAAAAGGAGCGTAAAGTGCTGAATGCTCTCGATCAGGTGGATTACGAGAAGGTATCCGACTTTAAGCACAGATATTGCAGGATAATGTTCGAACAGAACGGAGAAGATACTTTTGCCGAGCCGGCTTATTACACATTTTTCAAAAACAATAAGGAGTGGCTTATCCCTTATGCAGCATTCTGCGTGCTGAGAGACAAATATGAGACAGCCGATTACACGAAGTGGGGCAAGAATGCAAAATATACAAAGGCGTTGGCTGAGAAGATGTGGCAGGAAAAGGGCGCCGGCGAGAAGATGAAATATTACGTATATGTACAGTATCAGCTGCACATTCAGTTGCTTGATGCCCGCAATTATGCTCATTCAAAAGGAGTTGCCATAAAAGGAGACATTCCTATCGGCATCACTCCGCACAGTGTTGAGGCATGGACGGAGCCCTATTACTTTAATATGGATATGCAAGCCGGAGCGCCACCTGATGCGTTTTCAACCAAAGGACAGAACTGGGGCTTCCCGACATACAATTGGGAGAGAATGGAGCAGGACGGGTATGCGTGGTGGAAGAGGCGTTTCGCCAAAATGGCCGAATATTTTGATGCATACAGGATTGACCACGTGCTTGGCTTCTTCAGAATTTGGGAAGTTCCTGCATGTCAGGTGCTTGGGTTGATGGGTAAGTTCAATCCGGCTCTTCCTTACACATACGAAGAGATGCTTGGCAGAGGCTTCAATTTCAATTATGATCGACATGCTACTCCATACATCAGATATTATATGTTGAAAGAGATGTTCTCTGACAGGTGCGAATATGTCCAGAATACCTATCTTGATTCTAATGAGCTGGATGTATTTACTTTAAAGCCTGAGTTTGATACTCAGAAAAAGATTGAGAAGTACTTTGAGGGCAAAGATGAGGATAACATCAAAGATGGGCTTATGGCCTTGGTGGGAGAGGTGTTATTTATAGAGGACGACATGATGCACGGCAAGTTTCATCCAAGGATTTCCGCTCAAAACACATATAGCTATGCGGCCCTCTCTGATGGAGAAAAGAGTGCTTATAACCGACTCTACGATGAATTTTTCTATACGAGGCACAATGAATTTTGGAAGGAGCGGGCGCTCAAAAAGTTGCCGGAGCTTATTTCGGCTACCAATATGCTGACCTGCGCGGAAGATCTGGGTATGATCCCTGCGTGTGTGCCGGAGGTACTTTCTATGTTGAGAGTGCTTACTCTTGAGATTCAAAGAATGCCGAAAGATCCTAAGATTGAGTTGGGCAACCCTGCACTCTATCCATATCTGTGCGTATGCACCACAGGCACGCATGACACATCGACACTGCGTGGATGGTGGAAGGAAACCCATGGTGTGGATTGTCCTGAAGCTGTGTGTGAAAGCATTATCAATGAGCATCTTAATTCACCGGCAATGTTGGCTGTACTGCCTTTGCAGGATTGGTGTTCTATTGAAAAGAGCCTGAGAATTGCGGATCCGGATCGGGAGAGAATCAACGTTCCATCCAACCCTAAACATTATTGGAGATTCAGAATGCATATCAATGTTGAGGACTTGATCAAGAAGCACTCTTTTAACGGACATATCCTGAATCTGATTAAAAACAGCGGAAGAAACAACTAATACATAACTATATTTACCTGACATTATGGCAGAAGAAACTTCTACTCCTGTGGAAAAAAAGGCAAAGCGAAAATTGCCTCTCCACTGGCAGATATTGATCGGCATTGCGCTTGGTATCATTGTCGGCATATTCTTAACCAAATTTGTTCCACACGATAAATGGTCCCCATACATCAAATGGGCGGGAGATATGTTTCTCAATGCCTTGAGAATGATAGTTATTCCGCTTGTTTTCTGTTCAATTGCCCTCGGGGTAGCGGGGATGGGAGAGTCCAATTCTCTCGGACGAATTGCCGGTAAGACTTTTGCCTTTTACATCTTTACAACTCTAATTGCTGCCGCAATAGGTCTGACTATGGTTAATCTTGTAAAGCCCGGAGTAGGAGCTGACTTGAGACTCTCAGAGAGTGTGACGGAGCTTGCCGGGGCCAAGGTTTCATTTATAGATCAGATAGTAGGGATTGTTCCCTCCAATATATTTCAGGCGTTAACTACGGGCAACCTTCTGTCGATTATCTTCTTCGCGATCTTTTTCGGATTCTTCATAAATAAGGTCAATGAAAAGTACCAGACCACGATTAAGGATTTGCTTGAGTCCATCAATGAGGTGATAATGAAGATGACATTCTTTATCATCAAACTTGCTCCTTACGGTGTCTTTGCAATAGTTGCAAATGTGGTCGGAAAGCAGGCCGGAGATACCAAAGCTCTCCTGAGTATAGCCGGAAGCCTCGGTATCTTTGTACTGGTAGTATGGGGAGGTCTGATACTCCAGGGTGGGGTGGTTCTGCCCCTGCTGGTTCGTATCCTTGCCAAGGTAAATCCGTGGAGGCACATTTCCAAGATGTCAACGTCTATTTTGACTGCCTTTTCGACCTGTTCTTCAACGGCTGCTCTGCCAATCAATATAAGGGACTCTCAGGAAAAGTGCGGCGTTTCGTCGAAAATAGCGAGCTTTACACTGCCTCTGGGGTGTACGATTAATATGAATGGAACAGCTCTGTATGAATGTGTTACGGCTATTTTTATCGCACAGGCATACGGTATAGATCTTACATTGATGCAACAGATTATCATTGTCTTTACCTCCTTGCTGGCGGCAATCGGTACTGCCGGAATACCGATGGCAGGCATGGTGATGTTAACGATTGTCCTGAATGTAGTCGGTCTGCCTCTTGAAGGAATAGGACTTGTACTGGCAGTTGAACAGTTGTGTGATATGCCGCGGACTATGATAAACAGTTACGGAGACTCTTGTGGGGCCGTAATTATTGCTAAAAGCGAGGGCGAAAAGCTTACTATATAGCAAGATAAGTATTCAAAAAAAAGTTATTTTTGTGTACAAACATAAAAATAATAATTACCTTTGCCGCGATGGCAGTGTCCGCTATTTCTGTCATGTTGCCACATAAGCTGTTGTTCGTCAGTTATTTATACCATAATGTTGAGACGGGCACGTTTGTTGTGGATATATAGAATTGAAACAAAATTTAACAGTTTTAATATGCAAACGAAAAATTTTATAGCACTTTTTGTTGCTATCGTAATGGCCGCCGGTTGTGTTCAGTACAATCCGGTTGACCCGGAGAATCCGGTAGTTGAAGAGGATCCTACAGAGTTCGACTTCTCTACGGTTGAGCAGGTTAAGATTTCTATTGATTATAAGCAGGATGCGTTAATTCCGTTTCAGATATATGCCGAGTATCCCCTTATCTTGACGGGAGGTAATTCATTTAAGATGCGTACGGATATTTATCCTGTTGCTGCAGGTTTTACCAACGCTTCCGGTAAATATACCGGCAGTGCGGAGATTCCTGCCTACGTGGACTCTGTATATATCTTTTCTTCTGCGTTTTTTGCTCCTACATTGCTGACTGCGAAAGTGGTTAATAAGACTATTAACGCAGTGGCTCCTACCTATGATCCGGTAGAGTCTGTTGCTACAAAGGCTTCAAGCACGACAAACTCATTAAGAAATAAGCCTGCAATTTCCGACTGGAAGTTATGGCTGGGCAGCATTGGTAAGAACAATGGACACCCAAGGTATTTGTTGACGGGAGATACAAGTCTAAATATTTCATCTGCGGAGGTTTCTGCTTTATACAGCGCTCTTTCCGGTTCCATTATGGTGAATGCAAGCTGCCCTGTCGCTTTGAGGACGGCTGCAGATATGTATTTGCTTGATACGGCCGAGCTTTCTATAACAATGCTTGGAGGCAATACCTGTTGGAACAATTCACTCGGGTACTACTACTATGAAGTTGACAATGTGCCTGCGACAATGAGTGATGTAAAGGTTATCGCACTATTCCCTAATACACAGGATGGCAAGTGGACGCTTGGTAAGTGGGTTAATGCCGGTGTAAACAGAGGAGATGCTGTACAATTGATGTACTATCCGAACATAAGCACAAATTCTACATCCGGGGCAACTAAGATTTTCCCTAAGGGATTGAAGATAGGTTTCGTACTTATGACAAATGGCTGGAACAGCAATGGTAGCGGTGTTGCGTTCAAGAGTGATGAGTGTCCTGTCGGTACTAAGTATTATGCTACTTCGACTCCTGGACTCAGTAGCCACAGTGGCCATATTCCCGACGGTGATGCCCATACGGCTATCTTCAAGTACAGCGACAAATATAACATTATTTGTTTTGAAGATTTTAGGGATGATGATAACTTCAGTGATGTGACTTTCGTGGTTAAGTCTAATCCTATATCGGCAATTGGCGGCGTTCCACCGGTTCCTCCTGTAAATCCTGAGGTTTCCGCTACGACGACCGGCATTTATGCCTTTGAGGATAACTGGCCGTACAAAGGGGACTATGATATGAATGACGTATTGGCAACATACAACAGAACATATTATTACAATACGAGCAATGCTGTTACAAGGGAGTATGTTACAATTGAGCCGTTTACCAATTACGCCAGATATACCAACTGTATTTCATACGTAAATGCAGTTCCTGCAGATGCAGTTGCCGTTACGGATAGTGTTAAGGGTGTGGGAGCGGTAGATTTTACGCCTGTCACTTTCAGCCGCGCCGAGGACAGCAATCTGAATGGTACTATTTACAGAATTACCAACGACGTTACTGCAGACAAATGGAAGGTATTTAAACTGTCATTTGTTTATAATAATCCGCGTGCCTCTCTTCCTGTTGCACATGTATTTGTCAACAGAGGAGACAAGGAAATTCATATTCCGTTTGAAGCTCCTACCTCCGAGATAAACTACTCTTATTTCGGGACAGGTGACGACAAGACAGATCTGGCAACGGGCAACTATTTTTCATCGACCGGCAATTATCCGTTTGCAATCTATCTTTCAAATGCAAACGAAAGAGATTTGTTTAAACTTCTGGATGCTCAGAATGAGCAGACTCCTATAGATTCGCTTTATCCTCAATATATCGGTTGGGTAACCTCCGGTGGACAGCAGAACACAAAGTGGTATAAAGAGTAATTACAGTAAAGATATTTAATTAGTAGAGCCGTTGTTTACAACGACTCTACTTTTTTTATTATATTTGTCACCAAAATTAATTATTGCCATGAGACGTTTTTCCGTTTCCCTGTTTTTGATACTCTGGCTTCCTCTCTTCGGTTTCGCGCAGAAGGATGTCAATCAGGATGTATTTCTTAAAGACATAGATACTTACATAGAACAGGTCCGTACAGACTGGAAGATTCCGGGATTGGGAGTGGCTATTGTTAAGGATGATCATGTCATTTTTTCTAAAGGATATGGAGTAAAAGATCTCTCCAAGCCTGAAGATAAGATAGACGAACATACACTTTTTCAGATAGGTTCCGTATCCAAGTCCTTTACTGCTGCTGTGCTTGCACAGTTGGTGGATGAGGGTTTGCTCCATTGGGAGGATACTGTTAAGAATATTCTTCCGGATTTCGAGATGTATGACCCATGGGTTAGCCGCAATATGCAGGTTAAGGATCTTACTTCACACCGTACCGGTTTGGGCGGTCAGGTTGGTACATATATTCCCAATTTGGGCTATGACAGGGATGATGTGTACAGGATGCTGGCACTCCTTAAGCCCGCATATACATTCAGAGGCGACTATCAATACAACAATATTACCTTTATTCCTGCTGCCAGGATTATTGAGAAGATAACGGATAAGAGCTGGGAGGATAATATTCGGGAGCGCATCTTCGACAAGCTTGGTATGACCGAATCCACATTGAACGGGGAGGGCTTTGCCGCTGCCGACAATGCAGCACTTCCGTATGAATTTATTTCCCGTAACGGGGAAATGGTTGTCAATCCGCTGTATGGTGAAGAGCAGGCTCTCTGGTGGCTGACGGTTATCGGTCCTGCAGGATCAATATGCTGTACCCCGACAGATCTGATCAAGTGGGCACAGTTTCATCTGAACATGGGTAAGGTGGACGGAAAGCAGGTTATCTCCGAGAAGAGCATGAAATATCTCCATACCGGTGTGACGATTACTTCGCAAAATGAGGACCGTACCACTCTCTATGGACACTGCTGGTTTGTAGAGCAGACCAAAAAGGGACGGCTCTATTTCCATACGGGTACGACATGGGGCATGACGACACTTTGCTGCTACATGCCTGAGTTGAATTTAGGTATGACCGTTCAGGTCAACTCCGAAGCTCCGTCAGATCCCCGTTATGCGATTATGAGGCGTCTGATTGACCTTTATCTCGGTGAGCCGGACAAAGATTACAATGCGGATTATCTGGCACAGTGGTACAAGGGAGCTCAAGCCAAGGCTGAGAAGGAGGCTAAGAGTGTTGCCGAACAGAAGATTACAGAGGCTCCGGCTTCCAGGGCCCTTGTCGGGAAATATGGCAAGGATGCACTGTTTGGGGATGCATGGGTCACTTTAGAGAAAGGTAAGTTGTATATTAAAGTCGGCAAGCAGGGTTGGAAGCATCAACTGAAACATATAACAGGCAACAAGTATAATTTCCGCAGCGATGGGGCAGGATTTGATATTACGTTTACGATGGATGCGGCAGGTAAGAAAGCAGCCTCATTTGAGATAGATTTTGGAGAGGGAGAGGATTTCGGCCCGTGGACAAGAGTCAGCAAATAATATAATTATCATACAAATGAAAAAAATCACACTTCTATTGGCGGTTGTTCTGCTTGCAGTCAATCTGATGGCCAAGTCTCCTATTATCGGTATTTCAGGCTATGTTGACGGTTCACAAAATGTCGCAAACAATACTTATATCAATTCTGTTCGAATGGCAGGCGGTGTCCCTGTCGTAATCCCTGTGACCACTGATGATGCACAGATTGCTTCTATACTTGAGGTAATTAATGGACTGGTGATGACGGGAGGTGAGGATTTTGATCCGTTAAAGTGGTATAACGAGGAGCCGCTTCGCGCAAATGGAGATATTGCTCCTGTAAGAGACGAGTTTGATGTAAAGCTGGTACGTGCTGCTGTCGCAAAAGGTATTCCGGTATTGGGTATTTGCCGTGGCGAGCAGTTGTTGAGTGTGGCTTTTGGCGGCTCACTGTATCAGGATATTCCTTCCCAGGTTAAGGACAGTTATGTAAAACATCGTCAAAGCGGAACTCCCGGCAGTTACGGGACTCATACTATTGAGATTGACAAAGGCTCTCTGCTGTCGAAGCAGATAGGCGCGACTACTGCAGTTGTAAATTCTTTTCACCATCAGGCAGTAAAGGATGTCCCTTATGGGTTTAAGGTTACCGCGAAGTCTGTCGATGGAGTTATCGAGGCAATGGAAAGGGTCGCTCCGTTGAAAGATTATCCGGATGGTGGCGCTACCATTATGGGTGTTCAGTTTCACCCTGAGATATTTACGTCTGCAGGAGACACTACCTTCATAGGCATCTTCAAATATCTAATCTCTGAAGCGTGCAGATAGTCGTAAACGATTAAACTAATAATTATTATTATGAAAAAAAATGTGAAATTCGGTTTGTGGGCCATCTTGTTATTGGTGGTCGGCTATTTTGTGGGAGCTTTAGTCGGGTTCCCGCTTGTTGAAAAAGATGTTTCCGGTGGCGATATCGGAAGAGTTAACAGATATAAGAAAACAGTTGTTTCCGAGCAGATGAAAGCTTTTGAAGAGAAGATAAAGGCTGACGAGGACTTCAGGGATCAAACTATTTATTCTATGTCATTTATCAATGCCCGTACAATGGGGTTCAGGGATAATGCTCAGATGGCAGCTGAGGCTACTGCCGATATTCCTGAGCTTAACGGGATGTCTAAAGAGATGCTTTCGCTTATGGAGTTTGCAAATAACGCGGAAGGCTCTTCCCAGGAAGCTCTTGCCGCTTTAGAAGCTCTTTTGTCAGGCAAAAATGTCAATTACGAAGAGCTTTCCAACAATGCAATCATCTCCTATATGCTTCTGAACAGAGGCGTTGAGACCGCTAAGGAATATGTGGGTGCCGTAGATGATTTCTTACGTGGCAAGAAGGTTGAGGATTACAATATTCTTGCATTTACCCGTGACCAGTGGGCATCTTATTGCACATTGGATGCCATTATGGACGATAATGAAGAGGATATGAAGTTTTGGAACAGCAAATATCTGTTGCTTGAGCCGGAAAAAATGGGTATTATTGTTACAAACCTTAGCGAGAAGCTGCAGGTCCGTGCTGCAGCAGAGGCGTTTTTTAATCAGATCCCGCTTTCTTTTGCCTCCTCCGATTCGAAATTAGAAAGTCGGATGGTGCTTGGTATGGTATATAGTAATGCTCAAAAGATGCAGGTAATGATGCTCGAAGGTTCGGCAAAGAATTTTTCTAATCAGAATTTTATTCAGGCTGTTAACCAGCTTGGCGTAATGTCTACAAATTCTGCTATGCTCTCCTCATGTGATGAATTGTGTCAAAGTTTGATGCCTGACGCATGTAAAGCCATTGTAATCAGATCTTTTACGACAGAAGGCTTGCAGGCGTTATTTGATACTGACGTATTTGGGGATCATGCCCCGATGCAGGCTACGGTTGTGATTGGTAATCAAAATGATATGATTGCTGCTCAGTCAGGCGACATGAATAAGTCTTCAGAATCCATAGATAGAATGCTGATGGCACAGGGACAGTTCTTAGGTGCCCTTAAGTCGGGGTCAGGACTCGGCAGTATTGATACGGATTGTCTTGGAGTGATGGCTAATTGTGCAACCAATTCTGCAGTCATGCAATATGCTTCGGTACTCAGTGCAGGAAATAACGCATTTAACTTTAATCATAACCTTATAAAATAATAAGCAGATTAGATGACATGAAACGGTGTGCGCAAATAGTACTGTTTCTGACCTTATCTTTAATATTCCGGGCTTTCGTGCCGCAATTTACTCAGGCTCAGACTATTTATAAGATAGAGGCTGACGATGCTTTCTTCATGTTTTTTGATCCGCAACTCTCTCAGTACATGCCCCATATTACACGTATGTACCAGCGAGGCAAGGCGCTTCACAATCAGATTTGGAACAGTGACACGTTGACATTCAAATATATCCCGCAGAAGCCCGTGATGTATATTACAGACTGGGAGGATGATGGTAATGCCGGCGTGTCAGCCCTTCCCACCACCACTATCGGTATAGGAATGGCTCCGCTCAATTATTCGTTTTTCATCGCACCTTCAGTAGAGCGTTATTCCCATCTGTTTTCCCACGAATATACTCACGTGGTGATGGCAGACAAGTACAACGCAACCGATTTGGGATGGCGCAAATTTTTGGGGACGAAAGTATCGGTTGATTCGAGATATCCTATTTCGGCTTTCTGGAGTTATTTTTCGGTACCACGCTGGTATTCGGCACGTTGGTATCATGAGGGAATAGCCTGTTTTATGGAAACGTGGTTTGGCGGAGGAGTTGGCAGAGCACTTGGCGGATATGATGAAATGTACTTTAGAAGCATTGTCAATGAGCATGATAAGCTATTTTCCGTAGTGGGACTGGAAACGGAAGGTACCACTCAGGACTTTCAGGTCGGAACGAATGCTTATTTGTACGGTACACGCTTTGTCAATTATCTGGCCCTGCAGTATGGAATAGATTCACTTTTCAGATTTTACAATCGTACTCCGGACAGTAAGAGGTTTTTTGCCAACCAATTTAAGAATGTATATGGTAAGCCTTTGAGAAAAGTTTGGGAGGAGTGGAAAGAGTATGAGGAGTTGCATCAAAAGGATAATCTTGCCGCAATAGAAGAATATCCGGTCACTAATGTTGAGGCGATAGCTGAAAAGCCGCTCGGCTCCATTTCCTGCCCGCTTTACGATGAGCGTAACAAGACGCTCTATGCTGCGGTCAATTACCCGGGTACGTTTGCACACGTCGTGTCGATTGACGTGGCCACAGGAAAGCGTAAAAAATTGATGTTGGTGGATGGCTCAATGCTCTATCAGACGGCTTATCTCGCACTTGACAAGAATCGGGGCAGGCTGTTTATCACAGCTCACAATGGCGGTATCCGAGGGCTGAGAATTTATGATCTGAAGGGCAATCTCATAGAAAAGAAAGAGTATCAGAGGGTCTCAAATATTGTATATGACAATGCTCGAGACAGGCTGTACGGCATCTTTTCCAACGCCGGAGTCTCGCATATTGTCTGGTATGATAAGGATTTGACCAAGATGCACATTCTGTACTCTATTCCTTTCGGGAAGAGCATCTCGGACCTGGATGTCTCTCATGACGGAACGAAGTTGTCAGTCACTATTTTCGGCAACGGAGGGGAGCAGATCCTTGCTCTCTTTAATGTAGCCGATCTTGAAAATGCCATTTTCTCCTATGAGAATGTGCTTACCGTGGATGACACCAATCTGAGCATGTTCCGCTTCTCGCAGGATGATGCAAGTCTGATAGGAAGTAGCTATTATACAGGCGTTTCCAATCTGTGGAGCATAGACCTTTCGACTAAAGAGTTCAATCTTTTGTCAAATACCGAGAACGGCCTTTTCGCTCCGGTTGAGATCTCGAGAGACTCGTTGCTTGCACTTGAGTTTAAGCGGGACGGTATGATTCCGGTTAAGTTGAAAAAAGAGGTGATACATGATGCCAATGCTATTGATATGCTGGGGCAGAAGGCCTTTAACCGCAATCCTCAGTTGGCACATATCTCCGAATTGAGAGACTCTTCAGTGATGGATATTCCGTTTGCAGATGTTTACAATAAAATAGAGAAATACAACTCATTCAAAGAGTTGCGCTTTGCAGGTGCCTATCCCGATATTTCAGGATTTACCGATACATCCTCTTTCAACAACGTCACTCCGGTACTCGGTTATCGCTTTATGTTTCAGGACAAGATAGGCATAAACCGACTTAATTTTTCCATCGGAGCCTCTCCGTGGAGCCACAACGACTGGAAACACAAGATACATGCAAGTCTTAACTGGCAGATTTGGGGCTGGACTCTCGATGCTTACTACAATAGCGTCAATTTTTATGATCTGCTTGGCCCTTTCCGCTCCAGTAGAAAAGGATACAAGGTCGGTCTGTCTTACAAGAGACAGAATAC
>Ga0265294_10007137_pt1 | contig 13301 bp, 27 predicted proteins | sample MunlanPumphouse3_FD_192504 | JGI IMG/M metagenome (GOLD analysis project Ga0265294, IMG submission 192504) | Groundwater microbial communities from a municipal landfill in Southern Ontario, Canada - Pumphouse #3 | ecosystem: Environmental > Aquatic > Deep subsurface > Groundwater | place... | reverse complement strand
GGCTATTATAAGTCCTTGGCGTAGAGTTAGATATGCCTGTAATTATGTAGACAATTCAGAAGAACGACAGCAGGAACTCTATGATGCAATAGATAATATGATTATAACGTTAGAAAAATGTAAAGAAGTAGAGGAATAATTTAATATTTAATCGAGGTGGATGTATGAAGAAATTTATAAGTTTAATGTTTATGATTTTACTAATTAGTAATATTGGGTCTGCCGCACAGTACGCGGTTTCCAATAACGATGATCTGCAGGTTGCAATTGATAATGCAACCGAAGGAGATACTATATACGTAAGTGGTGTTCATCCTGAAAACATTCAGGTACACACACAGGGTATTGTAATCAAATCTAATGACGCAGAAGTTGCAGGGTTCCAAGTTTATGAGCCTAATGTAACTATAGATGGATTTAAAGTTACATCATCTGGTATTAGAATAACTGACCAGATGAGCGAATGTACCATCGTTAATAACGAAATCGGCAACGATGGTATTGCACTAGATCTAGGAACAGTTTTAAATACTATTAAGAACAATACTGTGTATGATTGTTCAAATGGTATTGAATTTAGTGAATGTTATAATAATATAGTTGTTGACAATGTAATCATGAATTGTGACAATGGTATGCTATTGTCTTATTCTAGTTCTAATGAAATTAAAGATAATACAATTGTGCAGAATAGAGTTGGCATAAATTTCATCGAAAGTGGAAGCAATTTTGTTAACGATAATAAGATAAAATATAATTCACTATCTGGAATTACTATAGGTGAATATAGTGGAAACAATAATATTTATAATAACTATTTTTCAAACCATAATAACGTAGTTATTGAAGATTCAACCCTTATTAATAACTGGAACGTCACTAAAAGGAATGGCAGTAATATCATAGGTGACAGCTGTATCTCAGGTAACTATTGGACTACACCAGATAACACAGGGTTTAGCCAGGTAAATGTTGACACTAATGGTGACTGTATTGCCGATGTACCTTACGTTATTGATGAAAATAATATTGATTATGGTGTGTTAATTCCAGAGGTACTCGTGCCTGATGTACCAGTGGATACTAATAACAATATAGTAGAAGTTCCAGTAGAAGAAATCGAATCTGGCGGAAGCGGACCAGCGGACTCTAATAACAACACAACAGAAGTTCCAGTAGAAACACCTGTTGAAGAAGTTGAATCTAGCGGAGGCGGAGGCGGCGGTTCACATCATTCGAGTTCTGGTTCAGTTGGAGGATCACCTGAACCTCAGGAAAATGTAGCTACTAAAGAAACAGTGAAAGCATATGTAGGTCACTCAAATAAGAATGTTATCAGGTTTAAGACAGGGTCTACAAACATCAGCAGTATCGAGTTTAACATTAGCAGATCTTTCAACAACCAGCCTGTAATAGTAGAAGAACTAAAGAACCAGTCTGAACTCACACAGGGACGAGTGCCCCCTAGCAGCCCTATAGAATACTTCAACATATGGGTAGGCAGTACTTCTGCTATTAACAAAAACAATCTGAAAAATGCTACGATATATTTCAAATTATCCAATAACATATCGGAAATTAACGATATCTCAGTATACCGATACGATAATGATAGCTGGATAGCTTGTATATTCGAAGAAACAGATAGAGATTCTGACTTTACATACTATAAAGTAAATACAGACGAATATGGACAGTTTGTAATATGTGGAGATACATTAGAAACTATGATAATACCTGTGAATAAAACGGAAACTAATACAACAGATAGTCAGATTAAAAGTCAAAAGATAAGTATCTTGCAGATAATTCTAGATATATTGGAAAAAATATTTGGATAAAGTGGTGATATAAACGATACATGATTTTTACGATACAGATGTAGATAAGAAACTTTTGAATTGGAATACAATAGATAACGTTGAACATACTTTGTATAGATTTGGAAATGAAGATATCGGTGATTTCGAATATTATATTCACGATCAGTATTTTGAGTTTATCCCATTTGAAGAAGATGAAATTGGTTGGAATAAGAATTTAATTGAAGAAATAATATATCAGATAACTAAAGACGAACTTATTGAGATGTTGGCAGTTCCATGTGTAATTGATATATTTGGATTCGAAGGTATAGTAAAACGTCCATTTAATGTAACAATAGATAAAAAACATATTGCTGTTCAGTTAAATATACATGATAACACTATGATTAGTGAATCTAATAATGGATTTGGTATTAAAATCAGATATAATTAAACTGGTGATATAATATGGATGTTATAGTCGGAAGTGGAATGATACCTGTTCTAGTGTTACCAGAATGTGCAGTTGGGCAGCATGTTCAGTTTTATGATGAAATTAACATGGACAGATGTACAAACTGTGGATCATCGTTGTTTAGAAACTATGTAGAGCTTAATACAGAGAAGGAAGATTGGATACAGCAGATTTGTGCTGTATGTGGACAGAGATTAGGCGAATTTAAAAGATAAAATATATATGTGATATAAATGCGTATGGAAATTGATAGATTAAATTTAGTTGCAATTGGAATAGTTGTAATGATAATTGCATCAATAGTTGGTGGAATCTTTGCATCAATAGTTGGTGGAATCTTTGTATGATAACCTTAATAGAACTAAAATTGAAGGATAATTCCTTCAATTATTTTAATTTTACACGATGCGAAATAACACTAGCTATGCGGATATTTTGCTTATTCTTCTAATAGGGTTACAACTATAGAAACAAACATAAAAAACGTATGGTAAGTAAGATAAGCTAGTGTTACGCAAATTCATGTAAGATTTACATGATAATATTTTGAGTTGATCCGTATTTATGAAAAAGGTGAAATGAATGTTAAAAGTGCTTCGGTATAGAGTCTATCCTACAAAGGCTCAAAAAACAACTATGAATAATACTCTTGAGCTTTGTAGGTGGACATATAACGAGACACTTGCACTCAGGAAAGATGCATGGGAGTCAGAGCAAAAGAATATAGGGTACTATGATTCTAAGAAAATGATCCCTGAATGGAAAAAAGAAAAACCTGAATTGAAAACAGTTCATTCACAGGTATTACAGGAAGTAATCAAGAGAGTAGATCTTGCCTTTCAAGCCTTTTTCCGTAGAGTTAAAACAGGAGAGAAGGCAGGCTATCCTAGATTCAGAGGATACGGAAGGTATGATAGTTTTACCTATACTCAATCAGGCTTTTCTCTGGATTCTGATAGGTTAACACTATCAAAAATAGGTGATATTAAAATCAAATTACATAGACCAGTAGAAGGTGAAATTAAAAGACTCAATGTTCGTAAGATGCCTACAGGAAAATGGTTTGTTTCTTTTCTGGTTGAAACTGATACTCCTTTGGAATTACAAAAAACAGGATTATCAGTAGGTGTAGACGTAGGTATCAAGAGCTTCTTAACGCTTTCTGATGGTAATTATGTACCTAATCCTAGATTCTTTGTTACAGAAGAAAAGTTTCTGGCAAAAGTCCAAAGAAAACTCTCCAAACTTGAAAAAGGAACACCTGAAAGAGCAAAAGCCTTGAAAGCTGTTCAACGTGTTCACGAAAGAATCTCAAACAAGAGAGAGGATTTTGTACAGAAAGTAAGTCTTAATCTGGTCAGGAATTATGACCTGATTACTTTTGAAGATTTGAACATTAAAGGTATGATTAAAAACCACAAACTAGCAAAACACATAGCTGATGTTGCATGGAATAAGCTTGTAACTATCACGTCTTACAAGGCAGAATGGGCTGGTAAACGTGTAGAGCTTGTCAATCCATGTAATACATCACAAATGTGCTCTGGATGCGGTGAAATAGTTAAAAAAGAACTATCAGAGAGAATACACAGTTGTCCTTACTGTGGTCTTACTCTTGATAGAGATCACAATGCCGCTATTAACATTATGAGATTGGGATTACAATCTCTCCAGAATTCTGGTAGATGCCCGTCACTTCAGTGATGGGAGTAGTCACGCATAGGTATGTTTATAGTATATGTAATAACGAATTTGTAATTCAAACAAGGGAGTGGGACAAACAACGGGGGTTAGAAAACTATTGTAGGTGGTTATATGATAAAGGTTGTTAGTCTCCGCAAAATACATGAAACTAGTAACGCACATAGCAACATAAATAAAAACAAAACTTACAATGTTTTGAATATAATTAAAGACGAACCTGTCTGCAGGAGTGCCCTTGAAAGAAAACTTCCAAATTGTTGGAGAGTTCTAAAAAGAGTGGTTGATAAAGGGTTTGTGGTTAAACGTGATAATAATAAATATTATATCACGGAAGACGGGCTAGACAAAATCGATATGATTAAAATAGAATATGGAATATATGTAGGATGATATAAATGGAAATAATGTATGATGAAGAAAATTATGATAAATATGCACCGATTAATGATGAAACATGGTATTATGTTGTTCGTAGAAATACGAACGAAAGATTGTTGAATAAATCTAATGATGTGAATGTATGTAAAGGTTATCATTTGAAAGAGTTGTTGGCTAAACTTAATCAATATGGATTTAGATGGGAAGCTATGACAATTGCAGAATATAATAGAAAGTTTGGGAACGTGAGATAATGTCAGAAGAAACTGAAGTAGAACATGTATCGTTGTTGAAACTTAGAAGACATGCGATGGGTGTAACACAAAAACTAAACGCTAGTGAAACATTTGCATACGAAGTCTATATTCAAGGATATCAGGATGGTATATCTGCAGCTAATCTTGAAGCTGCTAATAGAGTTGATCCTGAACGTACTAAAGGATGGACTGAAGATTTCCTGCAGATGATGTTTGATCCAGACAATGAAGTAATTGTAGATAACGAACATTTCGAAGAAGAGGAAGAAACAGATGGCAGAACTTAAATTTATAATTAAAAAACAAGCATTGACCGAAACTCAGATTACATTGATTAGGATGTATAAAGCTTTTCTTATCCCTCCTGAGTCATATGTAGAAGAGTATCAGCAGGGTTTCAAATTCTATTATGTTAATAATACAAATGTTAATAACATAATAGAATTTTTCAGAGGATATGGGATTTACACTATAAGTCATGAATTCTTCAACGAAGAATGGACATACTAATGAGGTAACAATATGCAGGCACATAACCCTACATATTGCTGTTCAGTTATGGCTAACTGGATAGCTAATAGTGTTGTAGCCGTAAATCCAGTAGAGGGCACTGCCCATATGAATGTATTGTATACACCAACGCCAGGTGAAGCGGATGATCCTGAGCCTGATGTAGAACGTATACAGTTGAATCATTGTCCAAATTGTGGTGATGTCATTATTGTATACTCTGAAGCACAACCATCTCCTGAATATACTAGAGCAACCACTACAGGAGGAGCATGTGACGATTTTTCATGCCGCTTTTGTGATGTAGCTAATCTTGTATGTCAGTTTGCATACCGAGCAGAAGCTGGCTGTTTTAGTACAGACGCTGCAGTTAAAATAGCGTATAGCAATCTGCGAACTAATGTTAACAAAGGCTGGCAAGACTTTGTTACAGAATGATTTCTATAAATAAAAACACTTGTCTAAATATTCGACATAAATAAGCTGTAATATATAAAATAATAGCGTGATTATCTATATGATAGACAGCTATTATTTAACACTAATTTTCTTTTTTGTTACAGTGTTTGTAACTTTGTATTATTTTATACAGATGAGGTTTAAATTGTGAGTAAAAGAAAAGAAAGAGAGATGAGATTATATAAAGGTTGGATAGAGAAGATAAAAGAAGTAACTGAGATGTTTAAGAGGAGGATAAATAATGTACACACATGCACGATGCCCAATATGTAAACTCGAAGGCGAAGGTCATTTTAGAATTAGATATATTGAAGTTACAGATGTACGTGAAACACTGAAAGGATTTGATTTGGAAGATAATCCTGTATGGGGAACTATTACTATCGATAGCGATGGTAAATCAAAATATATTACATGTCCCGCCTGTGGATTCCAAGGTAAACCTTTTCAGTTTAATAGAAATGCATTGAAGAGGTGAATCAAATGCCTGAGTATTTAGTAACATGGCAAATAGACATAGACGCTGATAATCCGAAAGAAGCTTGTGAAAAGGCACTCCGCATCATGCAGGATAAAGAATCAATTGCAACTGTATTTGAAGTGATGGATAGAGATGGTGAATTAAGTATAATTGATTTGACGCATGGTGATGAGAATGGAAATTATGTAGGTGATAGATAATGGATTTAAAAATCAGATGTCCAGAATGTGAACATATGTTTATTCGAGATGTAGCTATTAACGATGAAACAACGATAACATGCACGAACTGTGGAGAATTATTAGTTATACATATTAGTGTGTCTATTGGCAAATATGAATAAATTAAGGTGATATTGATGATAACAATGAAAGATATTCAAGAATATGAACAACTTAAGATTAACATTGAGATATTTCTACGAAATCGCTGTATAGAAATGGAGGATGTTAAAGTAAAATATGGTGAGAGTAACTGGATTATTGGATATTTACCAGAAGATAGATATGAATGTTATAATATTAAAAATTCTAATATAGAAGTTGAGTTTTATAATTCATGGTATGCTGAATTTTACACATTAGTTCTTCCATTAGATATATTATTTGAACCAGATTTTAAAGATAAAATGGAAGTAAGATTAAAAGATGAACTCGAAGCTAAGAGATTAAAAAAATTGGAAGAAGAAAGACAAGCTTTTATTAGAAAACAAGAAAGAGAAGAAGCTAAGAAAGAAGAAGAGAAATTATTAATGTTTACATTGATTGAAAAATATAAGGATGATCCTGATATAAGAGGTAAACTATTATAAAGGCACTCTGCGGGTGTTATATATGACAAGTATGAGAAAATTTATCGTAGAACATAGGAAGGAAATTGATGAAGCAATTTTAAGAGCAAATCCTCGTCAGAATATATGTAATGATCATGAACGTGAATTATGGATATTAAACGATGAAGGATTATATAATTGGACTAAAAGAAATGGTGTGAAGGTTTAATATTAGGGTGATATAGATGCATTATATGAAAGTACATGATATAAAAACATGTCAAAGTTCAGATTATAACTGGATATTTGACACAGATACTGGAAAGTTTGCTAGATGGGGCAAAACATGCGATGACGATCCTATAATGGCTCCTATGCCTGAGATATTAGATATTGAAATTAGTACAATTTGTCACCAAGGATGCAGCTTTTGTTATAAAAGTAATACATCGGTTGGCAAGAATATGACACTCGATGAGTTTAAAGAGATATTCAGTAAGCTTGATACAAGACAATTGACGCAAATTGCATTTGGAATTGGATCAATTGATGCTAGTCCATATTTATATGATATCATGCAGTATTGTAGAGACAACGATGTAGTGCCTAATATTACTATAAATTCATTTAGAATGACTGATTATGATTATGAAATGCTGGCAAAACTAGCGGGTGCGGTTGCGGTGAGTGCATACGATTTTAATTCATGTTTCAATTGTGTGCAAAGACTTAGTGAAGCTGGATTGAAACAGGTAAATATACACCAGTTACTGAGTAATGAAACTTTCGATGATTGTGCGAAACTAGCAAGAGCATCTAAAACAGATACAAGACTTGTTAATTTAAATGCAATTGTATATCTTTCTTTAAAAGAGAAAGGTAGTCGAAATATATTTACACCAGTAAAAGATATTAAAAAATATAAAGAACTCATTGATTATCTGTTTGAAAATGAAATACGGTTCGGTTTCGATTCATGTGAAGCTAATAACTTTTTAAAAGTGTTGAAAGAATATCCAGATAAATATGATGCAATTGCTAAGATGGTCGAGCCTTGTGAATCGAGTCTATTTTCATACTATATAAATGTGGATGGAATAGCATATCCATGTTCGTTTTCAGAGGGTGTTATTGAAGGAATAGATTTAAAAACCGTAGATAAATTTAGCGATATTTGGAGTAATCCAACGACAGAAGAATTCAGGACTAGACTTTTGAATAATAATAGAAGCTGTCCTCTTTATAATTTGGAGATGGGTTAATGAAACAACGTAATTTTTTTGTATCTAATTCAAGTTCATGTTCATTTACTTGTTATTTATCAGGTACATTAATAACAGGATGGGATTGGGATGATCCAATAGATAGTAACTTGTATAAATGCATAACGTGTGGTAAATCATTCTTAATTAAAGAATTACAAAAGCATAATATAGTAACTTATCCTGATAGACGTGGATGGATTAAAAGTAAAGATTGTCCATATTGTAATGGGTATAGACGTGAAATAGTTTTATTAAAACCAGACGAAACGTATAAAGTTATGAAGAAGGGTGAAATATGAAAACACGTAGTTCATTTGTGTCAAACAGCAGCAGCTGTTCGTTTATTATAGACAAGCGTAATCTTACAGATGGGCAGAAAGAACTGATTCAGTCACTGGCTGAACCCGATTGGTATAGAGATCAAGATGGTGTAATTGATGTTGTCTGCCGCGATAAAAACGATAGTTATGAATTAGAAGTAGATTCATGTAGAGCAGGACATGATGGATATATAGCCGTAAGTGTTGAGCTTGATCATGCAAATATACGATATGGAGTTGATTCGTATTGAAGATAAGAAATTCGTTTGTGTCAAATTCATCAAGTAGTTCATTTGTCTGTGACATTTGTGGACATGATGAAAGTGGATATGATATGTCAATAGAAGAAGCTAATATGTATTCGTGTGAAAATGGACACATTATCTGCGAAGATCATATTGATAGCGAAGTATTAGAGAATTTTAGAAAAGAAAAGATTGAAGAATATGCTAAAGATAATGATCTAACTTTTGCAGAAGCCGAAGATGAGTATGAAGGTTATGACGATAGATATGATTTTCCATCTAAATATTGTCCGTGTTGTACTTTGAAAGTGCCGCTTGATAGTGATGTGTTAATGTTTGCATTGAAAAAATTGGGAATTAATGAGGAAAATATTGTCAAAGAATTGCAAAGTATGTTTAAAAATGTCGATGAATTGAAGGAATACTGTAAGTAAATAGTCAATGGGCACTCAGCATGTGTATAAAATATCCGTGCACAACGAGTGCCTTCTAATCATTTTGCGAAGATAGCCAAGCGGTCAAAGGCACTTGACTTAAGATCAAGTAGAGTAGTCTTTCTTGAGTTCGAATCTCAGTCTTCGCATGAAATTATAGGATGATGTTACAACATCAGAAGATATAAATTTGGGGGAGTTAGTATAGTAATAGAAAGAACACCAGAATGGAGAAAGCAACGTCATGACGTGTTAGATGAGTACATCGAGCTATTTGGAGCTAATGCACATAAATACCTGGATCATATAATAGATTCCAGAGTAATCGAAGATGATTGGTTATTAGCTTCAGAATCAATGCATGTCCTTCCACAAACTGTAATGAATATAGTTTGCGCTAAATGTAAATGGAAACCTAAAGATAAACAGGTTATATGGAAGCAAGAAGTGGCTATATTGAAGAAGGTGATAAAATAAATATAAAATTTATTATAATAATGATATTAATTTCTACGTGCATGTCTGGTTGTGTATACGAAGAAGATAATAAATGGTATAACGCTACGGTTACAAAAACAGATGCGGTTGGAACTGCTCATCAAATAAAATTTATAACAGCATTTCAGTTAGAAAATGGAGATAGTGCGATTTCATACAATACAAACACGTATGCAATAGCTGAAGTTGGAAAAACATGTAGAGTATTAATTGCATCTAATGGGGATTTACGGAGAGTTGAGTGGTGATAAATGACGGATAACGATGGATACGGTTTATACACAGAAACTGAAGAAGACTATAAAGTATATGGAAAGGATGGAATAATGAAAGAACCTTATCGAACAGATCTTAATAATTTAACAAGTGGTAAAATAACATTTGACGAATATTTAAAAAAATGGAAGAATTAGATAGAAGGTGATGAAGTGAAACCATTTTACGAACTACAAGATCACGCAGAAAGATCTATTAAGTATAACTATAAATGTGGACAGTGTACACATTTTAGACAAACAAGTAAACAGATAGAATCGATTGTACAAGAAATATCAAGATATTATTATTACCATATATGTAATGTAATTGGGCAAGAAAGGATTGTATCAGATTGGTCTTGTGAAGATTTTGAACCAAATGAAGAAACATTAATTCAATATAAATTGGATAAGCAAGAAAAGCTACAGGAACTTATGTACGAAGAAATAACAGATAAACTATATGACCATATTATCTAAGGGTAGATGACACAAGCTACAACTCGGTGTAATCGGGGTGAAGCATAGCTTGTGTCTATACTGTGTAAGTGTTTATATTATTTAAAGATGGTGGTAGTATGGAAGAATGCTGTAAAAGAAATATATAGATTAAACAAACCATAGAATTTAGGTTCAGAGCAGAAGTGTTAAATCTTATAAAAACGTTTACACTTTAAAAAAGAGTATGGTGGTACTGAGTTGATGGCACAGTACCACGCTCCATATAGGAGATGTTGTAAACGCCTGATAATAACAAGGATATCTTAGATCTTATACTTTTCGCTCGACTGTCGAACACTATTAGCTCAATGGTGGTATTATGAGCAGAGATATCGTCTCTATTAAAGACTTAGTAACTACGTTATTAAGCCCAGAGTTTAAAGCTTTTTTACCTGAAGTTTTAAAGAATTGGTCTTCTGATCCTGCTATTAAACCACACTTGAGTAAAATTTTAATGGTTTGGTCACAGGAACCAGAAGTGCAGGAATTTTTACTTCTCAATTTTAACATGAATTGCGCAACCTCAGAGTTGCAACTTTTAAAGAGGCACTCATTCGTTGAGGACAGTATAGAGGAACTCCAGGCTGAAAATAAAGAGCTTAAAGCTAAAGTTGCAGAGCTTGAAAATAAGTTAAAACCTGCATCAGAGCGAGTGCCTCAAGGCATTATATCTGAAATACCTACGACTATCACAGATATACGTGCAGATTATTTAATTGATTATATAGAGTCTGATCCAGATATACCTGAGATAGATAGCGGGTATGATGATGTAAAATATAGATATATAAATAATAGTTTATTTAAAAGATTTGTAAAAACAGTTTTGCCTGAAAAATACAGACCAATAACATATAATAATTTACGAAAATTGAAAAAGGATGTCTTTGAAAATGCAGTATTGCGGCATAAAGATAAAGCTACAATAGATCAGGCTTATTATGGAAATAAAGAAACTCGACTAATAATAGTAAAAGACATTCCGTTACAAGAGGTTACGTGATAACGGACACTATTGTATCGAGCTGTGAATAAAGTAATAGACATAATAATATTATAATAATAAATAATAAAACTGATAATAGAAAAGAAAGACGTTACGATATTTTGTCTGTACTTTTCTGAATTATTATAGTAGTTGTTTATGAATAGTGGTAGCTCAGTTCTATCTAAGTAAAGAGAATAAGTAAAGTTTACAATATAGTAAAATTTTAAAGTTAAGTGTCTGTAACTGAGTAATGCGGTGTAACGGTTGGTAAAATGAAAGAAGATGAAAAGAAATTCCTTATAGATTTATATTTATCAAGTATCGATGACAATGGGTTAATTACTGGTAAAAAATTATATCCAGGTGATATTATGCATCTACAAGATTTTAATATTCCATATAAAAGAGTATTATATATTCTCGAAAAATGGACAGATAAAGGATGGTATGAATACGGATGCTCGTTAATTTATGGATGGTTAACAGCTAAAGGAAATGATGTAGCTAAAAATATAATTTCGGAGAATATAACATGAATATAACTGGTGAAATAACTATTAAAATGCCAATAGAAGAAGCTAATGATTTGAAAATGGAACTGTATAATATTATAGAATTTGTAATTATTCATGAGAATAAAGATAATCCGATGCCAACTAATGTATCTTTAGAATTTCTTAGTAGTCTTAGAAGGTGTTTGGAATATGGTGATGAATATGAATCGTGGGATTTACGTAGAAGAGTAGACAAGGAGAGAATAAACGTAAATGATTGAAGACAAAATTAGAGCATATAAGGAGCACAGATACCTTGTATTCGAGTTTCCAGATGGTAAAAATGTTAAATATGATTTAGCTACAGGAGAAACCATAGGTAAATTAGGCAAGCCTGTCAAGAGTTTAAATTCTCAGTTAAGTGGATTCAATGTGTACGATGTTATAGATCTTTTTGAAGATGAAAACTATAAGAAATATTTAAGATTTGTATTAAAATATTTTGTAAATGATAAAAAACGGTCATGGCGCGATGGTACAGAAGTGAATAGAGTTAAAAATGTAGGAACCTTTCTTTCTAAAATAAATAAATATTCTCATTTTGAACAATATTTTGCAATTGGTATTCATAATGTTCATTATAATTTAACTTACAAATTAAGTGATATACCTAAATCGCTTATCAAAGCTGTAAAGCAATATGATTTACGGTTGGATAATGCATTAGTAAAATATTACATAGAAGATTCTAATATGTTTAACATATTAATGGAAACTGAATTAAATAACTTTACAAATGCAATACGACTTGATATATTTAAAGAACGTGATTCTTATAGGTATGGTCCAATCTACACATTAATAAAAGAATATAACTATAATCCAACATCATTGTTAAAATATATTGATAATTTAATAACATATGAAGGATTGGATTTGAACAATATTCCTAGAGAATTATATGACTATGCAAGAATGATGCGTGGAATTAGTCCTAAATATGAAAAATATCCAAAGTATTTTTTAACTACACATAAGATAGCAAGTCGTAATTATCAAAGATTTATGACACAGTTTGAAGAACAGTTATTTACAAATCGTATAGATCCTACTATGGAATGGAAGTATAATGGATTTAAGTTCATCTATCCTAAAACGTCACAAGAAATTAAAGATGAAGCTGTACAGCAGAGTAGCTGTGTGGCAAGTTATATTAAAAGAGTTATAGATGGAGAATGTCATATTCTATTTCTAAGGCACTCCGACTCGGTAGACCAGAGCTTGGTAACTATTGAGGTTAAAAATAATAAAGTTGTACAGGCTAAAGGCAAGTATAATAGAGATATGACTGCAGAAGAAGCTGCAGTGGTTGATAAATATAATAACTATCTTGTTAAAAGATTTAAGCAGAGTAAACTTAAAGTGGATGTAATAAACACCGGAGAAATGATAGCATGT
>Ga0265294_10007134_pt1 | contig 13303 bp, 12 predicted proteins | sample MunlanPumphouse3_FD_192504 | JGI IMG/M metagenome (GOLD analysis project Ga0265294, IMG submission 192504) | Groundwater microbial communities from a municipal landfill in Southern Ontario, Canada - Pumphouse #3 | ecosystem: Environmental > Aquatic > Deep subsurface > Groundwater | place... | reverse complement strand
ATATCATCATATGACGGATGTGTTTGTAGTTTCTCAAAACCTTCCGCCAACCCCTTCAACGCATCTTCTACTTCTTCGCTGTCACTATTTGAAAACGATGTTTTTTTAGACGGGAAAATGTGAGATGTTTCAGTGACAGAAAGACCCATTGTTCTGAATGTTTTTGTGCATATTCTCAGATATGAATAGAGAATATCACCAAACGTCGGCTCTTCTGGTATACGTATATCATCACCTGTTATATATTTTTGTATGTCATTCGCACTAAAAGGCATATATTGTCACTCCACATTTTGTCTTTTTATGATACATAATTAGTACATATGTAGTATATATGAATGAAGGCGCTAAAGACACATTGTTATTTTTGATATTTTGTTTTTAAGGTGTCAAATCGCATATACTCATAAGAAGCAACAGATTCTTTGGTAAAAGTATGACATGGGGGGATTATATGACAATGCAACCACAAGAAAACTATTGGAATAACGAGGTCGCGGTAACAGGGAAACTTCACTTTGTTAATGGAGGTCAACATTATGTAGGGAAACATAGTAAAAAACCATATTTCAAGTTTGCGATACGAACGGAAACAGCAGACAATGTAAATGGCGGATATCGTCCAAACTATATTATTGTCCGTGCGTATAATTCTGAGGTTATCAGCGCCGTAAAAAGCAAAGAAGAGGGCGATATCATTTCTATCGTTGGAGAACTTGTTTCTTCCCGAGGGAGCGGGGAAATGTTTGTTTTGTACAGTGACGTGGACGAGTAAAAAAGTGGCTTGACAATGGGAAGCAACCTTTATGGTTACTTCCCATTTTTTTGTGTTTAGAGTTCTATCTCACGATATGGGACAGAAAATTCCTCATGTTTCTTTTGTGTTTTCCATATGGCCATTGGATGGTTTCGGATACGGTCCAAAATATCATTTGAATCAAACAAGAGTTCCGGGAGATATTCATTTCTCCTGAAAGAGTACAAAAACTCCAACTCACTTTGAGTAATTTGTTCTTGCAGGAGGAATGTTAGGAATTTCTTCGTGTTTTCCCGAGCTTTCTCAAGTACAAAGGGGTCATCCTTCCGAATGACAGGGATGAGTCGTTGGCGTATGTCGTGCTCGGATAAACTATCAATAGTATCAAAAGACAGTGTCGTTGGAATGTTATTCCCTCGTGAGCCAATCGCGGCATAAAAAATGATATTTTTCCGCAACATATCCATATCTGTCTGGGGAAGCGGAAAGTTCGTCAACATGTTATTGACGTCGTATAAGTCACGCGGGGCTTTCCGAGAAAGAAGGGCTACAATTTTACTTCCGAATATTTCCATGGGAGCCAGCGTTTGAACGGTCGCCGGGGCGAACAGGTCTCCAACTGTAAAGATTTTTTGCGGCGTGACCGGAAGAACGTGAGAGCGAAGGGAATAGTTGATATCAATCTTTAGCTTCTCACGGACGTTCGACGCCGTCTTAAAGGAGAAGGCGAAGCTATCCGAGGCATGGAAGCTCCGGAACTCGTCTTCTTCAAAGGTATATTGCTCTGTCGCCATGGAACGCAGTAGCACATCTTTAATATCCCGCCGCGCCTTAAGCATCTCGCCCCGCGTAGTTTCTAAACAGAAGTCCAAATCAATATCTACAGACAACCGGGGACATTTAAATATTGCTAAGTTGATAGCCGTTCCGCCCTTAAATCCGAGGCTTTTATAAAGAAAGGGGTCTTTCTCTATGAAATGCAGGACGCGCGTGAGACGGCATACCTTTTCAAGGGTGTTTGTAACAAAGCCCATTTTTTTTGCTTGGATATTCATTTTTTTTAGGTTATATTGTGTCAAATTTCATTCCCCCTTTAGAAATAGCGTAAAGAAGATTTTTGGGAACATAAAGCTTCCACTTTTCGTTATAACGTGTTTCTGGTTTGTTTTTTAACGATTTGTCAAAATATTGTTTGTTTTTTGAAAGGTGTTTTACACATTCCTTAAAGAATTCATCAGGGGTATCTATTTTTTCTTGAAAATGCTCCAGTATATATCCCATCTTTTTATATAAAAAACCTTTGCTGGATTTTTTGTATTCCTTGAGGTATGAAACCAGTTTTCGAGCACTCAGCCAACGGGGAGGAATGGCCTCTATGCAGTTTAAAACCTCCTCAAGCCCAGCAATCTTGTTTATATCCTCAATGCTATCTATGACAGTACGCTCAAGGTTGGTGACTCGGATTATCCCGTCGTACTTTGTCTCAAGTCCAATGTCAAGGTGTGACATCGTGTAACGGTAGGTGATGCCGTTGTATGTGAACTCGGAGAACTTCTTGTTGCCAGGGGTCGAGACGTATAGCTCGTAAAAGACCTGATTTGTCATCCCGTGAAATTGAAAAGCCGAATGATGGGTAACGTAGGCTCCTGGGACAATATGACTGGCAATAACGAAACGGTCTGCTACAGAGGCCCCCGTTTCCATGCTGATGGAGACATAAAGGTTCCGTCGGACACTTTCAATGTATCCTTCGTTTTTATAGTTCTTTAAAATGGATTTTGCGGTCTCCTTATTCCCTGTTAATTTTTCTACATCTTGTTGTGTGAAACATTTCATATTAACAAGTTTTTCATAATACTTCATCTTAATTTCCCCTTAAAAACAAAATGCTTAACGTATTTAATATTTACTTTAGCGAAAAGAGGTCAATATTTCAACCTCCTCTCGCTAAAATAGATATAAATGTATAAAGTTTTCTTTATTGTTTTTCTTTATTGTTTTGGTAATATGCACCCGTGACATTCCCTTCCTCTAAGAAGATGTCATGCTTCGTACAGAAAAACCTCGAACATGTTTTCTGTCCCATCGGGCCCTTTCGTGCTGTATGTATATCCGTTTTTTTCCCCCGTGGCAATAATGTCTACTGGGCAGAGGCATATATCAGGTTCGTATGCCCCATAGGTAAAAACAAGTCCCTTGGGCATGACTTGCGCAAGCTCTCCTTGTGTTTCGCAAAACAAAGACTGCTTTTTCTTTATGACCCACACTACAGTACACATAGCGTATCCCTCCATACAACAAAACGCCCCTTTGGGAGAGGGACGTTTTGTTGGTGATGTTCTGAAGAATATAAATGTACGATGACATGTATTACTTTTTTATATTCACATTTCACTTGGTGTAATAACAAGATTGCGTTTTTCGTCTTGATACGATGGTGAATATGTATGAACAGTTATGGTCAAAAGTCCGTTATCATAATGAGTTTTTGCTGTATCGATATCAATTTCTTCCGGAAAATGAATTGTATATGACATATATTTTTCTTTTTGAAACCCGTGAACATAATAGGTGCAGTCAACATCGGGTATGTCTGCTACGTTATCGCTGTTATTAATGGTAATGGTACATTGTTCATGAGTTATTTCAATTTTTACGTTCTCGTCTATGGTAACGGGACTCTGTCCTGGAAGAGGAATCTCAAGAACATATATGTCCTTATCATTCTTAAAGAAGTTAAAATCCGCACGATACGTATCTGTATCTAAACACTCACACTGTTTCTGCCCCTCTGAGAAGGTGTCTTTTGTGTCCGATTCGCCGTCAGTAAATATTTTTTCTGTTTCTTCTGCTTTGCCTGTTTCTTCCGGCTTGTTACACATGCCAAAAACCTTTGCAAAAAATTCCTCTAAAAATATGTCCTCTGCTGTTTTTTTTGTTTCTTCCTCAAAAGAGTTTGACGAAAATGGATATCGACGTCTATATCTTCGCATTATTATCAATAGCCTCCTTATGGCATATATATATCTTGTTTTGTTTATAATTATATTATATATGATATGCACATCCACATACAAGTACGCTATATGTACCATGTTTTTTTATACCATAGATAAGGACTGGCATATGTTTTAAAACCGTATAAGGCAGTATTTGTTAAGGCTTTTTCAATCATGGTATATTGTAAATAAGAGTTCATTTCGGAAGGGGAATGTACAGATGGACGAAAACAACATCATAGAAACAAACGAAACAGAAAAAATTATTGATACCAATTTTGATACAGAGCTTAAAAACAGCTATTTAGCGTATGCCATGAGCGTTATTACGGACCGTGCTCTTCCAGATGCTCGAGATGGGCTGAAACCAGTGCAGAGGAGAATCCTCTACGCAATGAACGAACTTCATTTAAGTCCGGCAGGGCCTCATAAAAAATCAGCGCGTATTGTCGGAGAAACGATGGGGAAATTTCACCCACATGGAGATTCGGCAATTTATGATGCCATGGCACGAATGGCACAAGACTTTTCATTGCGAGTTCCCCTTGTTGATGGGCAGGGGAACTTCGGCTCGTTGGATGGTGACGCTCCGGCCGCCATGAGGTATACAGAGGCACGTCTGTCTTCGTGGGGGGAATCCATGATGACGGACATGGATAAAGAGACGGTGACATTTATCCCAAATTTTGATGATTCCTTGAAGGAACCGTCCGTTCTTCCCTGTTCCTTACCGAACTTGCTTATCAATGGCACAACTGGAATAGCTGTGGGTATGTCTACAAATATTCCACCTCATAACCCTATCGAAGTTATGGACATGCTCACACAGTATGTTCGTGCTGGGTGTACCTGGACAGTGGACGACATGGTCTCGTATGTACCTGGGCCAGATTTTCCTACTGGCGGTGAAATTGTAGGCACATCTGGAATACAGGAAATGTATAAGACGGGGCGGGGCAAGCTGACTCTGCGAGGAAAAAGCCATGTAGAAGAAACGAAAAACCGTTTTATGGTTGTCATAACGGAAATCCCTTATGGGATTACGAAAGAGCGCATAGTGACACAAATAGCAACGTCCCTTGATGAGCGGAACATTGATGGTGTTGTCGCTGTCCGGGATGAATCGGACAGAACAGGGACGAGGATTGTTGTCGAGTTGTATAAGAGGGCGGACCCTCACCATATATTAGCTCTTCTGCATAAAACGACAAGCTTGACAACGACGTTCGGGGGAAATTGTCTGGCGCTTGTAGATGGTGTGCCGCGCACACTCACGTTGAAAGATATCGCAGACATTTACATTGGTCATCGCCGAGAGGTTATTACGCGCCGAACCCGTTTCTGTCTGCAGAAGGCTGAGAGCAGGTTGCACATTGTCGAGGGTCTTTTAAAAGCGCTTGATATTCTAGACGATATTATTAGTTTGATACGAAAATCCAAAGATACGAAAAAGGCACGACAAGGACTTATGAATACATACCATTTTTCAGAGTGTCAAGCCAATGCCATTTTGGAACTTCGTCTTGCGCGGCTGACGCAACTTGAACGCAAGGAACTTGCGAAAGAGGATGCTTCTTTACGTAAAAACATAAAAGAATATACATCTATTCTGGAAAGCCCTAAAAAGCTTGATATGGTTATGGTTGCCGAATTTGAATCTGTAAAAAATGTTCTTGAGTCACAAAACATTTTTGCTCGCAAAACCACGATTGTTCCAGATATTCCTAAAAACAAAACAAATCAGATGGGACTTTCTTTTAATGGGGATATGACTCATAACGAGATTCTTCCGTGCCTGGTTATGCGTATGTCTGACGGAGGAATAAAACAGAAATTTGTTATTAAGGGCGCTTTTAAAAAAAGAGAAGGAACATATGTGAGTTCAGGAGTAGTGTACGCATGTACGTCTGATGGGAAAGTGTATTCGCGGGAGACACGATTGATTCCGTCTATTGACACACGGCAATATATTGACACTCACATGTTGTTCCGAATAGATGATACGGACGCTGATGTAGTGTTGCTTTCGCCAGATATTCATAATGCGGTTCTATTTGTCTTTAGTGACGGAAAAATAAAAAGAATGGATATCGACGACATTATTGGCGGCATGCAAAAGAACGCGTCACGCAAGATATTCCCCCGTTCTATCAAAAAAGGAGACATGATTGCCATGCTCCCCTGCATGATTACAGAAAAAACGACCCTTGGATTGTTTACGCGGATGGGTAAGGCCTTACGGATTGACCTTAACTCTGTGTCTGCTCAAGGACGTGGAGGGCAAGGCGTTGCCGGAATCAACCTTGAAAAAAAGGATACCATAGCGGGGGCGCTCATTTTTGGGACAGAACAAGAGGAGGATACCACGTGTATTTGTTTTGCTACTGATATGCGTTCTGGGGCCCGATTTGCGCTCTCTGATTTAAAGGTACAGGGACGCGGTGGAAAAGGCGTCTTTTTTACACGAGGTGATAAGGGGCAGGGATATGTAATATCTGTGATTGCCGCCTATGAAAGTGATATTATCATGGACGGGGACGAGACACCCGTTCCCATGTCTGATATTAAGATGCGAGGGGTCAGCGAACATACCCTGTCCTCTTTTTCTAGCCTGAAAGGGCCGTTACAAAAACAACCCCATTAAGAATCTGTAGAGTAATATTTTAGAGCAAAAGGAGCGGGAAAATTTTTCTCACTCCTTTTTTGTCCCCCCTTGTTTGTGCCTCCTTCTTTTGTGTATTGTAAAAATACGCTCTCAACATTGATTGTGTTGTATGTGTTTAGGGTTTTAGTTTTTTATAACTCGTTTATAACACATATAAATATTAAATATGGAATATGAGATAAAAAGAGGAGGAAGATGTATATGGAATTACGCATTGTTTTTAAGTCAAAAGAAAAGGAACCGTTACACGTTCCTAAACAGAACTTGCACATGATACAAGCCATGTTGTATTCGCTACTTGGGAAAGAGTACGGAGATTTTTTACATACTCAAGGGTATCGTAATACACGCAACAAACCCATGAAACTTTTCTCTTTTTCATGGTTCCAGAATACCCGTCTTGAATTTGATGAGAAAAATGTCATTATGCCAGACGGAAAATTTGAACTTAGTGTAACATCTCCGAAACAGGAATTTTGTAACTCACTTATTGAAGGGATACGTACTCAAAAACAATGCCAGATTGGGGAGCACATTCTTGATATTCAAAAAGTCCTTGTGACCGAATATCTTGATATTGAAAAAAACCCTGATTTCCCATTTTCCGTGGCCCTTGCGTCTCCTGTGATGTGCCATACGACGACATGTTTAAACGGGAAACCGTATTATAGCTTTCTTTTCCCCGAAGATACGGAGTTTTGGACACGAATCAACCATAACCTTAAAGCCAAGTATAGCGCCATGTATCCTGGAAAGCCCATCCCTGAGGGAAATATAACATGTTCCGCCAAAACGGGGTTGCGACGTGTCAAGGCTCGTTTTGATGTGAGAAGTACTGTCCCGTATAAGGGGAGTTGGGGGGCTTTTGCCCTTGATGGTCCGGAAGAATATAAAAAATTGCTTCTGGAGACTGGACTGGGGACAAAAAACAGTGCTGGTTTTGGCTGTGTGGTGCCTATTTCCGGTGTGACCTTTAGAACGCGCTTGATACCTGTTTCCGAGGAGATGTAACTATGAGTATTGTGCATGCGTATGCCTCCTACGGAGCTATGGACGAGAAACAGTCGTCGTATTCAGAAGAAGAGAAAGCTCCCTTTATGTTGTCTTCCTTTATATATACGCCTCAACCATATAAAAAAGTTGAGGACGCTAAATCCGAGCGGGATATTCTTTTTATTATTGATATTGAGAAAATGGAGAATAGGGCATGTGGTCCCATGAAAGCGACTGGACATATTGAAATGCGTGTTGAGGATTTGTTCGCGGGAGATATGACATGGGAGAACTACAGAAAAAATATGGAACGCCATTTATTCACGTCAACAGGGGGAAACAAAACATATAAAGAAGGGTTGACTCTAAAAATAGGGAAGCTTTTTGAAGAAAAGAAAAAGAAAAATACAAAAGATACAGAAAACATGGAGGAAATAGAGCAGGAAGAATGTGAAGAAACGGAAAAAGAAGATACAAAAACAGATACTAAAGAGACCAAAAAAGCAATTCAAAAGATTCAAAAGGACATTTTTAATTGTTTAAAAGGAAAGATTACTCTTTTTGATGATATCAGCTTGAAAAAATTACAGCATATTATAAGTTACGATTATCTTTTAAAGGAATTAAAGAATATTTTCAAAAACAGTAACAGCGGGTCTCATTGTCTCTCTATTGTTTTTCGGGAAGCTCCTGACGGTGATATTTTGTATGCCGGAGACATTCCATTTGTAAGAAATGTTTTTTATACACGAATGAAAAATTCTTTTTCGGTTCCAGTTTCGGATTTACACAAACAGACTGTGGAATGTCACGTCTGTGGAAAAAAGATGACGGAATCTGACCGCGTATGGACACTGAGCCGTGTGTTGAAATTTGCAACGCTGGATAAAAGGACCTATTCGCCTTTTTTTATTAAAAATACAGAACTTGTGTATGGCTGTCCCATTTGTGAGGAATGTTTTAGGCATATTACTCGTGGACGGGAAAAAAGCAGTGTATATCTGACAACTTCCCGAGAAAAGTTTAAGACGACCATTATTCCTGAGCTTCTTGATATGCCTGACACTTTGTCTCAAGAAGAAAGCGTGTATGTGTCACAGGATATGGAACAATTATGCCAGTGTCTTTTAAATACACGTGATGTCCAGATGGAAAAAGATTTTTCTGACCTCCCATTGCGACTCCATTTTTATACCTATACGCCATCTCAGTCTGCTGAGAACATTGAATCTCTTGTAACGGATGTCCCAGTGACATGGGTTGGGACTCTTGACAGGCTATGGAAACAAACTGTTGAGATATACACACAGGTATTTGTAGGAAAATCCCAAAAAACCTATGTACCTACCACTCTTGCTGGTGGAATATATACGGTCCTATACGACTCTTTATACCCAAGCTTTAAAGAATACGGGACGGAGGAAGAAAAAGTTAATTTTCGTCATTTTCTTGACATATATGCAAATTTGCTCAAAAAAATCCCTTTTGACATAAATGTATTGTATCAAGCTGTGGGCAGGGTTCTTTTTGGGCTCAAGGGTAAAATGGCATCCTATTTTGAATATCGTAAACACGTATTATGCAGTCTTATCTTTATGACTTTAGTCAATAATGAAATCTCGAAATTTTATAAAAAAAATGAAGGAGAGACAATACCTACCATGATAAAAACAGAACAGACTCTTTTTGATATTTTTGGCGGAAATCCAGAATTGGCACAAAAAGCCATCCATTTAAGAACAGTGACAAAGAAAACCCATCAGCAGGCATTAATTGCGGGAATACTTTTGGGGCTGGTGCTTGTCCATCAAAAGAAAAAAACATCCAATAGTGAAAGTGATGGAGGAAAACAAAATGTCGCTTTACAACAGATAGTCCAAGCCCCTCTTTTTAAGCAGGTTGACTTCGGAAATATGCATACAAGCAAAATAGCAAGGTTATTGTCTCGTATTCCTCTTTTGCAAAAAGACGCGGTAAAAGGTATCGCCAGTAGTAAAGAACAGGACATGTTTGTGTTTGTGTCTGATTTTATAAATCAGACACGGAATCTAACCCCGGAAGAGAACTTTTTCTTTGTTCTTGGGTTTATGGACCCCTTTATTTTTACGGAGTTATTCCCTGTATCTAAAAAGCAAGAAGAAAGCCCTGAAAATACAGAAGAAGATGAAGAAGAAAACGAAGGGTAATTTTTGATAGCACATGCGGGGCCGTACACATAAACCCCGCATGTTTCATGTATATACAAGGTATATCATCTATTTACTTAAGGGACTTAAAGAACAACAGAGAACTTCTGAATTCATAAATAAAGGTACGTTTTTTATAATGTTTATTTTTATGACACTCTTAGGGATTGCAAAAGGTGGAGTGTTTGTACGCATATTTTTGCTATGCTTATCAGGGGTTGTCGTATATTTCTCTAAGCGTGTATATATTTTAGCATGTAAAAAAGCCGACGTATCCAAAATAGCAAACTCGGCACAAGAGATTGGTGTAATAACTTTTGTTTTTGCGATAGTTTGTGGGTTTGTAGAGTTGATGGCTCTGTGTTGCTCATCGTTATAAAGAAAACTTGAGAGTAAACATGATGTTAATAGTCTTAGTGATAATAAAGTTTACATTATGTATAGTGATATTCAATCTTGACTCTATAGAGTTGATATTTAAATCTTAATGTTGTATGGTTAAAATACGTTATATACAATTTCTTTAAAAAAACAACACAAGAAAGGAAGTATATATATGTCAGCAAAAGAAAACGTTAATAAAAAATATGTTATTTTAGGCTTAATAGTTTTCGTTATTGTTATTGCGATTGGGATGATGGTTATGACACAATCGGATGGGACAAATCCCCTTTCATCAAAAAAAGATTTTGTGTATGTAAACCAAGGATATAACGGTTCGCAAAGTGAATATCCTTTCCGAGATTTTGGACAGGGAGAAATTGAGACATGGATACGCATCGAACCCCTCGTTGAGATTAGAAGACAACTACGTCAATATGACGAGAAGGAAGAGAAAGAGGCGCTCTATAAATATTACGACCCTTCGTTCACCACTTTGAACAACACATCTTATTTCCCACCGTATATTCCGTTAAAGGAATGTTATACCGATATATTACGAGACATTTCCCACGCGTATAGGAAGTTGAAAATGCCGGCGGAAGATATCAACAATATTGTCAGCTTTCAGATACATATCTCAAGAATAAAGTTCAAATGCTCACCCGAATTGCAAAAATTTTATGACAAAATGGGTTACGACATTCTGGACTTGAACGATATGGTAAAAGATGTCTTTGTAAAGTTTTTTCATGTAAGGGAACCCAATGAAAAAAACGGAAAAAAATAAAAAAACGAGAATTTTGTCCGTAAATACGGGGGATTCCATATATGGGATTTCCCGTATTTTTTATGTGTATATCAATGTTCCTAAAACCTTAATATTATTTCTTCTACGTCGGATATACATTCTCAATGTTAATGATAATAATATGTAGATGAAAATATTTTTTTGTGAAAAGTCGTATTGTGTTTTTACCCCCCTTGTTTGTGCCTCCCCCTTTTGTGTATTGTAAAAATATCATGTGAGAAAGAAATATAAAAACAAGACATAAGAATAAAGGAGCGTATATTTATGACAAAGAAAGGGAAAAACGCAGAAAAGAAAGAGACAACCGTAGAGACCCCTGAGTACACAGGATTTAAAAATAATCATCAGTTTTTGTTTGTGTATGCTGTTCAGCGGGCGAACCCCAATGGTGACCCATTAACAGACAACAGACCACGGTTTGACGCGTGGAATGGTCGAGCTCTTGTCAGTGATGTCCGGACCAAGCGGACAATCAGAGACCAGGCTATGTGGTGTGGTGAGTCTGTCTTTATTGAGGGTGTTGTTGAAACGTTAAAAGCCCGAGCGACACGGTATGGTAACGCATTAGGAATAAAGGTGGCAGATATTAAACCCCAGGAAATGTGCCAAAAACATTTTGATACGCGTCTTTTTGGCATGGTTTATGCGGAAAAGGGCAATAATTTCCATACAACAGGTTCTGTACAGTTTCAGGATGGAATGTCCCTGAACAAGTGCCAAATAGAGACCATGCAGGGAGCGGGCGCTTTTACGACAGAAGAAAAAGCTACGGCCAGAACATTCCGTATGGACTATATTCTGCCATACGCACTTATTGCCGTCGCTGGGGATGCCAGTGTCAAAACAGCGGTGGAACAGTGCGCGGAAGCAAAGCTTGATAGCTTGGCAACAGAAGAGGATTTGGAAGCAATGAAAAATTACTTGTGGGATGGCATTAATACGTTACATTCCAGAAGTAAACGAGGGCATACATCTGTGTTGCTTATCGACATTAAGTGGAAAGAAGGCGCTTCATCCATACTGCCATTCCCGCAGGAGTTAGTCCGAATTTGCGGGGAAGACGAACAGGAATTGACCGACGATGAGCAGTATGCTCTTCGCAGTATTCAGGACCATAAAATAGACCTGTCTCCTCTTTTTGAGCGAATTAAAGAGAGCTATATTGACGAAATCGAGTCAATATACATTCGTAATATACAAGAAGTTCGTTTTACGGAAACAACAATGAATTTTATTGAAGACTTTTTAAAAGAGGAGATACTTGTACAAGAGGAGATATAAAAAATGTCTGTTTCTTTTGATATCCGAAGCCAGTATGGGCTTTTTCGGCCACCATATATGACAACATCCATACAGACCTTATCAATTATACCGCCTACGGCTGTGTATGGCATGCTCGGTGCTATCCTTGGTGTCGCACGCAACCCCAAACACTTGACCCCATATATGGAAGTGCTGCAAGGAAATAAAATTTCTATAGAGCGATTGGCTCCGGAAAAAATTCAATCCACTATTGTGAAAAAACGGAACGGCAAGAGCGCACAATACTCCCTCGAACTTGTACATCGCCTTGTAGACCCCGCTTTTAGAATCTTTGTCAAAGGGCCTGTAGAAGACTGCCTTTTTGAAGCTATAGCTCGTCCTGGCGCGCATTTTCCCCTTTTTATGGGTGTGGCGCATTGTCGGACGTATGTGTTCAACCCACAGCGTTTTAAAAGTATTCCAGTTCATACGGAATATAAAGAGCGGTGTGCTGTTGATACGGCGGTCGTTTTTAAAGGCAAAAAGAATTTCAGACTCCACATTGATTGGCGCGAAGGGAGTTCTTTACCAAACGTAACAATGGTTCCTTTAAGTGTCGCGCCTGACAGACAGTTTGGCGATATGGGAGAAATCTTCTACACGCGAACTGTTGGAGAGAAAGTTTCTCTTAAAAACGTTGAGAAATGTGATATTGACACATATAAAGGCAAAAACATTTTTTGGTTTCCTGAAATAACCCCCCTTGGTTATTCCATATAAAATGTGCTTGTAATAGCACCTTCTTCGTAAACGTCTGTCATATATATGGCAGACGTTTTTTTCTGTTAACACCCCACACCAGCTTTTACCCTTCCAGTAAAGATATGGAAAGGGGCTTTACGCAATGTACGATTTTGATTTTAAGGGAACTCCCCATAGCCATCCCCATACGTTATTATCCGACCACTTATCTCATACCACCGAGTCTATACATATGCTGTACAACGCTTATTGCAACCCTGATGTCCAAAAGATGGTTGGATTGTCAGAAGATGTCCGTATAGGGTTAGGATTGCATGATATAGGGAAATTAAATATGTTATTTGCGGAAAGGCTGAGTGGGGATAGAAATAATTACGGGCATTCCGCCCCTGGCGCTTTATGTGTCGCGTCCATGTTTGATTCCGCCCTGCCCGAGACCGCCCTTTTATTTGAGGTTATCCGTCATCATCATGGGTATATGTCAGATACGTCGAAGATGTCTGATTG
>Ga0265294_10007133_pt1 | contig 13304 bp, 11 predicted proteins | sample MunlanPumphouse3_FD_192504 | JGI IMG/M metagenome (GOLD analysis project Ga0265294, IMG submission 192504) | Groundwater microbial communities from a municipal landfill in Southern Ontario, Canada - Pumphouse #3 | ecosystem: Environmental > Aquatic > Deep subsurface > Groundwater | place... | reverse complement strand
TGCCTTGCCACGCGCGAGTGCTACAATGAGCGTACACGTAGAGGCTATTGCGGTACCATGTGTTTAATTGAAATATTCTCTGATACGGGATGCAATGCCTTGGACTTATATAATACAAAGTATTATATAAAAGTGGCATTTTGACCTTAAAATCATATCACGGCGATGGCCAAAAGAAAAGTGGTAATTTTGCCACCTCCCTAAATGTATTTAACTATGATTTTGATTATGTCATTGCCACAGTAATAAGCGGTGTTAGCACTAACGATCTTTTTAAGTTCTGGAATCGTGACCGGTTTTTCAACAACAAGTCTATCAACCATCTTATCTGTAAACACTCTTGTATCGGCAATATGCTTAGCTGTTGAATAGTTCAATCTGTAAACAAAGAGTTCGTTTCTTAAAGCTTCATCGTTTTCTGATAATTCATAACCCGAACCATCCTTTGTTTTGATCTTCTTATTGGCCTTGCAATAATCAACATATCTATCGATATTAGCGTTTTCGGTTTCTTCATCGATATCAATAAAATATTTAGCAACAAAGTCGATGATATATTCCTGTTTGTTATCAAATGTCATGCAGTTAATAAATGTTCTAATGTTGTTAAAACCAGGGTTGGATTTGGTCCAGTTAGAATAAGCTATAGAAGCATTCATTTCTCTAGCGGCTTTAAATTGAGGAACTATCATATTTGTAAACACGCCGTCAAATAGCGAGAATGCTCTTTCTTTAAAGTCCTTATAGGATATGGATTTGTCAATAAATCCGTGCATAAATGCTAGTTCAGGTGAATATAGAGCATACTTTACATCTTGGTTTCGATATTGATACATATTGTCTCTATATTCCTTGTTGTAATGGAGTTTTAAAATATAACCAATTGTAGCCAAACAATACCAAAGCCCATTCTTTACTAGACCCTTCTTAATAGCACTATCGCCATCATTGTCTTTATCTTTATTGATTTTGTTTTTATATTCTTTATAAGCTTTTTCTAAGAAAAGGACATCACGTAAAAAGTCAAACGAATAGCTATGTTCTTTAAAAATCAAACTGTATTTTTCCTCGTTAGACAACATTGAAGAGACGCTATTACGAGCTGGGCCTGGTTCCATATAAACAAACGAATATAAATCTTGAGCCAGTTCGTTGTTTTTGGTTCTTTGCCAAGGTTCTGGATATTGCTCATGAAAACATTTCTCGCCACGTTTAACTTCAATAAACACTTTATTTTCAGCCAACATAGTCTTGAGGTTTCTTTGCTCGATTCTATTAGCGATAATGTCCTTTGCCTTAATGGGTTTTTGAGTGTTGGATGCTTCGGCAACTTTAGCAATAAACACGTTCTTCTCTTGAGGAGTCTCAAAAGTGTTTTTAATAATCTTGCAGCTAATGAAGAAATCTTTATCAAATGGAGTCGTTCCAATCATTCTAGATGTTTGGCCACCATTAACGATTGAAAATTGTTTCAAATGAACTTCGTTATTAACTACTTTATAATCGTTACAAACGATAATGATGCCATTATTTAGATACCAGAAATCTTTTCCATCAAACATGATAGAGTCTTCAATCTTGGTATCAATATTTGTGGCTTTAATATAATAGCGTAGGTTCATGGCTAACAAACCTCTATTGCCTTCTGCTGCCCACAAAGCCTTTAATGACTTAGCAGAGATATTGCAAACGATACTGTGGTCCTCATATTTTAGAAAATTGTTTGGTTCATCAATAACAACCTTCCCTTCTTCGACCCAATCAAATGGAGCTCTGTTACTTTCAATAACAGCCTGAACATCATCTCCAAAATGAATAACAGCAGTAACATCTAAGTTCTTAACAGAAACGTCGAGGTTTTCAATTTTCTTGTTTAATTCAAATTTTTCTTCTTCGTCACATGTATAGTCGGTAATGATTCTAATAATTATTTTTTTATTATCAGATTCGTCTAAATAATCTCTTAACAGATCTTCCGCTTCTTTGTTACCAAAAAACCTATTCTTGGAGACATCGCCTAGTTCAGCAGATATTCTACTTAAAACATTAAAAATATCAGTCAAAACAAAAGGAGAATTGCCAACAAAATAAGAATGCAAGCATTCAATAGTATTTTCTTCTAATGTTTCATTAATAAACACGCCGTCGATACCAGCATTTTTATCTCTACGATATGTGCAGCCTTCATTAACATCTTCGCATCTAACTGGATCAGCATTGAAATAAGCGTTGTAAGCATATACTTTCAGCATTTGGTATTCTGGTTCGCAATCTAAAAGTTTTAAATCTTCAGGAGCATTATTAAGGTATTTAGACAAGTCCATAAGAAAATCCTCTCGCTAATATTAGATCACACGCGGATCACGCGATCAAACATTTAGTTATCAAGCAACAAAAAATGCGCATTAGAGCACTTTAATTAGGGATTTTCTCTAAGGCGTAAAAAATAGGATACTTAGGCGTAAATGCTTAGGTATCCTTTTTCGTTTGTTCATTATTTACTGATGTCTCCGATGAAGTTATAGATGATTTTGATTCTTTGAACCTTCTTACCTTCGACTCTTTCTGCTTGATAAACTAGAATCTTATCAACGAATGTTCTTAGTATCTCGCAATCTAACTTTTCAATGCTGGTGTACTTCTTAACTAGCTAGGGACTCCACTGAAGAAGCACGATGTCTTATCAGGTGTTATCCAATCATCTGGATTCTCGCTATAATCGTTGTCGATATCGAAGACTATTGCATCGGCGTATAGGAAGTCATTGTTTGAACGATGGTTATCCTTATATATCGCACATGCGTAATCCTTTAATATCACTTTCTTGAAATCATCAAGGGATTTAACGACCACAGGATTTAGGTATTTTGATTTTTTAGCGTCTTGATAATAATCAGACGGAGTTAATGTGATTTTGAATTTCATAACATTTTCTTTACCTCGATTCTTTGAGTGATTCGGAATAATTGACTGGCCAGTGCATTTAATCCTTATAAATGTTCTTTAACGACTGCATTTATCGAAAAGTCAGGTTTCCTACTCCTTTTATGGCGAGTAACTTCTAAATTTGCCGGAAGATTTTTTATTTCTTCATAGGTTTATGGCACCATATCGGGTATCGACCAAAAACTAGTTGAACTTTTTATCCTTCTCTAGTATTCCTTGGACATAAAAGTCGTTTTTGGTCGGAACTTTTTTATTTTTCTTTCCTCCCTCAATAGTCAATGGCCCAGAAGACGCTAAACTGACGAAACTTTTTTCATCTTCTGATAGTCAAATGGGAAGTCGAGAGATTTTTGCCAAACCTTTCTCACTAGTTAGATGAAAAATTGTTGTTGATTTGGTTGAATTGACTTAATCTTTTTCACTTCTAAGGCGGCACTTTTTGCCCGAATGTTTGACTTTTTTTGGAAAAATAAAAAAATCTCTGAAATAAATCAGAGACGAATTTGAAAAAATTTAAAACATAGCAGAGATAATAATGTCAAATTAGTAGATTTCTTGTTAAAAAAGTGTTATAATTTTGTATATTTGATTTGGAGGGTGTATATGATTGACTATCAAAAAGCCGTTAAAGAATTAAGAGATAAATTAATAATGACACAACAAGAACTTGCTGTAGTTTTAGGGGTTTCTTTTGCATCGATTAATCGTTGGGAAACAGGTGTTAACAAACCAACTACTATAGCAAAGAGAAAAATAGTTGAGCTTTGCAAAGAAAACAATATTAAATTGGAGGATATGTGAAATGGCTACGGAGTTACTAGAAGAAATTGTTTATAGTTCTATAAAAAGCATTGTCGAACAGTATAGCAAAGAATTATCTGAACAAATGAGATTAAGAACCGAAGAAATGAAATTTGATAACCATGACCATTATCTTATATATGAGGTTTTAGGAATCCCGTATGACGAAGGTGATAAAATAGACTATTACCAAAACATGGGAAGATTCTTATATAAATATGCAGGATCTTTTTTAGAAGAAGCGACGATTTGTTGCTTCAAATGGGCTTTCCCAAATGCAAAGCCAAAAGAAAAAATACCAAATACACTTGGTCAAAAGCCAAAAACTTTTGAAATAGATTTACTCGTAAATGGAAAAGCACATGAAATCAAATGGAGAGATGCTACAACAGATGGCGACCACATTACTAAGGAACATACTAGGGTAAAAGTAATACAAAGCCATGGATATGTTCCGATTAGGATAATGTTTTATTATCCAAATAGAGAACAAGCGATTCGCATTCAAGACACTTTAAAAACATTATATGAAGGTGTAGGTGGTATTTATTATAGTGGAGATGATGCGTGGGATTACGTAAAAAACGAAACAGGATTTGATTTAAAAGCCATGCTTATGAGAATAGTGGAGGAGTCAAAAAATGGAAGTAATTAATATTGACTGCCTTGAATATTCTAAAAAATGTGATTCTAACTTTTTTGATTTGATATATTTAGATCCTCCATTTTTTACACAAGATATAATGAGGTCTTCCAACAAAGAATATGAATTTAACGATAAGTGGAATAATATCGATGATTATTTAGCTTATATGGAGAAAAGGTTTTTTGAATTTAAGCGAATATTAAAAGATACTGGTTCTATTTTTGTTCATTGCGATAGAAATGCTTCCCACTATTTAAAAATTTTATTAGATAAGATTTTTGGAATGCAACAATTTCAGAGCGAGATTATTTGGTCTTATAAAAGATGGTCAAATTCAAAAAAAGGTCTTTTAAATTCGCATCAGGTTATTTTGTTTTACTCGAAAACTAAAAATTTCAAATTTAATACTATATTTTCTGATTATTCACCAACAACTAATTTGGATCAAATTCTTCAATCGAGAGTAAGGGACAATGACGGTAAAGCTGTTTATGAAAAAGATGAAAACGGCGAAGTAGTTCTTGCAGTTGATAAGAAAGGAGTTCCTCTTTCTGATGTTTGGGAAATACCATTTTTGAATCCAAAAGCAAAAGAAAGAGTAAACTATCCAACTCAAAAGCCAATTGCTTTATTGGAAAGAATTATCTCAATTGTAACGGATGAGGGTGATAAAATATATGACCCATTTTGTGGAAGCGGGACCACACTTGTAGCTTCAAAACTTTTAGGTAGAGACTATTTTGGTACAGATATTTCACTTGAAGCAGTCAATTTAGCTAATTACAGATTAAACAATCCAATCAAGACAGATTCTAATCTGTTAAAAGTTGGTTATGATGAGTACAAAAACAAAAGTGCTGATGTTATTTCAGCCTTAAAAGCATTTGATGCTAAGATTGTACAAAGAAATAAAGGGGTGGATGGAATTTGTGTCTCTAATAAATATAAGTTCATTCCAATAAAAGTATGCCTTGAAAGCGATTCATATGATGAAAATTTGTCATTACTTGTTTCGGCAACAAAAAAGAAAAATCTTAAGTATGGAATCCTTCTAGTTGGAACTAATAAAAAAGACAGTGTTGGTGAATATATAATTGATGGTATAAAAGTTGTTGTCAGCATTAATCCTATATCACTAATACAGGATTAACTTGAAGATTTGAAATAATCTAAATAGATTGTTTTTAAAAATACCTCACCCTTGAGCTACTAACTCTTGGATGAGGTTTTCATTTTGTTTTGTTTAGGATTTTAGAAATAAATCCCTAATTTAAACGCCCATTAGCGCATCTTTCATTTTGAAGCATTATAATCTAAACGATTTCTTAAACACTCCTTCTCCCTGATATTCAAGAACGGCTCCTTCTCTTAGATTTTTAATGGATTGCTGTATAGCGGAATCGATGTTATCCAAATCTGGTAAGAATGGTTTAAAGGCAGATATTTCATCTAAAGAGAACCTGTCTTTTTTGCTTGCACTTATCCAATTGAATATTTGCTTATCAAAGCCATCAAGCTTTAGGATATTTTTTTGAACAAAATTTCTTCTAGATTCGATATTTGAAATTGTTAAATAGTCGTTTGCCAATCTCCAATAATAGGTATCACCAATTTTGGTTTTATAGAAAATGTTACCTTTGCACCCTTGTGATGTAACATCTGGAGAATAGGCTTTTAAATTGTCCTTAATATAATTCTTATCGCTTTCAGATAGAGATTTATCAATTTGATAAAACGCGGAATAAATATTCTTCATATCTCCTATTCCACCAATCTCGTTTAATGAAATAATGATTTTATCTAGTCTAGGAGTACCTGTTCTTTTGATATTCATCTGTTTGTCTATCTCGGCCTGCACTTCAATTGCATGACTTCTTTCAACCAAATAATCATAAACTTTAGATTGAATATAATCTTCGTCGCAAGCATCAACAATAAGTTTTCCTGTTAAACATTGAACATATTGCATTGCATCATTAAAAATCAAACGTTTGACTGTTGTGTTGTTTTTTTCTTCAAATTCGAATATTCCATTAAAGAAAGCGTTTAAAATTTCTCTATTATTAGACCAATTAGACCCGAACAAAGTGAATGAATATCCGTTAATATCGTGAGCTATGTAATCTAACAATTTAAACTCGTTTTCTTCTGAATATAGCATCCTTCCTAACCACCATAATCTAGCTAATGTATTGACCATGTAGCATCTAGGTCTTCCTTGCTTGAAGAAAAAGTGGTTAATTATATCGCCGGAAACATCTTTGCTTTCAGATAAAGGGTATCTATCTAAAACAAAATTGTAAAAGTAAGTGTGTGCTATACCAGCCCAGAATCTTTCGTCGCTTGCAAAACTATCATTTAATTCAAAAAAGTTCTTATAAATAAGTTTAATGTTTGAGACATCTTTATTAGTTCCCTTGCTGTCGTTTAACTCGAGAGAAAAGTCACTGACGTCAGCGAATAATTCAGTATCAACAAAAGGATTCTCGTGAAGTGCTTCTTTTAGCCAAATTTCGGGATTTTCCCTATTTAAATAATGGTTTTTTAGTACATCAATATTCTTCTTAACATACTCAACAGCTTTCGCTTTCATAATTTTTATTTTCATATTAATCAGTCTCCCTGTTGACTAAATCACTAAACTGTTTAAATGCATCATTAGAAACTTCTTTAAATATTTGTTGTGCCAATGCATAAGTAGAATCTGTTTTTAAAGCTTCTGACTCTAAACCGTTTTGATAACCAGGTATTTTTTTAAGAGCATTATCTAAAACTAGATACCAGCCTTTTTCTTCATATTCAGCAGCATTATCTTTAATTCTTGATAATACTTCGGCTAAAACAGGAATTACTGTCATCATTTGTTTGAGCCTTATGCTGCTTCCGGTTGTATCAACATAAACGCCGTATTCATAAGCAGGAAGATAAATAATTATCTTATCCCCGCCATCGTCGTAAGTAATCACTTTAGAATCTTCAGATTTATTTATATCGAAAATCGATGGAATGTCCCCGTTGGAATCTAAACGTTTAGTTATTTCATAACTAAACGTTTTAGTATATCCAAGCGTTCTATATTTAAACAAAGTTATATCAAGACCAGAATAAATTTCGTTTAAGTTACTATTAACATAGTTTTCAATGTTTCTGTTTGCGACCAAAACAAAGCAAATATCAATTGTGTCGCAAATATCTTTTGAAGGAATTGTGATTTCACACTTGCCATCATCTCTGTAATTAACTTCGATTGCTTTTCTGTATTTTGTTACAGGGCATTCAATATGGCAAAACAGTTTAATACCCCCATCAGCAATTAATTCCTTAATCACTTTATCGTTAATAACGACATCGCATACGATTGAAACACTATAAGGATCGTCAGTAACCACCATATCATCAACATTAAAAGTGTTATCAGTGTAGTCGTCATGCTGCTCAGACAAGACTGGATATGGGTATAGCCTATTACTCTTTACTTTCATTTGCTCTTACCTCCAATGCCCACTCTTCATTCGTTTTTAAACTAAATATAATCTTATTGTTAACTCCTGGAGCAACATCTACGATTCTAATTTTGTTTTTGTCATAATCACTATTATTTCCATTTTGATTAGCAGAACTCACATCAATAGCCATGGCTTGTTGCTCACCAGAGATCATCAATTCAATAAATCCATGGTTTATTTCAATGTTCGAAATAAAATTAAGTTCATATAAATTATTTCCTTTTTGAATCAATCTGGCTTTTATTTCACTTGAAGGAATTTCTTTCTTGATTACAAATCTTCCATCTTCCTGAACAGAGAAATTTTCTTCCACGCCATCAGGGTCCGGCCTTGGATATGGTCCTGGCGGGACTGGAGGAGGAGGAACAGGTGTTGGAAAGTCGACATTGTCCCTAGTATTGACTACCTTCTCAACAATGTTACCTTCTTCGTCAATATCAATCTTAATTTCTACAGTTCCGATAATGTCTTTTTTCTTTTCGCTTTTGCGTTTAACTTTCTTCTTCTCCACTATTTCATTGGATAGGGAATCAACGCGATTATCCTTTTTCCCGAAAACATATGAATAAGGAAGATATTCATTTGCTCCTTCTGCATCAATCGAATCCTCAATGTTCTCCTCATGCAATTCAGCAATAATTTCTCTAAGTCTCTTAAAAATCTTATTCTGATATTCTCGAGCTTCTCTTTCATCAGAGGCTCTATCGAATGACCACATTGTGTGCTCTGTATTTTCAAGCTTCTTAAAATATGCATTTACTTTGTCTCCATGCAAAATTACAACAGCAGAAAATCCAACACGGCCATTTAAATTACCTCTGTCGAAGACCTTCATGCCACTTTGACGAATAACAGCAGCTTTTCTACAGCCATTTGGATTAAGTTTGACCATTATTTCAACATCGTCATCATCGAATAGTTTTATCTTTTCATCGCGATCTGGATTTTTGATTGTCTCGTAATATTCAACTGTAAATCTATCAAGTTTTTCTTTGTTTTCTGAACTATCTTCTGACGGCCTATAAAGTTCAACTAAATCATTAATATGTTCGGAATCGATGATGGTGTTGCCATATTTCACTTCTAATTTGTCAGACATGAACGCATACAAGAAGTTGTTGATAGATGAAACAATGATTGCATCCTTTAGTTTTTCTGATGAAATATCGTTTTTAAAACCAACTATGTATTTATCCATTCCTGGACCTAAAACATCTCTTGTGTTCACATCATAATCTGGATCTAAAGAAATGCATTCCATTACAGGCTTTGCCTTGTTGCTAACATCACAGAAGAATCCGTTACCTAAATATTGTTTATCTTCGTCTTTGAAACCCGGCAATTTTATAACGCCCTCAAAAGCTTTAACACCCTCTTCGTTGAACGTGCTGTAAAAGACGGTTCTTAATTGAGAAGAAGCAAATGCCGCATCTTTTCCTATGCCAAAACTTCCGCCTTTATTGCCAAGTTTATCTGAGACACCTTTGTTAATAACAAGGTTGTTCCATGGAGACGATTTTGAAGAATTCACACCTGTCAGTCCGGTCGTGTTAAAATCACTAATCCTCATGCAACGTATTGCTTCTGAATGCAAAACAAATAAACCATTATCAAAAAAGTCGACAGGCTTGGTATCGTTTTCCATATAATTTTTCCAGAATTTTCTCTCTTTAGAAAAAACTTCAACCATTTTTGGATAGTCAAAAAAAGCCAAACCTTCTTTAGGGTTCAAAACAAAATCATTAAATTCAACAATTACTTTTTTAAGAGTCCCATCAGGATTCTTTGAAGCATTATCGGTTGAATTTTGTAATTCTTCCTTAGTCAAAGAAAGCATCGGATTATTCTTGTATGTTTCAATGTTTCCGTCATTGATTCCTTCTATGCCAGTAGGTTCTGTAGAAGGCATATATAAATTAATCTTTGCCATATTCACACCTAGAACTCAAATTTCTTTCTTTTTGGATATGTAGTTGAAGAGAATTTAGATTTAGCATTGCGCAAAGATGCTTCGATTGCGCGAAACATTTTATCAACCTCTTCATCTGTATAGTCATAATTCGATTTGTTGGATAAGTTGCCTAGCAAATCAATCATGTCTATTATTTTGTTTGTTCTAGAGAGAGCTATTCTTTTAAACTTCTCGTTCTTATTTTCATTCTTTCCCATACCAAAATCCTCGCATATATTTTACGAGTATTGTGAAAATGCTGTCAATATTTTTAATTTTATTTGTAATATATACCACTACATTTTTCAAATATAGTATTTCTTAATTAGATCATTAAATGAAATATAGATGCCATTTTCATTAAGCGATTTGATTCTTTTGCTATAAAGCAATTCGAGAATAATAGTCTTTTCTTCTTCCGATCCGTGGTGGAGCTTTGCGTGACAGCTAGGACATAGAGGGACTAAATTAAGTGCAATATCGAGATTGATTGGAAAAAAGTCTTTTGATGCCTTTAAAGGTATTAGATGGTGCATCTCTAGATATGGCTCACCATTTTTGTTTTTAAAAAGCTCATGTTCTTCTCCTAATAAAGAAGCTATTTGGCATTCGTATCCAGTCATTTCCAAAACTACTTTTGCTAAGCTTTTATCTGAAGCGGGCTTTTTAACTTCTCCACTTTTATTGAATAACTCAATTGTTTTTTTGTTTGATTCGCCTAAATCGTAATCGGAGATTGTTTTGTCGTCGTTGATGATATCGTCAATGACATAAAAACCGTCAATAACCTCTTCATCGTTCTCAATTATATTGCTTATGTATTTATAGCCTTCTTCATTTAGAGAAAAAAGATCAGGAGAGCCTTTTTTGCCATTCGTGTCTAAACTTTTGATTCTATTTATATACTTAAAAAAATTAGGATTATTATGGCTGATTATATTTCCAACAATTTGATAATATCTAGGTTCCTTTTTGCTTCTCGATGGGTAAGGTGATAAATCTTCTTCACTTAATTCACAATGCTTGCAGATTTCTTTTTTAATTTCTTCTGTTGAAATTGGTTCGTTATGAAAAAACAAAACCTTAAGCATTGGGATTACAAAATAATCTTCTCTGTGTTGCGCCATATCAATAGTTTGTTATCAGCAAGTGCTTCACCTTTCTATCGTTTCTATTATTAAAATTGACCATATATTTTTTGTCAAACGAAGAAATATTAAATTTTTTATTGTTATACAAACCATATATGAAATCCGTGTTTTTTATAACAAGCATGACTTTTGCTTTGGTGGTTTTTGCCCAATTAGCTAAGCGAATCTGATCGTTTTTAGAAAATGAGTTTTGGGCATACTCACTAAATTCACTATCGTATGGAGGGTCTAAAAACACAAAATCATTTTTAGTCAATTCGATACCATTGAGAAACACTTCAAAGTCGTTGTTTGAAATTTCTGTTTTTGCAAGATAGTTGGCAACATTGTCTGCCTTCATTGTATTCACCTTGTTTAAAATGTTTTTCTTGTTATATCCCATGCCACCATAAGGAACATTGAATTCGCCCTTTTTGTTGTATCTAAACATGGATGAATAGCAGTATTCTCTCAAAAAATAAAAATACGCACATTTCTTTTCAAGATTAAAGAATTGATGGAGTTCTTTACTTTCTTTTTGATTGTATAAATTTCTGATGTGAGTATAATAACCGGCTTTTAGTGCTGTCTCGATGTTGCTGAGAATTTCTTCATCGGTGAACTTGTTATCAACGTCAATACAGTTGATTCTTTTTATTTTTCTAATTAGATATTTCTTAATTTCATTTTCAAAATTACTAATCAGCGCGTTATCACCTGCACGTAATAATCCGTTAAATGCATCGCTTTTCGAAAACAAAAAAGAAGTGACGTTATCTTTAAGTAAGGTTTCGTTTTTATCAGTTTGATATTTTCTACAATAAGAAACAAAGGAATCTCCGTATTTTTTGACAACCTCTTCAAGAACACACCAATTGTGCATCAATACCTTTATTTCGTTTTCGAACGATTTGAAAGAATTAGAAAGAACGCGGTAAAGGCTAATTAATTCGGAGGAAAAATCATTAATAAATCTTTGCTTAATATTCATATTATCAGACAAAGCAAAATACAGTGCCCCACCTCCAACAAATGGTTCAACATATTTGTGAATAGTATCTGGCATCATTGGAAGGATATATTTTAGTTCTCCTTCTTTTCCACCTGCCCATTTTACAAAAGGTTTTATCATGTTTTTTACTATAGCATAAATTTCAACTTTTTACAACTTTAATTGCTAGCAATTAAAATGCATTATTGATCACTTGTCTATTACCCTCTTGATTTCGCGATTTTTTCGTGTGCAACCCCACGCCGATGTCCGTCTATATAGTTGTAGAGATATTGACCGCCCCTACCATTTCTGGTCCATAGAAAACATGAAAACCTGAAATTCTTGGGCCGCACATTTCTGAGGTGGGGCCGACGGTACTATCAAAGATAGTCTATATTCAAGACCGGGGGGGATAGACATTAAAAGGTTAGGTCACGTTAGGTCCCAGACTACCACTATTGTAATAAGAACAATTAAAAACTCATTTCCTTATACGATTAGTGGATAGAAACCTAACAGCCCCTAACCCTGTTAATTTAGAAAGTCATCCTCAGGAACAGCAAAGTCGTTCTCTGCACTAGTGAGTAATCTAATGCCATGATAGAAAGTTTTATTGTGCGGATGAGTACTTATAAATCCAGCAGCTTCCATTGCTTTCTTAAAGTCAGTACTTGGTCGAGCGTATTCATTTCTCTTCCATGCATAGGTTCGATACTTTTCATAAAGCTCTCCGGCACCCACTTTAGCGGTTGGTTCTCTCTTACAACATTCACTGATGAACTGTTGAAGCCAGTCATTGTCGTTTTGATATTGTTTTTTGGCTTCTGAGATGACTTTTGGCTCATCGATGTGGAATTTATTGTCATAGACAATTTTCGCGCCTTCCATGACCCAATAGAAGATATATTCCCTACACTGCTCAAATAGAACCTCCGAGAAGTTTTTAGTGTCGTTTTTACCAGTGAACTTATTGTTGAACGGAATGATAACCACTCTTCGCCATAAGCCATCATCACCAGCAGATACTTTTGGCAAGTGATTTGTGTATAGAACTAAAGTATGAGATGGTACGAAATCGAATTCATCTTTGAACTTCTTTTCACCTTTAATTCTATCCGTGGAGCATAGCTGCTTAACCATACCATCATTAAGCCTTGCTCCTAGCTCAGATTCACTAGAAACAATTAGTCTCTTTCCTTTTAGGAAGGCTTTAGCAAATCTCGATGATTTACCACTATTGATGAACAGATTATCGCTACTGAGCGTGCCGCCATAATCACCAAATACTTTTAAGATGGTGTTCCAGAATGTTGATTTACCATTACCACCA
>Ga0265294_10007132_pt1 | contig 13305 bp, 16 predicted proteins | sample MunlanPumphouse3_FD_192504 | JGI IMG/M metagenome (GOLD analysis project Ga0265294, IMG submission 192504) | Groundwater microbial communities from a municipal landfill in Southern Ontario, Canada - Pumphouse #3 | ecosystem: Environmental > Aquatic > Deep subsurface > Groundwater | place... | reverse complement strand
TCCTCGTCCATCATCAGTAACGACAATAGAATTGTCTTCTTTGACTTCTATTTTTATAAATGTTCCAAAACCTGCTAAAACTTCATCGATGGAATTATCAATAATTTCCCATACTAAATGATGAAGACCTCTAGTATCTGTCGAGCCAACATACATTCCGGGTCTCTTTCTGACAGCTTCTAAGCCTTCTAAAATTTGGATGGATTTCGAATCATATTTGTTGTCTTTTATGTCCATAATCTTGCTCCTTGATAAGTCTACAATCATTATATCAAATTTTCGGCATTTTATCTTTATTTTTTCGGTTTTTTTTGGTATAATCTTCAAAAATAGGAGGTTTATCATGCTTAAGTACTTATTTGTAATTATCGCCTACCTAATCGGATCTATTCCATTTTCATATATCCTTGGTAAATATATTAAAAAAGATGATATACGTCAACACGGCAGTGGTAATCTTGGCGCTACTAATGCTTTTAGAGTGTTTGGAGCAATCATCGGTATTTCTGTTTTAATTCTAGATACATTAAAAAGTGGATTAATTATATTATTCGTTAATGAAATCAGCGAAACAACATCAATGTTTCCAGCTATTATCTATGGTGTTGTAGCTGTTATAGGTCATATTTTCCCAGTATGGATGAAATTCAAAGGCGGAAAAGGTGTTGCTTCTGCTTTTGGTATTCTGCTTTTCTTTTATTGGCCTTTGCCTCTAGCTTTAGTACCGATATTCTTTATTACATTGGTTATTTCAAAATACGTATCTTTGGCCTCCACCGTCGTAACATTGACAGCATTCATCTTTGCATTATTACTATTTTTTATAGGTGGAACTCCTATAGATTTAGTTTTTGTAATATCTACTGCTATATTAGTTTTATTAATCCTTTTCAAACACAGAACGAATTATCAAAGAATATATAACGGTACAGAAAACAGAGTTGTCCTAAGAAAAAGATAAAAAAAATATGGTTCCATTTCGGAACCATTTTTTATTGTGCTTGTTTCATTGACGCCATGACTTGTCTAACTTGTTTTTCAGAAGGTTTTCTACCCATCTGAGACATCATAGCTCTAATCATTTGTTCATTAATAGGTGGGTTTTTTTCTAGATATTTTTTAAAATAATTTCTCGCAATAAAAAAGCCCGCCACAGCACCGCCTAACAGCGCTACTACTATTAATACTATTGCTAACCATAATTCCATAATTATCAACCACTCCTTTAACAACATAGATATTTTATCAAAGAAACGATGCGATTTCAAGAATTATATTTTATAACTTTAATTTTTATTTAATATTTACAAAAATGCAAGTTATTGTTATTATATATATGTATATAAAAGTTTCTTATAAGGAGGAAATATAATGCCTAGAGTTATTTTAGACACTTGCATTGCTTGTGGGACTTGTAAAGAAAATTGTCCTGTAGATTGTATCTCTGAAGGAGACATCTACGTTATCGATCAAGATGCTTGCATTGATTGTGGAATTTGCGAAGCAAATTGCCCAGTAGATGCAATCGTAGTAGCTGACTAAAAAAATAACGGAATATTCCGTTATTTTTTTTTATTTAATCTATTTTTTAAAATAGAAGGAGAGTTTTTCTAAAGATTCAATTAACAACTCATCTTTTTCCAGTTCCATTTCATCAAATATAGAGTTAATCATTTCTTCATGGAAGGCATCGTGTTCTTTCAAGATTTCTTCTGCTTTAGGTAAGAGCCCAACCACAACTTTTCTACGATCAATAGCATCTCTTTCTCTTGAAACATAACCCTTTTGAAATAATGTGTTTATTGATGTTGTTAAAGACCCTACAGTAATCCCTAATTTTTTAGAAACATTAGACATTGTTGCTTCATCCACAACTTTAATTGCTTCAATAACATGGACTTCACTCATTGATAATTTAATACCTTTATCCTTCAAATTTTGGCCTTCAATGGCTAAAATACGATTGAAGATTTCTACGAGCAATTCATTGATTATTTTCTTTGCTTCTTTACGATTGTACTTTTTCAATGTATCCTACCCCCATAGTTCCTGGTCCGGCATGGCAGCCAACAACAGGAGTTAAAGGTATTAATAAAATGTCGTTTAATCCTTTTGATTCCAATTCATCTTTTAAATCAAGCATTTCTCCCATATTGTTTGTATAAACTATAAAAGGTATGACATCTTTGCCTTTAACTTCTTTTAAAAACCTTGCTTTTAATTCTTCTCTTGCTTTTGAAGTTGTTCTTATTTTATCAAGAGTATCAACTTTACCATCCTTGCTAATATGTAATAATGGTCGTAATTTTAGTAAAGACCCAATTGCACCAGCAACTCCGGATAACCGTCCATTTTTAACTAAATACTTTAGTGTATTAACAGTTATATATACATGATTATTGTCTCTAATATTATCAAGAGCTGTAATTATTTCATCAAAATCAGCATTTTCATCCGCCATTTTCTTTGCGGTCATTGCCATAAGAGCTTCTACATAAGTTAATGAATTAGAATCATATACATAAATATCCGAATCAATCATTTTAGAAGCTAAAACTGCATTTTGATAAGTACCGCTCAGTTGCTTTGATATTGTAATAACTAATATTTTATTATACCCAGCTTCAATCATTTCTTCATACATCTCTAAGATTTTTCCGGTTGATGTTTGAGCTGTAGAAATATCTAAATCAGGATTTTTTTCTAAACGATTGTAAAAATCTTCGCTACTAATATCAATAAAATCTTCATATTCTTCTTTGTTAATATTTAAAATAGATCTGAATTTTCTGATTTTTTTATCATGTACCAAGTAATCAATTCCAGAATTACCACATACCGCAACACCAATTTTAGTCATTATTTATACTCCCTAATATATTTTTATGTTCAAATTGTTTGAACTTCAAAATATATTCTAGCATAGGTTAGAAGATTAATCAAGAAAAAAAGAGCAAATTTTGCTCTTTAAAAATTTTTATAAGGATTAGTATTTATTTCAGATTTAATAAATTCTATCTCTGAAAACTGCTCGGATAAAAAATCATAAACGGAATTAACAAATATCTTTTCAGCGTGATGTCCAATATCGATAACTGTAATTCCTAAACTAACAGCATCTAGTGCAGTATGATAAGTCACATCTCCCGTTAAATAAACATCGCATCCGCGCATTTTAGCTTGATACATATGCTTTGATCCTGAACCACCAGAGACACCGATTTTCCGTATTTCTTTTTCACTATTACCTATAACTTTAACAGTTTCAAGTCTTAATTCTTTTTTTATATAGGTAATAAAGTCAGAAAAGCTTATTGGTTCAATATCGCCATATCTACCGATATTATCAACTTGATCAAGCAAACCAACATTTTTCATTCCTAGAATTCTAGCAAACTCGTCATTCATGCCACCATCTGCAGTATCATAGTTCGTATGAGCTGAATATACAGTAATATTATGCTTTATTAGATTTTTAATAATCCAGCCTCGAGGAGTGTCAAAAATAATTCTTTCTAATGGATTAAACAAAAGTGGATGATGAGACAAAATCATATTCACTTTTTTTTCAATTGCTTCTTGAACTACCTCTTTAGTTACATCTAAAGTAATTAGAATTTTTTTAGCAACAATGTTTAAGGTCCCCACTTGAATTCCTACATTATCCCATTCATACGCTAATTCTTTAGGATATTTCGTTTCAAAATATTTGATTATATCTACTAGATTCATCAAATAACCCCCTTAAGTTGTTCAATTCTTTGATTGATACTATCAATTGTCTTTTTAGTTTTAGCTTTCCGTTTTCCTATTTCTAATTTTACGATTAATTTTGTTATCATCTCAATAAAATTTTTTGATTTTTGTTTAATTATAAATGGACCAAACTCTTTTTCAACTTCACTTAAATTCATTTTGCCTTGCTTTAAAACCATTAATTGATAAAATTTGTTATTTTCTTTAATTAATTCTTCTGTTTCTATAAACCAATTATTATCTTCTAAAAAAGACCTAAGCAAATAGTTTTCAGAATTTGCGATTAAAACTAGTCTTTTAACATCAACTAGGTTTGCTTTTTCTAATATAGAATTTATTAAGCGTCCACCCATACCTAATATGCTTACAACATCAATCTCAGGAGTTAGATAGGTTAATCCATCAGCTAATATAACTTTTACTAAGCTATCTAATCCAGCTTCATTAACACTGTTTATAGCATTTGTAATCGGACCTATTTTATTATCAGAAGCATATGCTTTTTTCACCAAACCCTTAGATACGCAATAAATCGGTAACTTTGCGTGATCTGTGCCGCAATCCGCTAAGCAATTATATCCCTTGATATATTTGGAAGCAGATAACAGTCTTAAAGATTTCATTGATTTGAGCCTTGGTGAAAATCTTTTAATCGTTTTGAACGATTAGGACTTCTAAGTTTTCTAATAGCTTTTGCTTCTATTTGTCTAATTCTTTCACGCGTTACATTAAACTCTTTTCCAACTTCTTCAAGAGTTCGACTTTTTCCATCCAAAAGTCCAAAACGCATCCTCAATACTTTTTCTTCTCTATCAGTAAGGGTTTCAAGCGCTAAATCCAATTCTCTTTTCAACATTTCTTTTGATGTAAATTCATAAGGAGTTAAGATATCATTATCTGGAATGAAATCTCCCAAACTTGAGTCTTCTTCTTCACCAACAGGTGATTCTAAAGAAATTGGTTCTTGAGCAGTTTTCTGAATACTTTGAACTCTTTCAACTGTGATTCCCATTCTTTCTGCAACTTCTTCAGGAGTTGGTTCTCTTTCTAATTCTTGAGTCAATGTCCTTTGTGTTCTTACCATTTTATTAATCGTTTCTACCATATGTACTGGAATTCTAATTGTTCGTGCTTGATCAGCGATAGCTCTTGTGATAGCCTGTCTAATCCACCAAGTCGCATAAGTAGAAAACTTATACCCTTTAGTATAGTCAAATTTTCCCACAGCTTTCATTAAGCCCATATTTCCTTCTTGAATCAAATCTAAAAATTGTAATCCTCTAGAAACATACCTTTTAGCAATTGAAACAACTAATCTAAGATTTGCTTCAACAAGTTTCTTACTTGAGAATTCACCTTTTTTAAAAATATCCTCATACTCTGCTAATTCTTCAGGAGAGATATCATCACCAATTTTTAATCGGTAATCATATTCTTCTCTTACCTTTTTAGCTCTATCGATTAAAGTAGCTAATTCATATTCTTCTTCACCGTTTAACAAATCTACTCTACCTATTTCTTTCAAGTACATTCTTACTGGATCATCAACTTTAATAGACACTGAAGAATCAAAAACTTTCTCTTTCATTAATTCTTCTTCTATTTCTCTAGAATAGTCTCTCATCATATCAATATCTGCGGGTTTTATGTCATCGTTACTTAAATCTTCTAGACTAATATGATCTGCATCTTCACCAACACTTTTAATAAAATCAAAAATTTCATCAGGAAGGATACCTTTAGCACCTAAATCAGCGATAACTTCTGCGAAGATTGGATCGGTTTTTCTGATATTTTGGAAAATATCTTGAACTGTTAGTTTTCCGTTTTCAGCATAAATTGCTAAAATCTTACTAATTATTGTTTGTTTTTTTGACATGTCTTTTCCCCCTTATGGAATCGATATTTCTCTTTAATTCGATGAAACTACATTCTAATTTCTTTTGCTCTTCTTTTGATAGATTATTATCATTTAGTTGTTCTTGAATTGTTCTAGCATCTAATTCCAGTTTATTTACTCTTAATGTTTCAATACAATCAATCAATTCTTTTTCGTTATAGATAGATGTAGGAAGTTTTCTAAAAAGCGTTAATTCTTCTTCGGTTAAATCAGCGAAATCTTTTTTTATTTCCATTTCATTAATAGCGATTGAGCCGTGATATAAAGCAGTTAGAGTCACTAATAAGTTTTGAAAACGACGATTGTCTATTTTAATACTATCCAACCAACTCTCGATAATACCGCGGGCTTCTTCGTATAGCGCATAATAATTAATCAATTTTTTTGTAGCTGATTCAACTGCTTTTTTAGGCTGTGTTCCTAGAATTGACATACTCACTATTTTTTTTTGACGTTGTCTAATGCTGTTTATTCTAGCGTTTTCTAGTTGAAAATTATGATAATCTGCAAGGATATCTTCATAATTAACTGATGTGTCATTACTGAATTTTTTTAAATATATTTCTCTAATAGTAGAACTTGCTACTTTATCTAAATATTCAAAAATCGCTATTTTAGCTTTTTCTATTTCTGCTGGTTTTGTTAAATCATTATTAGCGATAATCAATTCATAAACGAAATCATATTGATCTAATAGGTTATTCTTCAAAAGGTTTCTAAAACTCTTTTTAGATTCGGTTTTTATATAATCATCAGGGTCCATCTTATTTGGCAATAAAGCTACCTTGACATCTAAACCGACTTGTCCTAGTAAAACTAACGCTTTATAAGCAGCTTTAACCCCAGCGTCGTCACCATCATAACAAATAATTACATTATCGGTATACTTTTTAATCAATTTAGCATGATTAATTGTAAGTGCTGTTCCCATTGAACAAACCGCTTCATTGACACCCGCGTTATATGCGCTCATCACATCAAAAAAGCCTTCCATAAGTATTAAGCGCTTATTTTGGTTAATATGTGGAATTGCTTTATCTAGGTTAAAAAGTACATCAGATTTAGTAAATATTTGAGATTGTGCTGAGTTAATATATTTAGCAGTATTCTCTTCATTATTAAAAATTCTACCACTGAAGCCAACAGTTTTTCCGAACTCATTATTTATAGGAAAAATAACTTTATTCCTAAATATATCATAATATTCATCTTGGTTTTTTCCAACTAAACCTAGTTCAACTAATTCATAATCCTGAAAATCTTTTGAAAGATTCTCCCATAACAAATTACCTTGTTTAGGTGCAAAACCAATTTCAAAATAGTTTAAAGTTTGCTCATCAAAGCCACGTGATTTTAAATATGATAATGCTTTACTTCCGGTTTCTAAATTTAATAATTGTAAAGAAAAGAATTGTTTGGCAAGTTCATTAATGCGAAAATACCTATTCGTGTTATCATTTTTTTTCAATTCATCATTTGAATCATATTTAATACCGTATTTATCCGCTATAAACTTAACCGAATCCCAATAATCTAAATGTTTATACTTAGAAATGAATTGAATAACATTTCCCTTTTCACCACAACCAAAACAATTAAATATTTGTCTTTCCTTTGAGACGAAAAAAGAAGGTGTTTTTTCATTGTGAAAAGGGCAAAGACCTTTCATGTTTTTGCCCGCTTGTTGCAACGATACAAATTCAGATATTACATCGACAATATCAGCTGTATTTATAATCTCATCTACTTTTTTTTGACTGAAATGTGCCATTGTTACCCTTTCAAATACTATTTTTTAAATTCAGAATTAAGATATTCTACTAGTTCTTCAATTTTAACTCTTATTTGTTCCATTGTATCTCGATTTCTTATCGTAACAGTGTTGTCTTCTAAGGTATCATTATCAATAGTTACACAATATGGTGTACCAATCGCATCTGCGCGACGATATCTTCTACCGATATTACCAGCGTCATCGTAAAACGCATCAAAATTTTTGATTAATAATTCATAAACTTCTTCAGATTTTTCAGAATGATATTTTTTTACTAAAGGCAATACATTTACTTGATACGGAGCTAATTCTTTGTTGAGTTTAAGAATTGTTCTTGTTTCTCCATTTTCCATAATTTCATCTTCTAGGTTGTCTAATAAAACTGCTAAAAATAGTCTTTCAACACCTAATGAGGGTTCAATTACGAATGGCAAGTAGCTTTCATTTGTTAATGGATCTAGATACTCTAGATTTTCACCAGAATAGATTTGGTGTTGTTTAAGATCATAATCAGTCCTTGAAGCTATACCCCATAGTTCATCAAAGCCCCATGGGAAAGCATATAAAACATCTGTAGTTGCATTGGAATAAAACGATAATTTTTCTTTTGGATGATCATGAAATTGTAAACTTTCAGGTTTTAAACCTACTTCTAACAAGAATTCCTTTGCATAGTCTTTCCAGTATTCAAACCATTTCATTTCTGTTCCTGGTACACAGAAAAATTCTAATTCCATTTGTTCAAACTCTCTAGTTCTAAAAATAAAGTTTCCTGGTGTAATTTCGTTTCTAAACGATTTACCGATTTGCCCTATTCCAAAAGGAACTTTTTTTCTTGAAGTTCTGACTATGTTTTTAAAATTCAAAAATATTCCTTGTGCTGTTTCTGGACGCAAATATATATCATTATTATTTTCGCTAGTAACTCCTTGTGTAGTCTTAAACATTAGATTAAACTCACGAATTTCAGTATAATCAAAGCCTCCACAATTAGGACATTTAATCTTGTTATCTATTATGTAATCATACATTTTTTGATAATCCCAGCCATCAGCGTCTACTTTATTTTTTGTCGCTTGTGAAATTAAATTATCCGCACGATATCTTGTTTTACAAATTTTACAATCCATTAACGGATCTTTAAATCCACTCACATGTCCAGTAGCTTCCCAAGTTTTTGGATTTAAAAGAATTGAGGAATCAATCCCCACATTATACTTGTTATGTGAAACAAAACGTTTCCACCATAATTGTTTAATATTGTTTTTCAGACTAACACCTAATGGGCCATAATCCCATGTGTTAGCTAGCCCACCATATATCTCTGAACCTTGATAAACAAAGCCATATCTTTTTGCATAAGCATTCAATTGCTCAATAGAATATTTCAAAGTAAATTCCTCCAATTTTTCGCATAATAACTCATTTTAATTATACACTTGTTGTGTGTTTAAGTCAAACCGATATCCATGATATAATCAAAAAAGAACTCATTAATATCCAATAAGTCCTTTTAGCATTTTTCTAGTCTTGGAATAATAATTTAGATGATACTCATAATATTCATCAATCAGGTTTCTTATTTTCGGTAGCAAATTAATACTTATTTCAAAAAGCGGTTGTTTATTAATATCATGATAATATAGTTTTCTAACAATCAACAAAACATTGTTAGGATAATATTCATCTGGCATATGATTAATACAATAACATCCACCATCTTTTACCGAAAAAACTAAATTATCTTTCGCATCACAAATTAAACAAGAAGTTAGATTAGGATTAACTCCTAAAAGATATAAAAATTTCACTTCTAACATATTGATATAAGGAATATAATTTTCATTATCTTTTACTTCTTTCATAACTTTAAGTATAAAAGAATACAGTTTATCATGATTATGTTCATGTGTCGAAAAACTATATACTAACTCAACCATGTGAATTAGATATGTATATTTTTCTAAAGATTCATAAAGTTGTGAGTAGTTTATTAAAACTTCACCATCTCGTAAAACTTTCAAATTTTTACCGCTTACGATTACCTTAACCACATTTAAAACTTTAGTCAAGTTTAAATAAGGGCTTTTCATAGTCATACTACCATGAACCAAAACACTTACTAAACCCTCTTGCGTATATAAGTATATAATTTCAGAGCTTTCCTTATAGCTGATTTTCTTTAGAATAATTCCTTGATATTCTTCCAATTAAATACCTCTAATCTATATCTTTATAGCCATAGGATTTTAAATAGTACTCTTTATTTCTCCAATTTTCTTCAACTTTACAAAAAAGTTCTAAGTAAACTTTCGCTTTTAAAAGCGCTTCTATGTCAGTTCTTGCAGCCGAACCAATTTTTTTAAGCATTGAACCGCTTTTTCCAATTATTATACCTTTTTGAGATTTTCTTTCAACAACTACTGTTGCAAAAATTTCAACTATTTTTTTCTTGTATTTATATGATTCTAAATACACCATTACTGAATGAGGTATTTCTTCATGAGTGAACTCAAGAATCTTTTCCCTAATGAATTCTTGAATCAAGAATGTTTCAGGCCGATCTGAAATTTCTCCATCTAAATAATACTTCGGACCTTCTTCTAAAATGTTCTTAATATCAATTAATAATAAATCAACGTTATCTCCATTTAAAGCTGAAATGCCAAATACACCAGCAAATTCAAAAGCATTTTTATATACATCAATCGCTTTGTTTAGCCTTTCATAGTCTGTAATAGTATCTAGTTTATTTATTATCAAAAAAACTGGTGTTTTAACGCCTTTTAGTTTTTCTAATATATCTAAATTATAACTTAGAACATCATCATAAGCGTTGATAAGAAATAAAACTAAATCTACTGATTTAACAGTTGATAAAGCTGCAGATGTCATATACTCTCCCAGCTTTGTTTTTGCTTGATGAATACCTGGAGTATCTAGAAAGATTATTTGTGAGTCATCACTATTATAAATGCCAGAAAAAACATTTCTGGTTGTTTGAGGTTTATTAGAAACTATAGCTACTTTTTGTTTTAAAACTTGGTTCAAAAAAGTCGACTTACCTACATTTGGTTCGCCAATAATCGATACAAAACCACTTTTAAACATTACAAATCCTCTTTAGAGAATCCAAATGGCAGTAAGTCTTTGTTTTGCAATTCTTTGATTTCACCTTTGCTATTAGCAAAGAATACTTTTGCATTTGGTTCCATTAATTCATTCATTACTTGGCGACAAGCTCCACAAGGTGAAACGAAATAGTCCTTATCAGTATAAACCATTATCGCTTCTATATCTTCTTTTCTTACACCACTAGAGTAAGCAGAAAATAAAGCCGATCTTTCAGCACAATTTGATAAACCAAAAGAAGCATTTTCAATATTAACTCCCATAACAGTTTCACCATTTTTCAATTGTAATACAGCCGAAACGCGAAAATGTGAATATGGAACATATGCGTTCTTTATATTTTCTTTCGCCAATTCATATAATTTATTCATTTTGTCCTCCTAAATTTTGAAATCTCTAAAATTTCATCTTGTATTTCAAACATTTCTTTTTCATCTTCTTTATCAAGGTGATCGTAACCTAAACAATGCAAAAATCCATGCACAGATAAAAAGGCTAACTCCCTTTCAAAGCTATGATTATATGATAGAGCTTGTTCTTTGGTTTTATCGATTGAAATAAAAATATCACCAATCTCATCAGTATAATCTTCGTTTTCAAAACTAAGTACATCTGTCGGCCTATCAATTTTACGATAATTTAAATTCATAGTGTGTATTTCTTCATCATTTACAAGCACAACATTTATAATTATTTTTTGATTAAACTTTAAGTATTTATAAGCTGTTTTAATTGCCTTCTTTATAGTTTTATTGTATTCTTTTTCATTATCATATTGATTAAAAATATTAATCTTGATCATTTTCGAACCTCTTAATAATAGTTTGTACTAAAGGATGTCTAACCACATCTAATTCATCAAAAAATATTATTTTAATATCATCAACATTTTTTAGTATATGAGAAGCTTTAACCAATCCAGATAAAACATGGGCTGGTAAATCACTCTGTGTAATATCACCAGTTACTATCATCTTTGATCCAAATCCTAACCTGGTAAGAAATAATTTCATTTGATTAATTGTTGTATTTTGAGCTTCATCAAGAATTACATAAGCATTTTCTAATGTTCTACCACGCATATATGCTAGAGGAGCAATCTCAATAATACCTTTTTCAATATATTCGGTGCTTTGTTTAACCCCTAATATTTCATACATCGCATCATATAACGGCCTTAAATATGGATCAATCTTTTCCTTTAAGTCTCCTGGCAAAAACCCGAGTTTCTCTCCAGCTTCTACTGCAGGTCTAGTTAAGATAATTTTATTAATTTTGTGATCTTTCAGTTTTTTTAAAGCTGAAAGAACAGCTAAATATGTCTTTCCAGTTCCAGCAGGTCCAATTCCTAATATAATAGTATTATTTTCTATTGCATCTAAATATTTTTTCTGATTAATTGTTTTTGGATATATTGGTTTGCCACTATAAGTCTTAATAATTTCTTTTCTGTTTAAGAAAAGGCTTATAATTTCAGAATTGTCAATTCTATCTACAGTATGAAATAAATAGATTATATCCCTTTCATTATAAACTATGTTATTTCTAATTAATGCAATTATTATTTGAAATATTTTCTTTAGTTTGTTAATCAAAAATTCATCTTGTGTATCAACAATAATCTCTTCATTATTAGAATAGAGGTTAACTTTAAGAAGTTTACCTAACAGTTTAATATTTTTATCATTCACACCTAGTAGATCAACCAGTTCATTAAGGTTATTAATTTCTGGATCAATTTTCACAATATTAGTCACTAAATATAATCTCTCCTTAAAATAAATTAAACTATCTAAGACATTTAATTTTTGTAATATCTAAAATAATTACGGACGATTTTTAACCTCAACTTATACTTGTTAAACTATCTTTTTATCTAGTTTCAAATTTTAAAAAAATAATTTATTATTTAAGTTAATCCGTCTTGTCTAAACCCACTTAAAATAGTGATTTTGTTAGTATAAATTAATTATATCATAAGTTGATTAAAAAAAACTTAATTGAAAAAATAATGACAATTCCTTTAAAGAATTGTCAAGATTTTGTTTTTTTATTTCTTACGTGTTTTGCTTGCACGTAATTTTAATTTTTTCGTAACACTTGGTTTTTCGTAATACTCTTTTTTACGGGCTTGAGCAAGATTTCCCGAACGAGATACGTCACGTTTAAAACGTCTAAGTGCGTCTTCAATTGTTTCGTTTTCTCTAACGACAGTTTTAGCCATTGCTTTCACCCCTTTTCTTACCAACTAGTATTATACTAAATTATTATTAAAATGTAAACTTATTTTTTTTGAAAATATATTTAAATAACCACGCATTTGTGGTAAAATTATTAACGAAATACAAATTTAGTACTTTACTAAAACATTTGAAAGGAAGTTAATGATTATGATCAATAATTTATACTTTTTAGTATTAGATACAACGGGAATAATTATTTTAGTCATAATAGCAATTTTATTAATAGCACTATTGAGCATAATCATTAATAAACATAAATACAAGGCCAGATATCGACGTTTTTATCGTCGTATTGATAAGACGATTAACAAAAAGTATAACGGGAATATGTTAGTAGAAAATTTAATTAACAAATATACTGTCGACAGCACCAATACATATAAATCATTAAAACGCAAAGGCAAAACTCTAACAAGGAAATACCTAGAGTATTTCAGTAAGAACTTACCAGAACTTGTATTATTAAAAAGTTTTACATCACCTGATAAAAATAAAAGCGA
>Ga0265294_10007128_pt1 | contig 13309 bp, 12 predicted proteins | sample MunlanPumphouse3_FD_192504 | JGI IMG/M metagenome (GOLD analysis project Ga0265294, IMG submission 192504) | Groundwater microbial communities from a municipal landfill in Southern Ontario, Canada - Pumphouse #3 | ecosystem: Environmental > Aquatic > Deep subsurface > Groundwater | place... | reverse complement strand
CCACAGCCACAATGATCAGGCTGGGCCACGTGAAAGGGAATAAAATGGTGGATATGCAACTAACAAACAATAAGCTTATTGACAGGGGAACAAAGATGATAATGGAAGAGACATCCATTGAGGATGTCCGGTATGCCAAAGAGCTTCTTTTAAAGCACAGATCTGTAAGAAATGCAGTGGATTACTATTTAAAAAAAAAGACTGATTAATTAATATGTACAGGGATCGCTGGCCGTCTCAGCTGCTGAAAAATACAGTGGAAGAACTATCTTCCCTTCCGGGTGTCGGATCGAGAAGTGCTTTGCGTTTTGCATTGCATCTGCTTAGGCAGCCTCAGGAGAATGTTGAAAGATTGGGAAATTCTATTCTCAGACTACGGAGAGAGTCACTCTACTGCAGGGAGTGCAATATGATCTCTGATACTGAGGTATGTAAAATTTGCAACGATTCCGGAAGAGACCGGGGATGCATATGTGTAGTGGAGAGTGTCAGGGATGTCATCTCTATTGAGAATACAATGCAGTACAACGGCTTATATCATGTGCTCGGCGGGATTATCTCCCCGATGGATGGAGTCGGCCCGTCTGATCTCTCAATTTCAAAACTCAGGGAGAGAGTGCAGAAGGAGGATGTGACAGAGGTGTTCATGGCTTTAAGCACCACAATGGAAGGTGAAACCACAGCCTACTACCTCTACAGGATATTGCAGGGAACCGGAGTGCACATAAGTACAATAGCAAGGGGTATAGGATTCGGGGATGAACTGGAATATACCGATGAGGTAACTCTTGGAAGATCCATTCAAAACCGCCAGCCCTTTGATCCGGTAAACAACAAATAAATTCAATATGCATCAATTCCCCGTATCCTGGCTGCTGGCAACCTTTACAATCTATACGATACTTTTGTTTCTGGTATCATGGCTGACCTCCAGAAAAGCGGACCCGGGTTCATTTTTCAGGGGAAATAAAAAAACACCCTGGTTTATTGTAGCATACGGAATGGTTGGAACCTCTATTTCAGGAGTTACATTTATCTCAGTTCCGGGTAATGTCCTTAACCAGAATTTTTACTATATGCCATTGGTTCTAGGTTTTGTAGTCGGTTATGCAGTGGTTGCAAATGTGCTTATCCCTCTATATTACCGGATGAATCTTACATCAATATACACCTATCTGGAGAAGAGATTCGGCCACTATACATACAAAACAGGAGCCTCTGTCTTTATGGTTTCCAGAATTCTCGGAGTGGCCGTAAGAATATTTGTTGTGGTATTGGTTCTGCATACATTTCTGCCACAAGGCTCAGTACCCTTCTGGGTTGTAGCTTTCATCTTTATGCTTATGATATTTCTCTATACATACAGAGGCGGAGTAAAGACAATAATCTGGACAGATGTGCTGCAGACCACATTTATGCTTCTGGCAGTGTTTCTGACTATCTTTATGGTTGCAAAGGAGATGGACTGGAACTTAAAAGAACTTGTTTCGGGGATAGGCTCAAGCGACTATTCAAACTGGTTTGACTGGAGATGGAGCAGCGGGACAAACTCAATAAAACAGTTTATCAGCGGAATATTTATTACAATCGTGATGACGGGACTGGATCAGGAGATGATGCAGAAGAATCTGACCTGCAGGAGTGTAAAAGAGGCAAAGAAGAATATATACACAACCAGTCTTACAATAGTTCTCGTGAACTACTTTTTCCTCTTTATGGGGGCTCTGCTGGCTGTTTTTGTGAGTGCAAAACTGGGGGGAATGGAGCAGATAGGACTGGCCGATGCTGCCGGTGTCTTTACAAAAGCTCAGACAGACAAACTCTTTCCCGTAATAGCCAGCCAATACCTGGGGCTGGGGGTGGGCCTGTTCTTTATAATTGGTCTGATTTCTGCCTCATATCCAAGTGCCGGAGGAGCGTTAACCTCCCTTACCACATCATTCTGTATCGATTTCGTTGGGTTCAACAAGAGAGAGGATCTCCCGGAAGAGCGCAAAAAAAGGATCAGGGAGAGAGCTCACGCCTCTTTTGCCCTGCTCTTTTTCCTGATAATTCTGGTTCTCCATGTAATCAACAAACAAACCGTAATTGACCTGGTCTACCTGCTTGCCTCTTACACTTACGGTCCGTTGCTGGGTTTTTTCTTTTTTGGACTACTTACAAAATATCAGGTTAAAGACCGTTTTATGCCTTATGTTGCTTTGGGTTCTCCTCTGCTATGCTATTTTCTGGATATAGCCGGAAAGGAGCTGCTGGGTTTTGGTTTCGGTTTTACTATATTGATAATGAACGGTATGTTTACATTTTTAGGAATGTATCTGCTAAGAGAAAGAAGATCTGAAAAATGATATCCCTTACTGAGATAATTTTACTTGCAGCAGGCCTCTGTTTTGATACTTTTGCAGTATCACTTTCATCCGGGATATGCATGCCGGATATTCCAAGGCTGGTTTTTTTAAGAATTATAACTGTATTTGCCTTGATTCAGGCAGGTTTTGCATTTGCCGGATGGATCGCAGGCATCTCTGTCCACGGCATGTTGCAGAGTGTAGATCATTGGATTGCATTTGCCATGCTGTCATATATCGGGATAAAGATGATTGTGGAATCGTTCTCTTCTGATGAGAAAAAAGGGTGCACCGACTTCAGAAGAGTATCTGTATTGCTCACAGTGGCAGTGGCTACAAGCATAGATGCCGCTGTAGTTGGAGTTTCGGTTGCAATGTTACAGATTCCGGATATCAGATTTGTACTTTTATTACTGATCACTTTCATTTTTACTGCGCTTTCATCTGCAGCCGGAATAAAATGGGGCAGAAAGATACTTCCGGGGCTCGGTAAAAGGGCGGAGGCAGCCGGAGGGATAATACTAATTGCAATCGGAGTAAAAATATTGATTGAGCATTTGGAATATTTATCTTAACTTTGCCGGGTCTTTATTCAATTAAATAATCCAATGTGATCACTGTATCTGCCATATCTTACCTGAATACTATACCGTTTGTGTATGGGCTTGAGAATCATCCGATCAGGAGAGATATAGCTTTACAGTTCAATACACCTGCCGAATCCGCAAGGAGATTGATGGATGGGAGTGCAGATATCGGAATAATTCCCGTTGCCAAAATTCCCTTTGTAGAGAATAATTTAATACTACCGGATTGGTGTATAGGTGCCGAATCGAGAGTTGCTTCTGTTCTGCTTTGCAGCGGCACACCTCTGCAAGATATTAAGAAGATTGTATTGGATTCAGAATCAGAAACATCAGTACTTCTTGTAAAGATACTAGCCTCAAAATACTGGAAGATATCACCTGAATTTGTTAAGGAAGATCTCTCACAAATGCCCATCGATCCCACCGGCTCCTTTCTGCTTATCGGGGACAAGGCGCTTAAATTATCATCCAATTTTAAATATGTTTACGACCTGGCGCTGGAATGGGTTGAATACACTTCTCTTCCTTTTGTGTTTGCTTGTTGGACAGCAAACAAGAAACTTGACAGGGATTTTGTTTCCGGATTCTGCGATGCACTCGCCTATGGAGTCCTGAACATTGAGAAGGCAGCAGAGAGTTATCCCAATGGTTTTGAGAGAGGTTATATTATAAAATATCTTAACGAAAATGTCTCCTATAACCTCAACGGAAACAAGAAAGCAGGTCTCAACGAATTCTGGAGACTTGCAATGGCCGAGCATATGTCCAAAGTCCGATGGTTTTACTGATTGCCAGCCGTAAGGTACGGGATTGAGTAAAAACCATTAAATGGAAACGATATGCTTGAAATAATCTACAAACAGAAAGGACAGACATTAACAACCGGCGATATCGGAGCACTGGAGGTGCTTGGATATGATGATGTGTTGTGGATTGATCTCTTCTCTCCCACAGGTGAGGAGAAGAGAGCCATTGAGACCTTCCTTAATACGAATCTCCAAAGCAGGGCACAGGCAGAGGAGATAGAGAGTTCGTCCAGGTATTCCGAGACTGAAACCACAATTTTCGCCAACACAAACTTCCTTATACCCGGGCCGGAGAATTATTCTATGGAGGCTGTCTCCTTTATTATTTGCGAAGGAATTATAGTGACTATCAGACATGTCCCACTGAGAAGCTTCACTGATATACAGAGAAAGCTTATTGCCAATTACAGAAGTATGCCCACTGGTTATCACATTTTAGTGGGAATTCTGGAAAACCGGGTTGATCTGGATGCGGACATGATAGAGCTTATGTCCAAAGAGATAGCACAATACAGCAGAAAGGTAAGCCTTGGCGGCACAATGGGAGAGGAGCTTTTGCTGGATATCAATCAGCTGCAGGAGAACACTATGTTGGTGAGGGAAAATGTAGTTGACAAGCAGAGGATGATCTCAGGTATTCTTAAAAGTGACAAGTTCCCCAGAGATGTCTTTACAAAACTCAATATCCTGATTAAAGATATTAACTCCCTAATCAATCATACAAATTTCAGCTTCGAAAGGCTCGAGTATCTGCAGAACACCGTTCTGGGTCTTATCAATCTGGAACAGAACAGAATAATGAAAATCTTCACCTTTGTTTCCCTGCTCTTTTTGCCCCCTACACTCATTGCAAGTATATTCGGGATGAATGTTGAGCTGCCGCTAGTAGGCGGTAAAATTGACTTTACACTTATCTCCCTTATAATGATAGCTGCGGTAATTATAGTGACTGTAATATTCAGGAGGAAGAAGATGCTCAACTGATCACTTTTTTGCCACGAACCTGTTGTAAAGAATCAGTGACAGAATACTGAACAGCCCGATAAATGTAAATATTATCCACAGTGTTGATGGATCTCCTAATCGATCAACATATTTTACATATAGCCTTGCACCCAAAAATCCTCCTATGCTGCTGCCAATGACTCCATAAAGGAATGAGTACCCAAGGTAAAGAGCCTTCTTGTCAGACGGGGCAATAAGGCCTATGTAGGATAAGAATTTCGGGTGGGTTGTCATCTCTCCGAGAGTGAATATTATTATACCGGTAATGAATATCCAGGGTGATGTGGAAAGTGAAAGAATACCCATACCCGCAGTGCCGAATGCAATTCCGGTGATCATAGTCGGAAGGGCCGGCCATTTTTTTACTATGCTGGAAACAAACAGTTGAAGGAGAATGATTACCCCTGCGTTTATCACGGTGACATGTTCCACATCAAATTTCCAGGAGGGGTTGCTGACAAAAAGTGAGAGGAATGAATTGACAGCCTGGTTAAGAGGTGTCATATCAACATAATCTCTTACATACCAAAGCACTGTTCCAAACATTTGGAAGTATAGAATCCAGAAGCAGGAGTAGATGAAGATCATAAGTATAAATCGCCAGTCCTTAAGTACCATAATCATCTCCTTGAAGACAACAGAAAGATCTTTTCCGCTTTTCTCCCTGACAGGCTCCCTGTAAATGAAAACATTGATCAAAAGGAGCAAAAGTCCGATAATCCCGGCCATATAAAATATGTAGCTGTAAGAGATGGCTTTGAGATAAGGAATAAGAATAAGAGGAAAGAGAAAAGCTCCAAGATTGATAGACCAGTAGAAAATTCCGAAACCAAGAGAGGAGTTGCTCTCATTAGTGCTCCTTGCTATTGTCCCTGATATGACAGGTTTGAAGAATCCTGCACCCAATGCCATAATTATCAGTGACGAAAAGATTGCTATATAGGATTTGGAGATGCCTGTAAAGGAGTATCCGATAATCATGCAGAAAAATGCAAAAAAGAGAACTTTGCGGTATCCGTAACGGTCAGCAACAGCACCGGAGATAATAGGAAGAAAATATAACATGGGTGTAATTATTCCAAGAACAGCTCCTGCCTGTTCCTTGCTGAAACCCAGTCCTCCGGTGTCAGGGGAGAGTATCAGGTAAACTGACAGGATTGACATTACACCGTAATATGCCCCTCTCTCCAGAAACTCCATAGATATTACTGTCCAGAAATTTTTTGAGAATGAAGCGAGTCCGCTTTTTTGCACTTTTGTTTCCATAGATTTAAAATTTCACAAATATAGCACAGATCTCTCTATCTCTCAATTTTTTGTGGTATGATAAAATTTATATATCTTTGAGCCCTAAAATTAACTACAAATAAAGTCTAACTACTTAAAGTTTAATTAATTATTTAAATGACAAAAGATCGTAACGAAGTACTCGAAAATGACGACAACATAGAAATCGTCAAAAAGAGCGAAGAAAAACTGGAATCTTTCATAGAGGATGAAGCAGCTCCGGTTGAAGAACAGACATCAAAACGCAAAAGCAATGCATCAGTTTCAGTGGATAAATTTGACTGGGATGCATTCGAAAAAGAGAAAGTTTACGACACCGATAAATCGGTGATCGAAGATCTCTACAGCCAGACATTGTCAAAGGTTATTGAAAATGAGGTTGTGGAAGGAACAGTGGTTGCACTCAACAAAAGAGAGGTAATTGTAAACATCGGTTACAAGAGTGAGGGTGTGATCAGTATCAATGAATTCAGGTACAATCCGGAACTGGCTGTAGGTGATAAAGTTGAAGTATATGTCGAAAATGCGGAAGATAAAAAAGGGCAGCTTCTGCTTTCTCATAAAAAAGCCCGCTCACTTCGTTCATGGGACAGGGTTAACGAAGCCTGTGAAAAGGATGAAATCGTTAAGGGATACATCAAGTGCCGCACAAAAGGTGGCATGATTGTGGATGTCTTTGGTATAGAGGCATTTCTCCCAGGTTCCCAGATAGATGTAAAACCTATCAGGGATTACGACATTTATGTCAACAAAACCATGGAATTCAAGATAGTAAAGATAAATCACGAGTTCCGCAATGTGGTTGTTTCTCACAAAGCTCTTATCGAGGCAGAACTGGAAGCACAAAAAGCAGACATTATCGGCAAACTGGAAAAAGGGCAGATACTGGAAGGTATTGTTAAAAATATCACCTCATACGGAGTCTTCATTGACCTTGGCGGTGTTGATGGTCTTATTCATATAACCGATCTCTCCTGGGGACGCATTAACCATCCGGAAGAGGTGGTTCAGCTGGACCAGAAGATCAATGTTGTTATTCTGGACTTTGATGACACCAAAAAGAGAATTGCCCTTGGTCTCAAACAACTCAATCCTCACCCGTGGGATGCATTGGATACCAATCTCCAGGTAGGTGACAAGGTTAAAGGTAAAGTGGTTGTAATTGCTGATTATGGTGCATTTATTGAGATTCAGCCCGGAGTTGAAGGACTTATTCACGTATCTGAGATGTCATGGTCACTCCATCTCCGCAGTGCACAGGATTTCCTGAAAGTCGGGGACGAGGTTGAAGCCGTTATTCTTACCCTTGACAGGGATGAGAGAAAAATGTCTCTTGGCATCAAGCAGCTCAAGACTGATCCATGGGCAACAATTGCACAGAAGTATGCAGTTGGCACAAAGTGCACAGCCACTGTGAGAAACTTTACAAACTTTGGGGTTTTTGTTGAACTGGAAGAGGGTGTTGACGGCCTGGTGCATATCAGCGACCTCTCCTGGACCAAAAAGGTTAAGCACCCGTCTGAATTCACCTCTGTCGGTGAACAACTTGATGTAATCGTTCTGGAAGTGGATCAGGAAAACCGCCGTCTCAGCCTTGGACACAAACAGCTGGAAGAAAATCCCTGGGATGTTTTTGAATCAGTGTTTACACAGGGATCTGTTCACGAAGGAACAATAACTGCTTTTGTAGATAAAGGTGCAACAGTTGCACTTCCTTACGGAGTAGAGGGTTATGTAAGCCAGAGAAATCTTGTGAAAGAGGACGGAACAACTGCAAAAGCAGAGGAGAAACTTGATTTCAAGGTTCTTGAATTTAACAAGATAACAAAGAGAATCATACTTTCTCACACCAGAATCTTTGAAGAGACCAAAAAGGAAGAGCATAAGGAGCGTGAGAACGAATCCGACTCTACACAAAAAGCTGTTAAAAAGCTTAAAGCCAATCTTGAAAAAACAACGCTCGGTGATATAAGTGAACTGGCTGCTCTCAAAAGCGAGATGGAGAGCAAAGATCAGGCTAACAAGTAGATGAAATTCTCCTTCACATCTCTGGGGTGTGCTTCGGCATTGCCTTCTGCAGATAGGTTTCCAAGCGCTCATGTCCTGAATGTGCATGAGCGCTTGTTCTTGATAGACTGCGGGGAGGGATGCCAGATGCTTCTCAGGAAGTGGGGATACCCTTTCCTGAAGATAGATAATATTTTTATCTCTCATCTTCACGGGGATCATATTTTCGGGATTTTCGGTCTCCTGTCAACCATGTCCATGATGGGGAGAACTTCTCAGCTGAGGATTTTTGCTCCGGCAGGATTCTCAGAGATTCTCAGCTTTTTTATGGATCACTTTGGCGAGATGTTAAATTACGAAATCGTTCATAAGTCACTGATATCTCAGGATATGGACACCATTATGGAAGACAGGAAAATAAAAATCTCCTCCTTCCCGCTCAACCACCGTGTGGACTGCTACGGATTCAGATTTGATGAAAAGCGCCCCGCCAGAAATATCCATAAAGCTCTTATAGATGAGTATAAACTCACCCTTGCTGAGATAGCCTCACTTAAATCAGGCGAGGACATTGTCAGGGAGAACGGTCAAATTCTGGAAAACTTGTCATTTACCTATTTACCCTACATACCCAGATCTTTTGCATATTGCAGCGACACTGCACCTTTTCCAGGGCTTACCCGGTTTATATCGGGCTGTGACATGATATATCATGAGGCTACCTTTGGAAGAGAGATGGCCGAAACCGCCCACTCCACAATGCACTCCACAGCAGAGGATGCAGCAATGGCTGCCAATGCTGCAGGTGCAACAAAACTTCTTATCGGCCACTTTTCTTCCAGATACAAAGATCCCTCAATTCTGCTTGATCAGGCCAGGGAGATCTTCCCCGAAACTTATATTGCCAGGGAAGGCATGACTTTTGATATTCCTCTGCTCAAGTGATATAAAATATACATATAAGATGAATTTAAACAAAACGCTATACCTACTCCTCTTTTCAATGGTTGTAACTCTCTCTTCTGAGGCTCAGAACAGGGAGGGGACGGATCGGGTAATTAACAAACTGGGGCAAACCCTTTTTTACCTGAACAACTACTATCTCGATTCTCTGGATAACATCCGTCTTGTAGATGTTGCAATTACCAGTATTCTGGGGGAGCTGGACCCTCACTCCTCATACGTGACTGCAAAGGATGTAAAAGCAATGAACGAGCCGCTGGAGGGAAATTTTGAAGGGGTGGGAATTGAGTTTGCGATTATTAGAGATACCCTTACTGTCTCTGCTACTATTGCCAACGGTCCCTGCGAAAGGGCCGGAATGAGAGCAGGGGACAAAATTATTGCGGTAGATTCTGAGAATATTGCATCAATCGGGCTTACAAACCAGCTGGTTCAGAAATATCTGAGAGGTCCCAAGGATACAAGGGTAAAACTTGATGTGCTAAGAAAGGGAGAGAGGGAGATTCTTACTTTTGAAATTATCAGAGATAAAATTCCTATTAACAGTCTTGACGCCTGTTACGAGGTGTCACCAGGAGTTGTTTACCTTAAACTCAGCCGTTTTGCTGCAACTTCATCCAGGGAGATAATAGATGCGCTGGTAGCTCTTAATTTAAAACGAATAGAAGGTATTGTTCTGGATCTCAGGGGAAACAGCGGTGGCTATCTTGGAACAGCCCTTGAAATCTCCAATTTTTTTCTGGAAAGGGATCAGATGATTGTTTATACAGAGGGTATGAGAGTTCCAAAAATGATGGAGAGGGCAAACGGAAACGGTTTCTACAGAAAAGGAGCTCTGGCGGTTTTGATTGATGAGGACTCCGCATCGGGGAGCGAGATTGTTGCAGGGGCAATTCAGGATTGGGACAGAGGGGTCATAATCGGGAGACGCTCCTTTGGTAAAGGACTAGTTCAGCAGTTGCTGCCTCTGAACGACGGCTCGCAGCTCAGACTTACGGTTGCAAGATATCACACCCCATCGGGAAGGGTTATTCAGATGCCTTACCAAAAGGGCAGGTCAAAGGACTACTATATGGATCATGTCGAACGCTACAGAAGAGGGGAATATTTTAGCCGGGACAGCATATCTCTGCCAGACTCACTTAAATATAAGACACTTGTGTTGGGAAGAACTGTATTTGGAGGAGGAGGTATAATGCCGGATATTTTTGTTCCTGCCGATACTACATTTTTTTCCGAATACTATTCCCTGCTGGTAAGGAGAAACATACTCACCGATTTTGTAAACTCCTACCTGGATCTCAACAGGGAGGAGCTGTTAAAAAAGTACCCGGACTTCGGAAGCTTCTCAAGCTATTTTGTGATTGATGAAAAATTGCTGGGGCAGCTTTACAATTACGCTGCGGAAAAGGGGCTGGAGATGAACAAGGAGCAGGCTGCAAGGAGTGAGGATCAGATATCTCTGAATATTACGGCATTGGTTGCCAGGACTCTTTATGGTATGAACAACTATTACAAAGTAATCAATTCATACGGAGACCAGGCGTTTAAAAAGGCAATTGAGTTTATCTCTTCGGAAGGGAGTTTATAGCTCTGTGGTATGCAGAGGCATTTCTGTTATGTTCTGACAGAGTTGCTGCAAAGTTATGAGTTCCGTCAAGAGCTGGTTTTGCGCAAAAGTAGAGATAATTGTGTTCCCTGTATTTAAGCACGGCATCTATGGCATTAACCGGGGGGATCACTATCGGTCCCGGAGGAAGCCCGCTGTAAATATATGTGTTGTAGGGAGAGTCAATCTCCAGATGTTTACGGAGAATTCTTCTGAGGGAGTCATCACCGGTTGCAAATTTGATAGTGGGGTCAGCCTGCAGGGGAATACCTCTTTTTAATCTGTTAAGGTAAACACCGGCAATGACAGGGAGTTCATCTGCAACATTACTCTCCTGTGAGACAATGGAAGCTAGTGTGATAACTTCTACAGGGCTAAAACCCAGCTCTTTGGCTCTTTTTTTTCTCTCTCCATCCCAGAACCTGTCGTATTCTCTCTTCATCCTGTTTACCAGCTGATTAGGAGTTATTGTCCAATATACTTCATAAGTGTTGGGGAGAAAAAGTGATATAAAGGTCTCTTTTGTAAGTTTCAGACTGTCCATCAGCTCTCTCCTGCTAAACTCCTCAATAAAGGATAAAGAGTCGCAATCCAGCTTTTTGGAGAGGAGGGAGGAGAGTCTCTCCATGGATCTGATATTTCCTGATATTGTAAGCTTCATTGGCTCCTGCCATCCGAATTTAAGTGTTCTGACCAGCGAAAGATTTCCGCTCTCCGGTTTGATCCGGTATCTGCCCGGTTTAAATGTTTCCGGCAACCTCTCTCTCTTTGCAACCTTTTCAAAACGGGCTACTCTTTTGATTGCAGAAGAGTTTCTTAGAGTGTCCATTACATCCTTCCAGGTACTTCCTTTGGAAATGTAAATGCAGGACTCCGTATATGTTGTATTCGGAGAGTAGTACAATATGTAATATTTCAAAAGAAATCCAAATGCTAAAAATATTATTAGCAATGATATAGTTATGACAACTCTTGTAAATCTCTTTTTAGCCACCCCTTTCATCTTCTTTTTAACTTAATCAAATCCCCAGGCTGAGGTTCCTTACCCATATTAAATTGTGGATTTATCCCTGTCAACTCCTTTAATCTGATACCATAAAGCTGTGATATCATGTGCATAGTCTCTCCGGGTTCCACATTATGTTCCCTCTGAGGACCCCTGAAATCTCTCTTTTTCCTCTCCAGAAAAATTATTGTACCCTCTGCAGGAGGTGTGTCATCCGGTAAATCATTAAATTTCAACAGCTCTTTTTTGAAAAGGGAATACTCTTTTGCCAGATTATCGTAATTGTCTCCACTTCCGGCAATAATGAATGTGAGCCCGTTTATCTTATTAATTGTCCTTCCTATAACTATACTATAATATGACTCCCCTGATTTTTTCTCCCTCCCGGGTTTGTAATCATCACGCAGAGAATAATCCACTTGTGAAGAGAGAGTGTCAAATTGGGCAAGGTTGTACTCTTCTATTATCCTGATAAGATGTCTGGCATATGCAGGATCTGTTGCATATCCTGCCTTCCCCAGCCCATGTGCCCATTCTCTGTAGTCCGTCACAGCAAGAGAAAAGAGAAACCTGTAACGATCCCTTTCTGTAAGAAAAAGTGAGTGATCCTCATAGGAGGTTTCAACATCGGGGTATTTCCTGAAACATTCGTTCCTTTCGTCATCATCGTGGAAAATCTTCTCTCCATCCCAATCGTGGCACTTGATTCCAAAGTGATTATTAGCTTCCCGTGCAAGTCTGGAGTTACCGTCGGAAGATTCCAGGCAACCCTGTGCAAGAATTATACTGGCCGGGATGCGATATTTTTTCATCTGTTCCATGGCCAGATCTTTATATTGCCCGATATACTCCCTTCTGGTGAGTGAGCGCGAAATTACAGAGCGGGACTGGGCAAAGATGAAGGAGTTAACAAAAATAGCAAGCCCTAAAAGCAATACCAGGGGAAAACCCCGCTTTATAAGTGAAAGTCTCTGAGGAGGAGTCATAAGGTGTGTTACTGTATCGTACAAAATTACTAATTTTGCATTCATATCAATTCATTGCAATGAGGAAAAAACAATTAAATATTGAATACAGAGAGTATTATTCAGGAGAGGAGCTTCCGGTTGATGAAGCTGAATTATTGAAGAGTGCGGCCAAGGCTACCCATGACGCCTATTCACCATACTCCGGATTTAATGTGGGCGCTGCAGTCAGACTTGATAATGGTGAGATTATCACTGCAAACAATCAGGAGAATGCAGCATATCCTTCCGGACTCTGCGCAGAGAGGGTGGCAATCTTCTACGCCCAGGCAAAATATCCGGACGCCGCTATTGAATCCCTGGCTGTGACAGCATCTCAGAAAGGTGTCCCCTGTGAAATGCCCACCCTTCCCTGCGGTGCCTGCCGGCAGGTTATGGCAGAATCCGAATCGAGATCCGGGAAGGCTCTTAAAATCGTGATCGGAGGCTCCCGGAGAACTATGGTTATTGAGAGTGTCTCAGGGTTACTCCCCTTTCCCTTTAACAATCTCCCGGAAAAGGAGAAAGAAGAATAAAAAAATATATTATCTTTGTGCGGGGTAAGTCTTATACGACCAGCTCCCACTGAACTCCCCCAGGTCCGGAAGGAAGCAAGGGCAGGTGGTTGTAGCGGTGCGATATAATCAGCTTGCCCCTTTTTTATTGATATATGAGAATAGCAGTTGG
>Ga0265294_10007126_pt1 | contig 13311 bp, 8 predicted proteins | sample MunlanPumphouse3_FD_192504 | JGI IMG/M metagenome (GOLD analysis project Ga0265294, IMG submission 192504) | Groundwater microbial communities from a municipal landfill in Southern Ontario, Canada - Pumphouse #3 | ecosystem: Environmental > Aquatic > Deep subsurface > Groundwater | place... | reverse complement strand
AAATATTAGTAATAAATCCTTCTCCCGTTTTTTCTCATGTTTTATACTAGATTATATCACATAGGATATATCTTTAAGTACTATTCTAATTCTGGAAGAAATAATTGATAGGGGCGGTTCCTATGGTTCTGCATCATTTATAATGTGCTTAGCTGTGGCTATGCTCTCCCATCAATTAACAAATTTACTTATTTTTTATATTTTCTATATTTTTCAAAGATATGAGCTGTTGCTATGGTTCAATCGGCTTACTTCCTGATTTATCGTTATTTGAATGCTCATTACGAAACTTCCATGCGTAATTTAGGTGCTGATTTATTGTTATTTGAATGCTCGTTACAAGACTTCCTTGCGGAATTTAGGTATTATAAATAACTGATTTTATAAGTGAATTCTTAATATGAAATTTTATCTGTTTTCTTTTTCCATTTTTCAAAAGCTTTAGTCGCTTCATTTGCAAGAACCACTTCTGTTTTTAAATGTCTTTCATTAAATTTGAGAGACATTTCTTCATAAATAAAAGAGTCATCAAAATCTATTTTTTTTGCATCTGTTTTGCTGTTTCCAAAATATAGGTTATCAATATGTGCCCAGTAAATTGCTCCAAGACACATAGGACAGGGTTCACATGAAGAATAAATATCATATCCTGAAAGATCAAATCTGCCTAATATTTTGCAGGCATTTCTTATAGCAAGTATTTCCGCATGAGCAGTAGGATCAATGTTAGAAGTAACTCTGTTTACCCCGGTAGCAATAATTACTCCTTTTTTATCAGCAATAACTGCTCCAAAAGGGCCGCCACCATTATCAATGTTTTCTATCGATAATTTAATGGCTTTACGCATTAATATCTCTTTTATATTCATATTTATTCTTTTTACCAATTTTATTAAAGATACTTTTTTTATAAACTGAATTTAAAATTCATTTTTTTTGAGCTTGTTTTTTTAAATTCGGATAAGTAAATATATCCTTTAAATTTGCAGCTATAGAAGATTGAAAAATTACAAACCCTTTAAAAAAAGTTTTGTTTTTTCTAAAGTAAACTTAAAATTATTAATTTTAAGGAAAATATTTACGATTATAAAGGAAAATATAAAAACGTATAAGTATTTAAACTCAAATTATAAACAAATGATTAAAAATAACGCTATAATAATTATGCTTAGTTTATTGTTATTTGGATGTAACGCAAATACTACTAATAATAAACCTGAAAAACCTAATATCCTTTTTATTTTAGTTGATGATATGGGATATTCCGATTTAGGTTGTTACGGAAGTGAGATAAAAACTCCAAACATAGATAAATTGGCGAATAACGGTATTCGTTTCACACAATTTTATAACACGGCAAAGTGTATGTCCTCCCGAGCATGTTTACTTACCGGTTTATATGCTCAACAATGCGGAATGGATAAACAACCTGTTAATATGACAAATTCTGCAACTTTGGGGGAAGTCCTTCATACGGCTGGTTACAGAACATATCTTTCTGGTAAGCATCATGGTACAGAAAATCTTTATTATAGAGGGTTTGATCATTATTATGGTTTACGGGATGGTTGTTGTAATTACTGGAACCCTGGAAACAAAAGGGAAGGGGAGTCAATGCCAGGAAATAAAGGCCGTATAAGATACTGGTGTGATGATTCTGTAACTTATGGTCCATATACTCCTAAAAATAAAAACTTTTATACTACTGATGTTTATACAGATAAAGCATTGAAATGGCTTGATGAAGAAGAACTTAATGAAAAACCTTTTTTTCTATATCTGGCATATCAGGCACCTCATTATCCTTTGCATGCATGGCCCGAAGATATTGCGAAATATAAAGGAATGTATGATGAAGGTTATGGGTCTATACGTAAGGCACGATATAAACGTATGGTAAAGCTGGGATTGTTTGATCCTTCGAATACCCCGTTGCCTGAAATGGATGAAAAAAGTTGGGATCACCTTAGTGGTATAGAACTCGAAAAAGAGAAGTTGCGTATGGAAATATATGCGGCAATGATTGATCGTGTCGATCAGAATATAGGGAAAGTTATTGCTAAACTAAAAAAGCAGGGAAAACTGGAAAATACTTTGATCATGTTTGCTTCAGATAATGGTGCATGTGCAGAAATGCCAAATGTGAAAAACAGATCAACCAATATTGAAGACTTTGGTAAGGTATCAAGCTTTGAAGTTGTAGGGAAAAATTGGGCAACAGTACAAAATACTCCATTGAGATATTGGAAAAACTATTCTCATGAAGGAGGAATTTGTACACCGTTTATTGTTAGTTGGCCTGAAAAGATTAAAAATAGAGGATTAATTTCTAAAGAATATGGTCATTTTATTGATATTATGCCAACGTTGGTGGAGTTAACAGGAGCAAAATATCCTAATAAAATAAACGAAAAAACTATATTCCCAATGGAAGGTACAAGTTTGTTGCCAGCATTTTTTGGAAAAAAAATATCCAGAGAAAAACCTATTTATTGGCAATGGTCAAAAGGAGGAGGAATTAGAATAGGTGATATGAAAGCTGTTTTTTGGGAAAATAAGTGGGAACTTCATGATATATCTGTTGACAGAAATGAAGAGAATGATTTATCAAATAAAAGACCTGATCTTCTTAAAAATATGATTAATAAATGGAACAAATGGTATAAGAATGTTAAAACTAATAATTGATATTTTAGTTATAAAAATCTTTATTGAATATTATGTGGACGGAAGTTACACTGTAATTCTTAAATAATGAAAATTCGTTATTATATTGCAATTATTGTTTTTATGATACCATCAATAGTATTTTCTCAGGAAAACATAAAATTACCGTCCGATACAAAAATTATTAAGGATGTTAATTACAATAAATATAATCAAACAACTTTTGATTTATATCTTCCTGCTTTTAAAATGGAGAAAATGCCTCTTGTTATTTTTTTTCATGGAGGAAGTTTTATTCACGGAGATAAATCAGAAATAAAAAAGCAGATTCCTTTGATGTCCTCGTTACTGAAAAAAGGTATAGCCTTTGCAAGCGTAAATTATCGATATAGGTTAGATGATGATTCACTGGGAGTTATGCGATGTATTGAAGATGCTATAGCTTTTATCAGATTTATTCGTTTTAATGCTGATAATTATAATATTGATTCAGATAATATTTGTTGTTACGGAGAATCGGCAGGAGCAGGAATAAGTCTTTATCTTGCCTTTCATGACGATATGGCTATCCCTTTTTCAGATGATCCTATGCTTCGGGAATCTACGAGGATTAGATGCGCCGGCGGTATTATAACACAGGCCACATATAATCTTTACAGATGGAAAAAATTTCTTCCCGGTTTCAGAATAATTTATTTATTAAAGAAAAAAACATTTAAAAGACAGATATCCAATTTTTACGGTTTCCCTTCTTATAAAAGTTTTAAACCTTTTAAAAAAGAAATTTTAGAAAAGCTTGATATGCTAAATATGATAACATCTGATGACCCTCCTGTATGGCTTTGTAATATTGAAACTAAGGAATATAAAAGAGGCATTCCCAAAACTGAGGGACAAATTTTTCATCATCCCAGACATGCAGAAGAAGTAGGAAAGGAAGCTAAAAAGAACGGTGTTGTAAATTATGTAATTACCAGCGAAAAAGAAAAGGAACAATCTCCCGGGCTCGATGAATTTTTTGAAAAGTATATTAAATAAATGGGGGAATACAAATTTTTCAAAACTGGGGATAGCTAAATTACACAAGAAAGTTTCGTGACGAGTATTCAAATAACAAAAAATCAGCACATAAATTTCACATGGAAGTTTCTTAATGAGCATTCAAATAACAGTAAGTAAGTTAGGAAGTAACCCGATTGAATCATAGCATCAGCTATCGTGATTGAGGATTACGACTGATTTGAAGTCATTTGGATGCGTAATAGATAATTCCTTGGGAATTTTAGGTGTTAAGTAACCCGATTGAACCATAGCAATAGCTATGATGATTAAGAATTACAACTGATTTGAAGATAGTTGGATGCGTAATAGATAATTCCTTGCGTATTTCAGGTAATAAAAATGTAAATTTTAATGATATTGATTTTCTGATTTATCACAATTTTTGCGTTTATAATTGTTATTTGTTATTAAATTTGTCAAAAAATCAATAATAATGTCTTTTTAAAAGCCTTATCATGAAAAATATCAAAAGATATTTGACGAATATTATATATATTCGCGAGAAAATGGTATTGTCTTTTTTTTACCAGTAAATTAATAAAGAAAATTAAAGCATATATGGATTGTGGAAAGAATCTTGGATCAAAGATTAAACAAATAAGAGAATCAAAACAGGTAAGCATTAAAGAATTATCTGATCGTACAAGTTTAGAAGAAGAACTCATAAAAAAAATAGAAGAAGAAAAAGTAGTTCCTTCTCTTGCTCCAATGATAAAAATAACCAGGGCATTGGGTGTTCGTCTTGGCACTCTTTTAGATGACGATGACAATTTAGGACCAGCTGTTGTTCGTGCAGGGGGAAATGAAAAAGAACGACTTTTTATTTCTCAGGGAAGACAGATGAATGAACGTTTAAATTTTTATTCTCTTGCTGCCGATAAGGTAGGAAGGAATATGGAACCATTTCTTATTGATATAGAACCTTTAAAAGATGTAAAGATAAATCTTTCCTCTCATGAAGGAGAAGAGTTCATGTATGTTTTAGAAGGTGTAGTTGAAATTAATTACGGTAAAGACCTATATCGTCTTAATCCTGGAGACAGTATTTATCTTGATTCTATAGTAAAACACAATGTTCATGCCGGAGATAATAAAAAAGCTCGTATGATAGCAGTTGTTTATACACCAATAGATTAGTCTTTTATGGAATTGATGGAATATACATTTGGAAGCATTCTTGAGAAGTATGCTTCTGAGACTCCGGATCAGGACTTTATGGTTTATCCGGATCGTAATTTGCGATTTTCATACAAACAGTTTAATGAGAGAGTAAATAAACTTGCAAAAGGCCTTATAGCAATAGGAATAAAAAAAAATGACAAAGTTGGACTTTGGGCATATAATGTACCAGACTGGCTTACTTTTATGTTTGCGTCCGCAAAAATAGGGTCGTACCTTGTTACTATAAATACCAGTTACAAATCAGCCGAGCTGGAATATATCATGAAAGATGCCGACATTAATACATTGTGTCTTGTTGATAGTTTCAAGGATTGTGATTATGTGAAAACAGTTTTTGATCTTATTCCTGAAGTAAGAAATAATCCCCGTGGAAAAATAAAATCAAAGAAATTCCCTGAATTAAAAAATGTAGTTTTTATTGGTCAGGAAAAACACAGGGGAATGTATAATACAGCTGAATTAATGTTACTTGGTGAACATATTGACGATTCAGTTTTAGAAAAAGCAAAAAGCAACGTAGATACCAATGATGTGGTAAATATGCAATATACTTCCGGAACAACAGGTTTTCCAAAGGGTGTTATGCTTTCACATTTTAATATTCTTAATAACGGTTTCTCCATAGGGGAACGTATGAAATATACCTCAAAAGACAGATTGCTGGTATGTGTCCCGTTTTTCCATTGTTTTGGTGTTGTCCTCGCTCTTTCGGCCATTTTAACACACGGAGCTTCAATGGTTATCGTGGAAAACTTTGATCCGTTAATGGTTCTTGCTTCCGTAGCAAAAGAAAAATGTACCTCTATTTACGGAGTTCCTACAATGTTCATTGCTGAAATGAGCCATCCTATGTTTGATATGTTTGATATCAGCAGTCTAAGAACAGGTATTATGGCCGGAGCTCTATGTCCTGTCGACAAGATGAAAGAGGTAATGACAAAAATGTATTGTAAGGATATTATAAGCGTTTATGGACTTACAGAAGCCTCTCCTGGAATGACAGCAAGCAGTACAAGTGATTCTGCAGAACTTCGTGCTACAACTGTAGGAACAGCTCTTCCAAATATAGATGTAAGGGTTATTGATCCCGAAACCGGAGAATTTTGTGAAGATAATGTTCAGGGTGAACTCTGCTGCAAGGGTTACAATATAATGAAAGGATATTACAATAATGAAAAGGCTACCAGTGAAGTAATTGACAAAAATGGCTGGCTTCATTCAGGAGATCTTGGACATCGTACAAAAGACGGATATTTTAAAGTTACCGGAAGAATAAAAGATATGATAATCCGTGGTGGTGAGAATATATATCCTTGTGAAATTGAAAATTATCTTTATAGAATGCCTGAAATTGAAGATGTTCAGGTAGTAGGAGTTCCAAGTCCAAAATACGGAGAACAGGTAGGAGCCTTTATTATATTAAAAAAAGGTACTGAACTAACAGAGGCAGATGTTAAGGAATTCTGCCGTGGAAAAATAGCCCATTATAAAGTACCAAAATATATTCTTTTTTTGGATAAATTTCCAATGACAGGTAGTGGCAAAATTCAGAAATTCAAACTCCGGGATCTTAGTTTAAAAATGCTTGAAAAGAAAGGAATTGAGGTCTTTTAATCTTATTCTTTTATTGCCTGAAATTCGCGTATTACGACTGACTTGAAGTTATTTGGATGCGTAATAGATAATTCCTTGCGGATTTTAAATATTACCTAAATTCCGCAAGGAAGTTTCGTAATGAGCATTTAAATAACAATAAATCAGGAAGTAAGCCGATAGAATAATAGCAGCAGCTATAGTGAAAGAGGATTACGACTGACTTGAAGTTATTTGGATGCGTAATAGATAATTCCTTGCGGATTTTAGGTATAATAAATATTCAATAATAAACCCTTTGCAAACGCTATAATATAGTGTTATGATGCTTTTAATTATTACTTTTGCACCCTTAACTTGTAAAAAGTCGAATAATTACCTTTCTCTGCTATACTTGACGTTTGCCAAAATTTAAAGTGCAATTGAAACATTTGCTGGGAAGGTCTTGGAATATCAGGATATTATCATTCTGAATAAGCAACAAAATTTTATAAATACATGACAAAATTTGAGGATTTAAATATAATAGAAGAACTATTAAAGCCATTAAAAGAACAAGGATATGTACAGCCGACTCCAATCCAGGAGCAAGCTATTCCTGTTATTCTTAATAGAAAAGATGTACTTGGCAGTGCACAGACAGGAACAGGGAAAACAGCAGCTTTTGCTATTCCAATTTTGCAACATCTGTATCTTGACAATAAACACAATAATCATAAGAAAATAAAATCTCTAATTGTAACGCCAACTCGTGAATTAGCTATCCAAATAGGAGAATGTCTTGATATTTACGGAAAATATACTGGAATAAGAAACACTGTAATTTTTGGTGGTGTAAAACAAGGGGGGCAGACCAACATTCTAAAAAGAGGAGTGGATATCCTTGTAGCAACTCCTGGAAGACTCCTGGATTTGATGACTCAGGGATTTATCAGTCTCAGGGATATTGAATATTTTGTACTTGACGAAGCTGACAGAATGCTGGATATGGGATTTATAAACGATATCAAAAAAATCATTGCCCAATTGCCAAAGCAAAGACAATCTTTATTCTTTTCTGCAACTATGCCACCAAATATTGTAAAACTTTCAGCAAAAATATTACATAATCCGGAAACGATAGAGGTATGTACTGTTTCTTCACCTGCTGAAACAATACGTCAGTATATGTATTACACTAATAAAGCAGACAAGAAAAAATTGATTCTTCATATTTTAAAAGATGAATCAATATCTCCTGTTTTATTATTTTCCCGGACAAAACACGGAGCTGACAAAATAGTTAAAACTCTTACAAGTAAAAACATCAGTGCTGCTGCTATTCACGGAGATAAAAGTCAGAATCAGCGACAGAAAGCTCTTTCCATGTTTAAAGAAAGGAAAATCAGGATTTTAGTAGCTACTGATATTGCAGCCAGAGGAATCGATATTGACAAATTGGAATATGTTATTAACTATGATATTCCTAATGAGTCGGAAACTTATGTTCATAGAATAGGAAGATGCGGAAGAGCCGGAGACGACGGAATATCTATATCTATTTGTGAACCTGAAGAAAATGCATATGTTAAGGATATTGAACATCTTATACATCAGAAAATAGAAGTTGTAAAAAATAATCCTTTTCCTCAGACCGAAAGACCAATGAATGTCCAGGAAAAGAAACAATTCGAAAAAGAGAAGCAACGGAGAAAACAGGAATTTTTTAGTTCCAAAAATAAATTCAGAGCAAAAAGATCTTCTCGTCCAAGAAGATAACAAGAATATAAAGGGTTCTGTAGTGAAAAAGTAAAATCCATTTCTTTATATTTGTAAGAACAGTGAAAGGAAAATTAAATGGAAAACTTAAATTATGGAATAGTTGGTAATGGAAGAACAGCTGCTTTGGTATCAGAAACCGGGAGTATTGATTGGTTTTGTATGCCCGATTTTGATTCGCCGTCTGTCTTTGCTGCAATTTTGGATAATAAAAAAGGTGGAAGTCTTAAAATTAATGTAAGTAAAGATTATACAATTAAACAGCAATATTTAGAACATACTAATATCCTAAAAACTATTTTTACAAATGATAAAGAAGGATGTTGTTTCGAGCTGATTGATTTTATGCCCTTGTATAGAACTATTGATGCATTAAAAAGATATGTCCCTTCTGAATTATATCGCTATATTCATATAAAAAGGGGAACACCTCGTATTACTGTAGATTTTTCTCCAAAATTAAATTACGCACGTGATGATGTTTCCTATGCTACAGGAAAAGATTATATTAAAGCTTCTTCTATAAAAAATTCTAAAGACACTATATATCTTTATTCCAGCATTAATTTACAATCAGTTCTGGATAAAAAGGAAGTTGTAATAAAAGAAGATCAGTGTTTGTTGGTGTCATACTACCAAAAACTGATAGGAATGAGTCTTGATCGTGTTAGACTGGAATATTCAAGAACCAGAGTTTATTGGTTAAATTGGACAAATCGTTCAAAAAAATATAATAAATATGGCGAATATATAGAGCGCAGTATTCTTGTTCTAAGTCTTTTATCATACAGAAGAACCGGAGCTCTTTTAGCCGCTGTAACTATGGGAATTCCTGAGGCAGTGGGAGATGTAAGAAATTGGGATTACAGATATTGCTGGCTTAGGGATGCATCTATGTCTATTGAAACTTTAATGCAGGTTGGACATCGTAGTTCTGCTACACGTTTTATGGGTTTTATTCAGAGTATTCTTCGTTCAAAATACGATAACTTTCATATAATGTATGGTATTCGCGGTGAAATACGTCTTACAGAGACTGAACTTACTAATTTAAGTGGATACCGTAATTCCCGTCCTGTTAGAATAGGGAATGCTGCCTATAAGCAAAAACAGAATGACTCTTTTGGTTATCTGATGAATATCATCTATTATTATTACAGTACATTTAAGGTTCCTTTGGATGAAATAGAAGAGATGTTTGGTATAGTGAAACACATTTCCCGTATAGTTATGGAAGAGTGGAGGAAAAAAGATAGTGGAATCTGGGAAATGCGTGGTAAAAAGGCACATTTTGTTTCATCTAAGGTTATGTCGTGGGTAGCTCTTGATAAGGCTTCAAAATTTGCTGCCATGATTAATCAGAAAGAATATGTTAAACGATATACAGATGAGGCATCTTTAATAAAAAAAGATATCCTAAAAAAAGGATGGAAAAAAGATTTGCAGAGTTTTTCGCAGACTTACGCCAATAATGAACTTGATGCATCTCTTTTATTAATGGAATTTTATGGTTTTATTGATGCTAAGAATGAGCGATATGTAAAAACGGTAAATACTATTTACGAAAAATTAAATTATAAAGGATTACTATTTCGATACCGTAATCAAGATGATTTTGGAATTCCATCTTCGGCATTTACAGTTTGTTCTTTTTGGATGGTGAGGGGTTTATTTGTTACCGGAAGAAAAAAAGAAGCAAAAGCCATGTTTGAAAAAGTATTGGGATATTCCAATCATTTAAAACTGTTTAGTGAAGATATAGATTTTAATTCTAAGGAACTTGTTGGTAATTTTCCTCAGGCATATTCGCATCTTGCATTGATTAACACAGCCATGCTCTTTTCTAAAGAGAATAAAGGTTATAAATTTTTTGAACCTTAACTAATAAGATCTTCAAGGAACGGTAATACGTCTTCTTGCAATGGAAGATTGTATTTAGCCGAATCCGAATTTTTACCTATTTTTACAGAACAGGCTGCTTTTGGCAGAATTTTAAACATATCCTCGTCAGTTATATCATCTCCCAGACATAGAATAAAATCATATTCTTTATTTTTCAATAATTCTTTAGTTCCTGTTGATTTTGAAAAAAGAGCTGATTTTATTTCGACAATTTTATTACCTCTCATAACCTGTAATCCTAAATGACTACACGGCGTCATCATAGCATTAACCAGTTGGTGTTCTCGTAATATCCCCAGCCAGCTGTCAACATTCCTGTAATGCCATACCAGTGCAGTTTCTTTTTCTTCTAAATAAGCACCTGGAGTCTTATCCACAAAAGAATGCAAAATACGAAGAATCTCTTTATCCCATGTCATTCTTACAACACGGTCAGTCCAAACATTATTTCTTTTATAAGCAGCTCCGTGTTCGGCCTCCATATCAATAGAAAGAGAACCAAACCAGTCTTCCAGATTTCTGCGGTCTCGTCCGCTGTTTAGTAGTAAATAATTTTTTTTGTCATCCTTAAACTTTTTAAGCAGATTCAGAATATCCGGACGTGGAAATGCATCCATAGAAAGAGGATAGAAAGAGGATAATGTTCCGTCATAATCGAATAACAACAACCGATGATTTGCATTTTTGTATTCTTTTTTGATTTTCTTTATAAGTGCAGGAGTAAGAATTTTATTGTTGTTTTTTTGATTTTGTTTGTTCATGCTGTTTAACTCACCTACAAAAGTTTGAGCCCATCTTTTTACATCATGCTTTTCAATTATTTTTTGCATATAGCGTAATCTGGTCATTTTCTCCTCATTTGGCATTCTTAGGGCTTCTACTATTGATTGTTCAATCTGGTTTATATCGTTTGGATTGATAATAATAGCTTTAGTAAGTTCTATGGCAGCACCGGCCATTTCGCTTAGAATTAGCACTCCCGGGACATTGTGTTTTGTTGCCAGATATTCCTTGGCAACAAGATTCATTCCGTCTCTTAATGGTGTAATCAGCGCTATATTTGCTCTGTTATACATAGCAGAGAGTTCTTCAAATTCCAGACTGTGATAGAAATAATAAATAGGAGTCCAGCTTATAGTAGAATACTTGCCATTAAGTGAACTAATCTCTTCTTCAATTTTTCTTTTTAATTGTGCATATCGTGCTACCTTATCCCTTGAAGGAACGGTTACCATAACAAGCGAAACTTTATTGTGATATTCGGGATAATCTTTCAAAAATTTTGCGAATCCTTTAATGCGATGAAGGATTCCTTTACTATAATCCAATCTGTCAACAGAGAGAATTAATTGACTATTTCCATAATTTTCACATAATGATTTAGAATATTTCTTAACAGCTGGAGTATTGGGTGCATTATGGTATTTTTTGTAATTGATTCCCATTGGGAAAGCATTAACCTGTACATTTCTTCTTCCTACATTTGTCTTGTCGAGAGTAAATTTACGATGGAGAACTCTTTCAACAGCACTGATAAAATGACGCATATAATCAGGAGTGTGAAATCCAATAAGGTCAGCACCAAGTATTCCGTTAAGGAGTTCTGCACGTTCGGGAAGTACACGGAAAAATTCGTAGGATGGAAATGGAACATGATGAAAATAGCCTATATTGATATCAGGCATTTTATCCCTAAGAAGTTTGGGTAAAAGCATAAGTTGATAATCCTGAACCCAGATAATATCACCAGGCCTTATAATATCCAAAGTGTTTTCTGCAAAAAGTGAATTTACTTTTTTATACGCCTCCCAATAGCGATTTTCAAATTCGATGTATGTATAGAAATAATGAAACAACGGCCATAGTGTACTATTGCTATAGCCTTCATAATAATCTTTTATTTGTTTTGATGATAAGAATATCGGATGATAATTTTTTTCTCCAAGACGCTCTTTTACAGATAATCTTTCTTTTTTATTATCCACATTCATTCCCGGCCATCCAATCCAGTGTTTTTCCAGTTTGGTGGTTAATGAATTAAGTCCTGTTACTAATCCTCCTTCGCTTTCCTGAAATTGTATTTTCCCATTATCATCTCGAAAAATCTTAATGGGTAATCTATTTGCAATAATAAAAAGTCTCATATATATTTTTATTGATTAGTGTAATATACAAAAAAAATGCATTCAGAGAATTAATATTGCTTATATACGATAATGTATAATAGGCAAGAAAGGTATTTATAATTAATGTCTGAATATATTTTAATATTAAACTTGAAGATTCATTTAAAAATATTTATATCTTTATTTATCTAATTAAATCATTTATTGATAGATCCTAATATAAAAACCAATAATAATTAAAAAACAAATAATGAGTTCAACTAGAAGAGATTTTATAAAAAAAACTACGGCCGGACTGGCAGGGGTTACTGTTGCAGGTTCAGCAATGGGAATGAGTAGAAAAAGTTATTCCCGTATTATAGGTGCAAATGATCGTTTAAATGTTGCATTAATGGGTTGCGGACGGCGTGTACCGGCTTATTATAATTCACTGAAGAATAAAGATAATAAGGTAGATGTTGGTTATATCTGCGACGTAATGAAGAAGCAGAGAGAGAAAACAGGAGAGGAATTGAAAGGCAAAATAACGGGGAAAGCTAAATTAATAGAAGATATACGCGAATCATTTGAAGATAAGGATATAGATGCTGTTTTTATAGCAACGCCTGATCATTGGCATACTCCTGCTGCCTGTATGGCAATGGAAGCAGGAAAACATGTTTATTTAGAGAAACCTTGTTGTCATAATCCCAGAGAGGGTGAATTGGTGGTAGCTTTTCAGAAGAAATACGGTAAGGTTGTACAAATGGGAAATCAGCAACGGTCATCGAAGGAATCTCAGGAAATCATGCACGATATACATACTGGCGTTATTGGAGATGCTTATAAAGCAGTAGCTTTTTATGTAAACAAAAGGGGAGAAGTTCCTGTACCAAGGAAAGCTCCTGTACCTGAGGGACTTAATTGGGATTTGTTTCAGGGACCGGCACCTCATATAGACTATATGGATGATATTTGGAATTACAACTGGCACTGGTACGGATGGAGGTGGGGAACAGCAGAAATGGGAAACAATGCAACT
>Ga0265294_10007122_pt1 | contig 13313 bp, 14 predicted proteins | sample MunlanPumphouse3_FD_192504 | JGI IMG/M metagenome (GOLD analysis project Ga0265294, IMG submission 192504) | Groundwater microbial communities from a municipal landfill in Southern Ontario, Canada - Pumphouse #3 | ecosystem: Environmental > Aquatic > Deep subsurface > Groundwater | place... | reverse complement strand
TAGCGAGAAGTGTACGGGCAACACAGCAACCGCATTTTACTTCAAAGAGGCGGACGATACTAAAAAGATATATTGGAAAACATACTCGTATCTTGATGGATACAGACTATTTGAGCACAGAAATCCTTTCACTAACGATATGACGCAGTTTGCGGTTCAGTACTCGCAGTTCGATGAGGATGGAAAGAGAGTGATTGATTACGTTGATGTGTGGGATAGCACATACTTTTATCACTTCAGACAAGACCTCGAGGGCGTAAGGGGCGTATGGAACAGCATCCTTGAAGCGTTTGGGCTTGATAATTACAGTCTCGAAAACTTCACTCCTCACGGATTTCCGTTCTGTCCGGTAGCGGCTAAGAGAAACAGATTAGGTGCGTGTTGGACACCCGTGCAGTCTCTTATAGATATGTACGAAAAAGCGTTGTCGCAGTTCTGTGAGAATAGTAAGGTTCTCGGCACGGCTATGGTGTTTATCAAAGGTGGTAATATTAATGTTGAAGGTATGGCTGACGGAAGACCATACGTTATAACAAGTACAGATGCTAACGCAGACGCTAAGATTATGAATAAGAATGATGCGTCAAGCGCATATGACACGCAGTTGAAGATATTGAGAGATAATATCTTCTTAGGAGCATTTTGCGTATCTCCGCCAGAGGTTAAGAGTGGCGATTTGCCCGGTATTGCAATCAAGCTTATATACTCGCCTTCATTGGAAAAGGCTATGGATGATGTCGCTGAATGGGACATTTTTGTAGATGAATTGCTTAAGATATTCAAGTATGGGGCAGGCGTGGAGATGAAAAAGTCGTCAAGAGTAAACTCATTACGTATGTCGGGTAAGATTATGCCTTACGTACACGAGAATACAGCAGAGTTGATTAACTCACTATGCCAAAGTAAGCTCGCAGGGATAACATCAACAGAGACCGCTTCAGGAAGAGCCCCGTATAACGCCACTAATGAATACATCTTAATCAAGCGTGAGCAAAAAGAAGCAGAAAAAGAAGAGGCGGAGACTCAAGCAACACAAGTAGAGAGCGTGCCGTTGGAAGAAAATAATCCACACAACAACTCATTAAGGAAAGAATAATATGGATACATTAAAAGAGTGTCTGTCCAACATGAATATAAGCGAGTTGGGAGACAAAATAAAAGGAATAGGCAAGGACAAGGTTATATTGCTCGTTAAGCGTAATAGCGGAGAAGAAAACTACGTGGTGGCTAAGTGGAGTGACGAAAAAAAGAAATATAGTATAGTGTTTGACCCTAACTACTCTTCGGGGGCTATAAGCAACATCTTAGAAGCGTATGGCAAGAAGAGCGAAGAAAAGAAGGTGCAAGAGTCGAAGCTTAAGAGTATTTTCCTATATGCAAAGAAAAAAGCCAATGTATAAGAAAAGGTTAAATAAGTACAATAACGCAAAGTGCGTGTCTCTTGATGGAATACACTTTGATAGTAAAAGAGAAATGGAACGTTATAATGTTCTCCACCTTTTGGAAAAAAGCGGGCATATAAGCGACCTTCGTATGCAAGTTAAGTACGAACTTGTTCCGTCTATATACGAAACATCTGTGGTTAAATTAAAGACTAAGGAAAAGACTATAACGAAGTGCATACAGAAAGCCATATATTATGTTGCAGACTTCGTGTACGTGAAAGACGGAAAGACTATTATAGAGGACGTAAAGGGCTTTAAAACAAGTGACTATAAGTTGAAGAAAAAAATGATGCGGTACTTTTATAAAATAAATATCACCGAAATTAACTAAGTTATTAACAAAACGCTCAAAATATTTGCGTAAATGAAAAAAGTGTATTACATTTGTAACCGAGTTTACAAGTACGGATAAACGGAAAGCGTAGAATATATCTACCACATATATATAGGGGCTTGCCCCGAAAAAAGTGTCCCCCGCAAACCGTACTTTTGTGGGGGATTTCTTTTTATGTACTATACAACCTCGTAGGGGAAGCGAGAATAAACAAATGCGTAGGAGAAGCGACAAAAGTTGTGTAGTGAATTATTACCTTAAATTGAAAGTAGTTCGTTCAAGACTTATGAGCCTTTCAAGCCAAGCTAACGATGTGTCCGAGACGGAAGCAAATGGTGTGTGTTAAGTTAGTTCTCTATTAGGGGGTAGGGGGCTGACTTAATTTCTACCACCCTCTATTCAATGCCCTCAACATAAGCAAATATCAAATGGAGTAAAAGAGAAGCGAGGCGTATGATTGAAATACACCTCGCAAAAATTAAAACCTAAAACAATGAGACCTGCATTATGACATAATGCGCTACAAAGATATAGCAACTTTAAACAAAACACAAATCTAAAGAGTTATCTTTCTTCTAATGCGCTTACACTTAACGTTTTTAGGATAAAACGGAACTCTAACGTAAAACATATCCTCTTGTGGTCTCTCGAAGCTCCTGTAAAACTTTATGCACTCGCTAATCTCTGACTTGGCATAGTAGTTTTTGCTTGTCCAGCACGACATCTTATTGTATATATTCTCCCTAACCCAAGACATATGGTGCATTGTGATGTCAATCCATCTGTCATTGATTATCTCCATAGGCTGTATGCCGAGCCTGCGACTCAAATCTACGCTTAGCGATAACTGTTGCTTGTACTTATACCTAAACCTCGCCTTGCATAAAAACGGAACGAAGCTATCAAAGGACTGCATTTCATAGCACGTGTCTTTGTAGTAGTTCACGTAGTGGCAATATGATACGTCTATGTCCTCGTCTATAACCTTCCTTACGCCCTCTTCGAAGTCTTTATGTGTGTATATCTCGTCAGAGTCCGCCACCATAGAGTGCGTACAGCCAGCATTTTCAAGATAGTCTAATATATCATTCCTCGCCTTAGTCTCAAACTGCCTTGCCTCATTCGAAGAGTACGAGCAATTAACTTTTAGCCTAATCATTGTCACATCGTGCTTTTTCGCCACCTTGTTGATACCTGACAGCACCTTCGGGTGTATAGAGCCGTTGAAGAAAGACCTCTCTGGCACACCTATGACAATACAATAGCACAAGTCCTTAATCTCGCTTATTATTCTGTCGAGAAACTCTGCCGTATCAAAGCACAATATCCCGTAACCAACCTTTGTATTATTCATAGTTATCTAAATTTATGTGGCTTAGGCAGTCAGCATAGTCCACCTCGCCCCTTATTTCACTTATCACACCTTGTTGAGGTATGGCTAAAAACTCCTTAGACAAGTACACATTGTCATCATCTTGCATTTCAAACGTGGTCACGTCTGCTATGGTAAGCCCTTTTTCGTCTATTCTGCTGATATACTCCTGCATGAAAGCCTTGTTCGCCAAGTATGCGTTGCAGCTCCAGCAGTTGTGCGCACGATTCCAATACTTATTATCAAGAAAGTCATCTTCACGAATATGTGGCTTGTACGAAAAGAGCAGGGCACAGCCCCATCCTTGCGGTAAATCGTTATACGCCTTAGCGAAATGCTCGTTAAAGTTCCTTATGAGCAACACATCGTCCTCGAAAATAAGCACCTCGTCATAGCCCTCGAGTAGGGCGGTCTTGATAATCGTGTAATGCGACATGGCGCACCCAAACTCACCAATCTCATGCCCCTTATTAAACTTGTTTAGCGCAGACATCTGCTCCGCAAAGCCATACTTCACCGTATGATAGAACTCTACGTTAAGATTCTGACGACTAAACACCTCTTTTATCCTATCATATCTGTCCTTGCTCTCCAATAGGTTTATGCAGACAACTTTTCGCATACTCATATACTCTGTTTATTCTATCTGTGTGATACTTATCCTTACCATACTCTCTCGCAAACCAAGAGTGGTAGCACATAATCAGGTCATCTTGACCATAATCTAAGCCCATAAGAGCCGTGCAAGCACCATCGTCATCCACTTGTGGGGCATCTTCGGCATCAAGCCCCATATACGCCAAGCCCTTACTCTTCAAAAACGAAAATATCTTGTAATACGGCTCATTATATCCTACGCCTATACTGAAAGGCACGAAGCCCTCGCTCCTCACTATATCTATGCGCTTATAGCCGTCCCTATTCTTATATGCATTCCTGACCTCCATATTTACAGACGTGGAGCGTATGGCATCTTCGTCCCACACCATACGCATCTGCTCAAGGTCGAAAAACATAAAAAATAGATTAGGCAGTTCATCGCTACTTATTCTATGGCTTATAGTACCGCCATCTGGCATACCTGCGAAGCAGTAACTGTTGATGATAAAGCGTTTGAAGGTGTACTCCACCTGCTCCCAACTGACTACAAAGCAGTCATTATCTATGTATATGGCGTGCGTGTACTTCAATAGCCTCTCGTCTTTCATCATCGCCATTAAAAACTCGAATCCGTAAAGACCATCTTTGCCATTAAAGTCTATAACCTCGACATGGCTCGGGAAAAACTCACGGCTCATATCCCTTAACTTGTCGTTTTGGCTATTCGTTATTATACAGAAGCTGTGCGCCATACCTTTTTGTGCTATTTTTTCTCCTCTTTGTCCATTTTTGCGCCTCTTTTGGTTAAAGATGCGCTCAAAGCCTTATCTATTATGCCGATAAAGATATCTCCCCAATTATCGATGCAGTTTTCATCGCCAAGCTTATCCAGATATTCGTGCAAATCAAGATAGTGCTTCGCATCTTCGTTCTTTTTCTTGTTTTCGGCAATAATTTCGCCAACTTTATCGAAAATTTCTTTACAATAGAGCATATTATACTTAGCAGGTTGGCTCTTTGCGTCATAATAGAGCACATTAAATAAGGTTCTCGTGAAATCTTTATACATGTTAAGCTCTTCACGTAACTTTTGTCCCTCCTCTTGTGGCGCATAAGTGCATTTTCGCACCGCTGGCTTACCGCTTCCACCAAACCACTTCTTAAACTCTTCAAAGGTGACAACCTTTATAAGCCCACTTGCGTGTATAAACGGATAAAATAAGTTATTGCGTAGTAAAAAGTCAGAAACCATACTCTCGCCAAAGTGTTCGCCAATCCTATGAGTTTTAAGGTACTCATAAACCTCTTCTTGTGTTCTCATTTTCTTCATATTTAGTTAATCGTTCCTTCAATCCTCGCAAGACCATAGCCATAGCCTTACAATTTATAGGCATACTGCCATCGGCAATACCGCCATGTAGCTCTACATTGCTTAATCCTAAGATAAAAAGCAGAGAGTCTATATCTTCGTCAAGTAATTCGCTTAATTTGCACTTACATATACTATCACCAAGCTCTATGATGGCATAGCCATCGCTCTCCTCCTTAATGATGGTATCTATAAGTTTAGCACTTATGTTATTCTCCAAACTCATACTTTACTGCATCTATGAGTTCATTCTTAGCCCTTTGGCTCTCTTTCAACTCTTCGAGAATCTTATCATCCTCCTCCTTGCTTATATTATTGCTCTCTTTCTTCTCCTCCTCTGACCTTACTCTGTCTATATATTTGCTATATATGACTATAAAGTCACCGAGCAGGGTCTCGTCAGCAATGGAGCAGGTGGCAGCATAGTGAAATCCTAAGATTGCTGACATGTAGTCCTGCTGGTTCTTGTTCAGCTCCTCGTGCTCCTCTTCCCAATATAGGAACTCGTTCAAGAGATGAAACATAGTCATTTCATTAGAGAAGGTTTCCGACCAATTGCCACTCACAGAGCGCACCTCGATATACTCGAAGTTGTTGTCGTTTATGCGACTTATGATGAAATTGTCGCTTTGCATCTTCTTTAGCACAAACACACCGCCCGTGCTGTCGTCTTTAGCCGCCTCTTGCTTTACCTCGCTATTATCAGTAGCGACATTCTGTTCAATAACTTCGTCATCTTTGATGACTTTCTTACGCTTTGCCATACTATTCTTTTTTAAGTTGTTCGTTAATAATCTTATCACGCTCCCTCTTATATAAGGGACAATCATCGATGCATACCTGCGGAGTGTAATACACCACGTGGTTATCGTTACCCGTGTCATCCTTGTTCGTCTTCATATAGTCGAGGAGTAGCTTCGAGTACTTTAAGTAGTTCTCGTTGTCCTTGTTCGTATCAGCCTCCGCCCTCTTCTTCTCCAACTCCAAGATAATAGTGTTGTAGTCCTTAGCCTCTACGTTGTCTATGTCTACATCCTGACTCTCGTCATTGGAAATCCTCTTTAACTCAAGATATGCTTTCACATCGTTGCGGTTGAAGAAGGTCTTAGCACGTGCGCTCCACGTGTTGGCACTCCACATAGGATACTCGTCAAGCGTCATCTCAAATATAACGGTCTTTACACCATTCTCATTGACGTTCTCGTAGTACGCATCAAGCCCATAACGCTCCTTTCTCGTCAGCGTCTCGCTTAGTGCCTCAAGTTCGCTCTTTGTTATCATCGCTTCTTATAATATCTATACATTGTTTTATACTTGCCGTCATCATACGACCTGCGGAACTTCTTAAAGCCCATCTTGGTCATCTTCATTCCAAACACGTTAAGGCTCATGTCGCCATGCTCTACCGCATTCTCGTAACACCAACGCTTATAGTCCGTGTATGCCTCCATCACATCAAGAGCCTCGCCCTTGTCGTCCCTATCTTGCGTGAAAGGATATATCTTCTTGATAGTAGTGAACTGCAATACCGTGTTCTCGACAATCTTAGACGGACACTCAAGACGAGAACAGAAGGTCTCTACGCTCTCGCTCCATGTAAACTGATAACCATTGCCGACAAAGCGGTATAAGCCATCTATCATCCACTCTAAAATACCGCTGTATTCGTCCTTCATCTTGTCCGCAAGATGTATGTCACGACACGCCTTGTCTATTATCACCTTGAAGTGATATACGTTAATCCTCCTCGCATACGCACGGAAAGAATCCTTTAATACAGGCATGTTGTTGGTGTTTATGAATATCATAGGTATGTCCCTCGCTACTTCAGGGTCGCTGTATAACTTCCTACCCTGCTGTGGCTCGCCACTAATAAGACTCTTTAAGTTAGGACTGTTGAAGGCTTTGTCGTCACTATCGGTGCAGTAGTTGAGTAACTTACCATTGATGTACATTATGTTCTTCTCCTTATCGGCACTACACGTTAAGTCCTTTAAGTCATAGTGCGACACATTATCGCTACCAAGCACACCAGAGATGGCACTCGCAAAGACACTCTTGCCGTTAGCACCATCGCCATATAAGATAGCCATCTTCTCAAGACGATACTTGTCCCTATCAAGGAATAAACAACCGCACATTTCTTGAAGATTAAGCCTGACACTCTCGTCAGGTAACACCTCCCTTAGGAACTTATTAAATAAGTCACGCCTCGTGTTCTTGGCGTAGGCGTAAGGCAACATGGTGAAGACATACTTGGTCGGAGAGAACTTCTCTAAGACGAATCTGCCCTTATCATCAGTCCTCGAGAAGTCCACAACGCCATTGGTGAAGCACAAGACACTCTTTTTTATCTCCCCGTGCTCAAGCTCCACAATCTTTCCATAACACATCTTTACCAACTCGTCCCAAAAGCGACTTAAGATAGATCTGTCCTCAAAAATAGCCTCTAAGACACCACTAAATATCTTGCGGGACAACTTCTCATAGTAACACCCGCTGAAGATATATATGTCACCCTTATATATAATAAGACTACACTTGCCTATGGCACTACGAAATATCCTCGTTATCTTGTCTTTCTTGTTGTCATCATAGTAGCCGCTGTGAGCGTAGAACCCTAATGCATCCAAATCTAAGCTGGACATCATCTTGTTCCTAAATAAGTCTCGTAAATTCATCGTTTTTACTCCTAAATGTTGGTGTAGATGCGGTGCGCACTAAATTTAATCCTTTACATTGCCCCTTAGGTGTGCGTGTGCCCCATGTTTTCATCCGCAAAGATATAATATTTTACCCTTTTAGTGCAAACGTTTGACGCTATATATATATCTTTTTTTTCTTTAGATATCGTACGGAGACTTTCTATATTTTTCGACCAGACCTTACACTTACAGCCATTATAGTACTCTCATCCTCTTGAAACTCACTCGTTTACATAAGTGCAGGCTGCCATATCGTAAACACCTCAAACTGCCGTATGAGCCACTTTTTGGTGTTGCACCTCGAATCTTTGAAAAGTAAAACGACATGTTGTGGCATCCTAAAATCACACCTTTGCCTGCACTAAATACCCTTTGCCTGCACTAAAAAAAGATATCTTGCACCTATCGGTAAAATCTCTATCGTTACTCCCATCGCCTAAAATGCTGAATCACAATCGTAACCCCCTTGTGGGATTTTCGGAAAAAATAATTCTCGAGAACCAATACCGCCCGGAGGCTCATCTGCAAGGGGGGGGTGGTATCTTATGCCATATCGACTGCCAATTTGTCAGTACTGCCAGATTGTCAGTTTTTCAGGTTTGGCACAATTTTTGTAGTCCATCTTAGTAATCTTTTTTTTGGCACGATTTTTGTATCCGTCAATTTTGGCACACTATTTGCATACGGGCTGCAATTTTTCAGATACGGGATATATATTTTTTTGGCACGATTTTTGTAGTCGGTTTGTGCCTCAAAGGTAGGTTGGTGTGCCTCAATTGCATATATATACCGTTTTTTGCCCACTTTTGGACCATTAGAGCCGTCTTTGCTATAAAATCATATAATTGTACCATTTTTTTGCAAAGTGCCTAAAACAGCCCAAAATACGCTGTTAAAAGCATATAAGAAAAAGTATAAATTGTTAATAACTTGTTAATAACTTTTTTTGGTGGTTAAATATATTATACCTACCTTTGCGTATATTAATTTAAAACATTTAAGATTATGAAACAGGAAAAACAAGAAAAAGAAATTATCCACATTGATGTGGATAGCGAAGAAAAATTCCCTACTCTAAAGGCAGGGAATAACTACTCCATCAACGGAATAGTCATTTCTATTAGCGAAGTCGCTAATAGACAAACCCATAAGTACTACAATGGTACTTGTGGTAAAGAGAACTTTGAGGGCAAGGACCTTCATCAACTCCTTAGGTTGGTGGGAATTGAAAGGAAAGGATGTAAAGGTGGGCGCTGCTACAGTAGTAGTGAACATAAAACATCCCTACTATCAAGTAGGGAAAAGGCAGAGTATGCTGCTAATGCAGCATATGATGTTGCGTTGGGGCTAATCCGAAAGGGACTGCTAATGCTATCCTCATCGGAAGATGAGGATATCGCTGCAGAGAATGCAACAAAAATTGCAGCCAAGACGATAACCCGCGATGGTTTCATCAAATTGAGAGTAGAGGTATGGGAGGCAGCGGTAGCAGACAGAGAGAAGGATAAGGAGGCTACCAAAAAGAGGCTAAAGAGAGAGAAGCAAGCAAAACTTTTGCTTGATGCTCTTATAAAAAGCGGGTACTCGATGGATGACGCAACAGCCATCGTCGAGCATCGTCGAGGGAAGTAATCCTATACGTCATAATGATAGGTATCGACAGCAATGCCGATGCCTATCTTTATGCGATATCTTGAAATAGAAATTAGCCCGATAGCATCGGGCGGTCGTATGGGTCGAAATGAACGGATTGAACGACTTTAATCTAACGACTTGAATGATTTTTGGGTATTAAATGAGCAGGAACAAGAGAAAGACCGCGATAGCAATCGCTATCGCTGTGATAGCGGAGATAGCAATCATTGTGGCGATGATGCACTTTGTCGCCGCAATGTACTGAATGGATTTCCTCAATCGAATGGCTCGGCATTGTGTGGTTCGATACCACATTGAGGAACGATATAACTGCTCTTGAACGAATGATAGAGCACCGGTGGATGTCCGGATTAAAAACAATTAAAAAAATGGATAAAAAAGAGAAAGTCTGTCTCGATGAAATATTTGCGTACTACGCAAACGAGACAGGTGTCGAGATTGAGGAGTACAAGAGATTGTACATCCAGACCGACAATCTCGGAACACCAAGATTAAGTGCGGATGGAAATCCGCAAATGTCGAAACTGGCAGTATCTTTTATGACTGCTGCCTATATGAATCCATTGACTTACGGTAGATACTACTGCAAGTTCTGGAGAACTGAGATAGCAGACATAGGAAGATTCTGGGACGATCTTCTGGTGGATACCTTAGTTAAAGCTAAGTATCCAGTAAGAGAAACTACGTATATCCACGACATACGAGTTCCTTTCGTGGACATAGAGTGGGATTGGGAAACGAGAGGAATCCCGAAAGAGAATAACGGGATATTGGAGATGTTCCGTTATGTTAAGGATGGTTATCCTTACATGAAGAGAATAGGCCGAGTGTTCCAATCTCAAGTGACTCTTCTTAAAGAAGAGTTTACGGACTACGAGTCCATCCAGCCGATTATCACTTATTTAAGTGAGAATCTGACCCACGAGTGGGTGGCAGAGAGGATGGCTGAAACCTCGTTGAGGTTGGTCATCAATGATGACTTTGAGTCCATCTACGATAGATGTGAAGATAAAGATTTTCACTCTTGCATGGCGGGGCAAGGGCAGTGGAGTTTTTACGCCAATCAGGATTGCTGCGAGGCAGCATCCCTCCAAGATGATGATGGCGAGATATTCGCCAGATGCATCATCTTCACGAAAGTGAAGAGCTTTAAAACAGGTAAAATCATTAGATACGCAGAGCGTATTTATGGGGACACCGATAATCATCGGCATCTGTTGTTATCCCTCCTTTTAAAAGAGGGTAATATCGATGCATACAAGAATATTGGTGCATCTTGCCACGATAAGACCCAAATATCGTGGGTAGATACTTCCCTCGGAGATGCGTCTGAGGATACGTTCTCCACACACTTTAACTTGAAGAGGAAGGATATATTATCCTATCAGGATACATTTGCGTTCTATCAGATAGATAAGGGTATCGCCTACAACCGTAACGATGGCTTAGGCTGCGATTACTGTTGTTTGGATACAACGGACAGCAACTTCGGTGGCTCATACGAGGTATGCGCTTGTTGCGGTCGTGATATCGATATAGACGAGGGCGAGTATATCGTGTATAATGGCGAATACTATTGCAGTAATTGTTATCGCTATGACGAAATCAGAGGAGATTACATCCCGAAAACCGTGTCAGTATCCTATATGGATAGCTGTGGGACATCGTACACACACGAAGATGAAATCGATGAGTCTATCTTTTGGGTTGAAAGTAGGGAGTGTTATTGCGCAAAAGATATACTTGTACAGGACTATCGCACAGGCGAGTATCTTCTCAGGGATGAAGCCATTGAAGTAATGGTCGGAGTCCTATCTTCAGGATGGGTAGATTGTTATAATCCCGACATAGTCTTTAATCAATTAGATGATAAGTATTATTTTAAAGACGATATCGTAGAGTGCGATAATTGTCAGTTCGCTTTCTGCGAGGGAAGCGGGATTGAGTTTAAGGGAGAAGAATAAGATGAGAAACTTAATCCAATTATACAAGATATCATCTCCATCGAAACACGAGGGAGATATGATAAGATACTTGAGTAGGATTGTTACGCTGTTTGGGGCATCCTGCTCAAAGGATAAAGCGGGGAACTTGTACATAATCAAAGGAACGAGTGCTACGTATCCTTGCGTGGTTGCTCATATGGATGAAGTACATTCCGCAGTAGCAAAAAAGGATATCAAGGTGGTCGATGATATGATATTCGGATTTGACTACAAGGCTAACGATTTTACGGGCATCGGTGCTGACGACAAGAACGGCATCTGGGTAGCCATCGAGTGCCTCAAACGACTCGAAGCGATTAAGATTGCTTTCTTCGTGGGAGAGGAAGTAGGATGCTTGGGAAGCGGTCAGGCAGATATGGACTTCTTTGATGACTGCCGATTCGTAATTCAATGCGATAGGAAAGGTAGTTCCGATTTCATCACTTGCGCAGGAGGTACTAATCTATGTAGCGATGAATTTGTGGAAGCCTGCAATATCGATTCATTCGGATACTCTAAGGCACACGGACTAATGACCGATGTGATGGAGCTAAAGGATAGCGGATTGAAGGTTTCTGCCTGCAACATATCCTGCGGATACTATAATCCACACACAGATACGGAGTTCACTCATTTTGCAGAACTCCAAAACTGCTTAAAGATGTGCCTCCACATCTGTTCTCTGCAAGACACATATCCACACGAACGCAAGTATGAATCCTATGTTAAGCACTATATGGGCTCTGGATACTATGACGATTACCCGTATGGTCGATATGGGAATAGTTACTACGATACCAAGTATGATAACTATTACTATAATCGTAAGAATGATTTACCCGTGAATGATTTACCGAGTGACGATTTATCGACTTGGGATTACGACCTATGGGAGAGTGTTTACACGCGGGCATACTATGAATTAGAAGCAGGCGATGGCAAGCTGGATAGATTCGATTTAGTAACCCAACTGATAGAAGAGGGTACGATTCAGTACAAGGATAGAGCACTTGCTGAAGATGCTTTCAATACAGCTACCCAAGATTACATCTGCGGTGCGTCTGATTGGGATGACGATGTGAGGAAAGATATCCTTACGTAACAACAAGGGGATGTTGTCCGTGATGGCGAGAATCAAATTCTCCATCCCCTACAATCAACAATGGCGTGCCAGATGCCAAAATAAGTCCACAGGGCAGTGGCGATATCTTATGAAATCAACATTAGTAGTAATCATCGGCAAGCAACGATTTGGGGAATTTATTGAGGCAAATCCAGAAGGATTCAGCCTGACGCAACTCCTTAAGATAGAGGAACTGGATGGGGAAGCTCCATCCGTAAGTTCTCTTGAAGGTTTTCAAAAGGATTTCAATCTGAAATCATTGTCCCCTCAATCAAGAATTTCTATCTGCGAAATGAGGGGGGACTTATTTATCCTAATCGAGGAGAGTGAGATGTTCGAAGCGTTTTGGACATACGCCGCAACTGTTAAATATTTAATAATGCATCCGGATACGTGTTGGAACGATATTTGCGGGGATGATGTTTTTGATGTAAGGGATGATGTGTGTAACGAGATTCGTATCTTAGCGCAAAGTATTTAGGAGAGTGAACAGATGTTAGTATACGAACTGCTGCGAGATAAGTATCCGAACGACAAGCATCTCGCAAGGCACGCCCACGATGTTTGGGGCGACATCCACGTTAAAGAGATAAACAACAAGAGGCTTCACGAGTTGTGGAGTCATCTGTCTGGCAAGATGAACGTTGGTGGCGCACGAGATGCTTACGGAAAGATTTGTGGCGTAATCCGAGAGAACGCCACCCAGAGGATAGGGTACAGAAAT
>Ga0265294_10007121_pt1 | contig 13313 bp, 11 predicted proteins | sample MunlanPumphouse3_FD_192504 | JGI IMG/M metagenome (GOLD analysis project Ga0265294, IMG submission 192504) | Groundwater microbial communities from a municipal landfill in Southern Ontario, Canada - Pumphouse #3 | ecosystem: Environmental > Aquatic > Deep subsurface > Groundwater | place... | reverse complement strand
TGCAAGACCGGCTTGGGAAGCGAGAGCGTTTTCAGGACGCACGCCGACGGAGAGGATCACCATGTCGGTTTGAACCTCTTCTTCTCCCAGGGTAACGCGAAGCCCTTCTGCTTCCTCATAGATTCCTGTAACCCCGGTTTTCAGCATCAGCTTGACGCCTTTTTGACGAATATGGTTGTGCACCTCGGCAGCCATGTCGAAGTCCAAAGGAGCAATTACGTGGTCAAGAAACTCCACTACAGTAACCTCCAGTCCGGCTCTGTGAAGATTTTCCGCCATTTCAATGCCAATATAGCCTCCGCCTACGACTAAGGCGCGGCTGGGTTTCTGATGATCGATAAAATCTTTTATTTGATAGGTATCAGGGATATTTCTTAAAGTGAAGACACGGTCCAGTTCCGCACCGTCGAACTTGGGGCGAAGAGGTGCAGCACCCGGCGCTAAGATAAGCTTATCATAGCTTTCATTATATACTTCTCCGGTTTTCAAATCCTTTACATCTACTACTTTTGCTACAGGGTCCATGGCTACAACCTCATTCTGCGTACGAATATCCACTCGGAATCGGTCATAAAAGCCCTTGGGTGTCTGCACGGTCAGATCTTCTTTATCTGTAATCTCTCCTCCTATATAGTAAGGAAGACCGCAGTTTGCGAAGGAAATATATTCTCCGCGCTCAAAAAGGATGATCTCGGCATGCTCATCCAGCCTTCTGAGGCGAGCGGCAGCGGTAGCCCCTCCGGCTACTCCTCCAACAATTAATACTTTCATTAAATAAAACCTCCTACTGTTATAGGCCTGCTCAAATCTGAGATTTCGCTGCAGGCAACAACGTTAAACCATATTCTTTTAATGCACTTAGCCACAAAATTAACAATCTACTACTTAGGATTATATCTTTATGCCCCAATACTTCTGTGACAAAGTCACAGGGAAACAGAGGGACAGACCCTCCGCATCTCCCAATGACACAGACGGTCAAATGTGCAGAAATTGCGTTTGTGTTCAATTTTCTGACCAATTCGCCTCTAATTGTCTTCCAAATGTGCAAAAATTGCGTTTATATCAACAATAATGTAAATATATACCATAAAATTAAATACAAACGAAAAAATTGCTCAGATTTGCCTGAAAAACAGCTTTTGCTCAGAAGAATCTGCACACAAACGAAAATTTTGCTCATCTCATAAAGATAGAGAAGCGAATCCTTCCTAATGCCTCCTGTCCTACGCACCACACCTACGCACCACCAGGCTTGAAAACAGGTATAAAATGTGAGATACTTTAATACATGTAGGGGACGATGTTAACATCGTCCCGAAACGAAAGTGAGAACCGGGTTTTCCGGCTAAAACGCTTTCCGAGGGCTCGAACCAACGGCTGTCGCTATCGAAAGAGAGGAACAATGAAACAGGAAGATATTGCATACATTAAAGATGCGCTGCCCTTCTGGAATGCCTTGAGCTCAGAGCAGAAGGAAGCTCTCGAATACAGCGTCACCCTGCGCCGAATACGGGCGGGAACTATCATGCACGGCGGAGCCGATGATTTGGACGGCCTTTTTCTTGTGAAAAAAGGGCAAGCCCGGGCATTCATAGTCTCCGAGAGTGGCAAAGAGATTACCCTTTACCGATTGCTGGAGAGAGACATGTGCATCTTTTCAGCCTCATGCATGCTTCGAAACATCAGCTTTGAAATCCTTGTAGAAGCAGAAAAAGATACAGAGGCATTCCTGATTCCATCCTCCGTCTACCAAGGGCTGCTGCAAAGCTCCATCGCAGTATCGGATTATACCAATCAACTCATGTCCTCCCGGTTTTCCGACGTCATGTGGATCATGGAGCAGGTTTTGTTCATGAGCTTCGATAAGAGGCTGGCGATTTTCCTGCTGGATCATGCGAACATCGAGGGCTCCAACCGCCTGACCATTACCCACGAAGCCATCGCCAAGCACATGGGAACTGCCAGAGAAGTGGTAACGAGAATGCTGAAATATTTTGCCGCCGAAGGAATGGTGGAGCTTTTTCGTGGTGGTGTCATATTATCAGATCCCGAAAAGCTCAGGAAAAAGCATGCTTAAACTTGCTTATAATAATCTCGCGATAACGTAGGAGTAGCGGTTCCATATAATGTAAATCCGTTCGTCTTGACCTTTTATGCAAACAAGTATAAAATATAGTTTGTGAGTGATAAATAACTCGCGAATAAACAATGGAGATATACAATTATGATAAAATTCATCGCTAAGCGCGTAGCTCAGGCTTTGGTAGTAATACTTCTGATTACGTGCCTTACTTTTCTTCTGATGAATTTAGTTCCCGGAGGCCCTTTCCTCAGTGAAAAGAATCCCCCTCCCCAGGTCCTGGCGGCCATGGAAGCTAAATATGGACTGGATAAACCTGTTCCTGTCCAACTGAAGAATTACATAGTACATATGGTGCAGGGAGATTTTGGCGTTTCTCTAAAGATGCAGAAAAATCGGCCCGTCACTACTATTATCATGGAGATGTTCCCTATATCTGCGAAGGTAGGTGTGATTGCCCTAGTGGGAGCGGTCTTGATCGGTGTACCCATTGGCTGCATTGCAGCCTATAACAGAGGCAACTGGGTTGACAGCGGATTGCGAATCGTAACCACCTTGGGGGTATCGATTCCGGGTTTTGTCGTTGCAACAGTACTGCTGATTTTTCTGGGGTCCATGTTGAAACTCCTGCCTACCATAGGCCTGACCAGCTGGCAGAGCTATATTATGCCTTGTTTCAGCTTAGCCTTTTATCCCATGTGCTACATCGGGAGGCTGGCCCGTTCCAGCATGCTCGATGTTATCAACCAGGAATACATCAGGACAGCTCGGGCCAAAGGCGTGCCGGCAATCTCTATCGTATTCAAACATGCTCTGCGGAATGCAGTGATTCCCGTATTGACCTATTTGGGTCCTCTAACCGCGAGTATTCTCACCGGAGGCTTTGTTGTGGAGACAGTTTTTAACATTCCAGGCTTGGGCAGATACTTTGTTCAAAGTATTATGAACCGTGATTACCCCATTATTATGGGTACTACCATATTTTTAGCGACCTTCATCGTAACCATGACCCTTGTGGTTGACATTTTGTATAAGGTCGTTGACCCGAGAATCGACTTGGCGAAGGGAGGCTCTAGATAATGCGCATTCAGAAGTTTTTTGGATTCTTTCCCTTCCCCACTTGGCAAATAGACGTAGATGCGGTTCTAGGGCATGGGGATTTTAGAGAAGACGATTTTATCAAGGCGGATGCCGCTGAAAAAGAGAGTTTTATTGAAACGAAAGCAAGCCTTTCTTACTGGCAGGATGCATGGAGACGCTTGAAGAAGAATAAAGTTGCCATGGTATCCTTGGTAATTGTTATATTGCTGATTCTGTTCGCATTTATAGGACCCTTGTTTTTCGAAAACGACTATACGACGCAGGTTCGGGGTGATGAAAACATTGACCCATCCTGGGATTATCCCTTCGGTACAGATAATTTAGGCCGTGACCTGTTGGTCCGCACCATGTTCGGTACACGTATCTCTCTGATCGTCGGAATAGCTGCCAGCCTGATCGTACTGGTCATAGGGTCCATTTATGGGGCAATATCCGGCTACTTCGGCGGCCGAGTGGATGACGTCATGATGCGTCTTGTGGAGCTGATTTACTCCATACCGGAAATTTTGGTTGTGCTGCTTCTGTCGACGGCATTGAAACCGGGTCTGCAGGAATGGTTTAACACATCAGACACCGCGATAGCTAAAGTACTGTCGACTTTGGGGGCCAGCCTCATCGCTATCTTTATCGCATTCGGGATTTTATATTGGGTCAGTATGGCCCGTATTATCCGGGGACAGGTATTGATGTTAAAGGAGCAGGAATACGTAACGGCTGCGAAGGCCCTAGGCGCTTCCAGCTCTAGGGTAATCAAACGTCATATACTGCCCAACTGCATCGGACAGATTATCGTCATGACTTGCCTTCAGATACCTTCGGCAATATTCCTGGAATCCTTCCTGTCCTTCCTGGGCGTGGGAGTTTCCGCACCGCTGACCAGTCTCGGTTCTATGGCATCAGATGCCCTGGGTGGCATGTATACGTATACTTACAGACTGATGATTCCGGCGGCGATATTGAGTTTGTTGATTCTATCCCTGAATCTCTTCGGAGACGGATTGCGGGATGCCCTTGATCCCCGGTTGAAGAAATAGGGGGTAAAAATTATGGATAGAAATATGAGAGATAAAAAGTTATTAGAAATAAAAGATTTAAGAGTTTCCTTTTTTACTCCCGTCGGCGAGGTAAAGGCCGTAGGGGGGATTTCCTATGACCTAAACTACGGAGAAGTGATGGGCATCGTAGGGGAATCCGGCAGCGGAAAGAGCGTAGAGGCTTATTCCATCATGGGATTGCTGCAGAGCCCCGGCAAAGTAGTGGGCGGTTCCGTCACCTTTGACGGAGAAGACGTACTGGCGAAAACTTCAAAAGAAATGCAGGATTTCCGGGGCAACAGCGTAAGCATGATCTTCCAGAACCCCATGACCTGCCTAAATCCTGTTTATACCATAGGAAATCAGCTCATCGAGGCGGTTCGCTGCCATAAGAAGGTAACGAAAGACGAGGCGAAAGCCAAGGCCATTGAAATGCTGGACCTGGTAGGCATCAACAATCCCGAAAGACGCATGAGCCAATACCCTCACGAGTTTTCCGGCGGCATGCGCCAGAGGGTCATGATTGCCATGGGTCTGATATGCGATCCCAAAATGCTCATTGCTGACGAGCCTACTACAGCTTTGGACGTTACCATCCAGGCTCAGATCATAGAGCTGATGAAGGACATCCAACAGAAGACCCAAATGGCTATTGTCTTCATCACGCATAACCTGGGAGTCGTTGCGGAAATCTGTGACAGAGTATCCGTTATGTATGCAGGCAAAATCGTAGAACAGGGAAGTGTTGAGGATATCTTTTATCGTCCTCAGCATCCATATACATTAGGACTTCTGCGATCCATGCCCAGAGTGGACGCAGAAGAATACGAGCGGCTGATCCCCATTGAAGGAACGCCGGTGGATATGCTTAATCCTCCCGCGGGCTGTCCCTTTGGACCTCGCTGTGAGCACTGTATGAAAATCTGCCTTCGTGTAGAACCCCCCAGCATCAAAGTAGCAGAAGGGCACACCTCGGCATGTTGGCTATTGGTGGACGAGGCGAAGCAAAAGGAGGTCACTCCAAATGAATAGAGAATTAATTCGCGTAGAAGATCTTAGAAAATACTTTAGTATAAAGATGGGCTTCATGAAATACAACTACGTCCAAGCGGTCGAAGATGCAAATTTCAGCATTCGTCAGGGAGAAACCCTGGGTCTCGTAGGTGAATCCGGTTGCGGTAAGACAACCCTTGGCCGAGCCATTCTCCGTCTGCATGAGCCCACATCGGGAAAGATATTCTATGATGGGAAAGATATCACACACGTCAAGATGCTTCCTTATCGCCGAAAGATGCAGATCATCTTTCAGGATCCATCTGCATCGTTGGATCCCCGTATGACAGTAGGCGAAATCGTAGGAGAGGCCATTGATATTCATAAGCTAGCCGACAGTAAAAAGGGCCGGACGGAACGGATCCAGCAGCTACTGACGCAAGTGGGTCTGAACAGCGAGCACTCAAACCGCTATCCCCACGAGTTTTCCGGCGGACAACAGCAGCGGATCGGCATAGCAAGAGCCCTGGCCGTGGAGCCGGAATTTATCGTCTGTGATGAGCCGGTATCTGCGCTGGATGTATCCATCCAGTCACAAATTGTCAATATGTTGGAGGACATGCAGCAGGATCTGGGATTGACCTATCTCTTTATCGCCCATGACCTTTCTGTTGTCAGACATATTTCCAACCGTATCGGTGTTATGTACCTGGGGAATATGGTCGAGCTTGCTGAGAGCAACGAGCTCCATAAAAATCCGCTGCACCCATATACCAAGACCTTATTGTCTGCGGTGCCGGTACCGGATCCGAAAAAGAGCCGAGCCCGACACAGGATTATATTAGAAGGCGACATTCCAAGCCCTATGAACCCGCCTTCGGGATGCCGGTTCCATACCCGCTGCCCCTATGCGATACCCCGCTGTAAAGAAGAAGTTCCGGAATGGAGGGAAATGGCCCCCGACCATTTTGCGGCATGTCACATTATCTAGAAAACTGTCGAAAGCCTGTCAAAGCCTGTCGACAGCCTGTCGACAGCCTAATTATGGCAATTGTTGCTTTACTAAACTAAGGCAATATTGTATACTTTAGTGGACATCAAATTGAAAATAATGCAATTTGTGCCACGGCTGATGCCAACAATGCCATGGGATTTCTCATGGCGCTTCAAATCGAATGTATCGATTTGAAATATGTGCCGATAGGCAAAAAAGGAGGAGAATTTTTATGAAGAGGTTTTTAGTCTTACTTCTTGCATTCTGCATGGTCTTCACATTGGCGGCCTGCGGTGGAGGCGGAGAAGAGCCTGACACAGAAGCTACCTTGGATCTTTCGGTCTGCTTTGCTTCTGAACCTTCCACCATTGACCCTGCACTCAATAGCGCAGTAGACGGTGCTATCATGTTGCAGCACTCTTTTGAAGGACTGATCAAGTGGGTCGATGACGGCAACGGCAATGCAATGCTGGCGCCCGGAATGGCCGAGAGCTGGGATGTAAGCGATGATGGTAAAGTCTATACTTTCTACATCAGAGAAGGTGCACTTTGGTCTGACGGTGAACCCGTAACCGCACACGACTTTGAGTATGCATGGAAGAGGGTAGTAAATCCCGAAACCGCGGCTGACTACAGCTATATGCTCGACTGCGTTCAGAACGGCCCCGAGATTATCTATGACGGAAGCAAAACTGCAGACGAACTGGGTGCAGTGGCTCTGGACGACATGACCTTTGAAGTAACTCTTCACACCGCGATCCCATACTTCACTGAGATTGCAGCCTTCCCGGCAGCTTTCCCTGTCCGTCAGGACATCATTGAAGAACATACGGATCAATGGACCTTCGATCCTGTTACTTATATCGGCAACGGACCTTATATGATGAGCGAGTGGGTGCATAACTCTTACATCATGATGGTCAAGAACCCCAACCACTATGATTATGACAATCTTGGACCGGATTCCATCAAGTTTGCTCTGATGGACGATGACAACGCTATGCTGGCAGCTTTCAACAGCGGTGAGCTGGACTTCAACGAAGGCTATCCTATCGACGAAGTCCCCACACTGTTAGAGTCCGGACAGCTAAAAATTGCTGACTACATCGGCACCTACTATGTCTGCTATCAGACAGAGCTTGAGCCTTTTGACAATCCCCTGGTAAGAGAAGCATTTTCCCTGGTCATTGATCGTAATTACATCGTCAACCAGATTACAAGAGCCGGACAGGTTCCTGCAGCCGGCTATGTACCTGCTGGTATCTATGATGCGGATGGCCCCGGATCCGACTTCAGAGTCAACGGCGGCGACTATTACAGCCTGGACGATGCGGACTACGCAGCTAATTGCGAAAGAGCCCGCGAACTGCTTGCAGAAGCAGGATTTCCCGGCGGTGAGGGTTTCCCCATCGTTGAATATCTCTACAACACCAACGACGCTCACAGAGTCATCGGCGAAGCCCTGCAGAACATGTGGCAGACCGAGTTGGGCGTACAAGTTACTTTGACTAATCAGGATTGGGCAGTCTTCCTGGATACCAGAAAGAACGGAGACTACTCCATCGCTCGTAACGGTTGGATTGCAGACTACAATGATCCTATCTCCTTCCTTGACATGTGGGTAACCGGCGGCGGTAACAACGACGCTCAGTACTCCAATCCGGAATACGATACGCTCATCACCCAGGCTAAGTCCTCTCCGGACGCAGCTGTCAGAATGCAGGCGATGCATGATGCAGAAGACATTCTGCTGGGCGAGAGCGTTGTAGCACCCATCTACTTCTATACCCAGCCCTATATGGTATCGGACGATCTGAAGGGTTGGTACTACACACCGCTAGGATACTTCTTCTTTAGCTACGCTTCTAAATAAAGTACTTGGGCAGAGAATGATCCAGCTGTTATAAAAGAATAGTAAGTGTTTACGTAGAAGGGGGCGCAAATTGTGCCCCCTTTACCGTTACGGCTTAGAGGCCGGTTGAGTACGCGAAGCGTGCGAAACAATGAACCACCCGCTATGCGGGTGCGCGTCAGCGGTTATACCACAAATCACCTTTCCGGGTCTATAATGTAGGTGTTCAAGCCACTTTATAGCGAAAGGAAAGGTGATTCGATGGCAAAAAAGGCAAATAGTTTATCCCACACAAAGTGGATGTGCAAATACCACATAGTGTTCACTCCAAAGTATAGACGAAAAGTGATCTATAATCAATATCGTCAAAGCCTGGGAGAAGTACTGAAACTATTATGCAGTTACAAGGGAGTCGAAATTATCGAAGGGCATATGATGCCGGATCATGTCCACATGTTGGTAATGATACCACCTAAAATCAGTGTTTCAAGCTTCATGGGGTATCTCAAAGGCAAGAGTGCTTTGATGATGTTTGATAAACATGCGAATTTGAAATACAAATTTGGAAACAGGCACTTCTGGGCAGAGGGGTATTATGTCAGCACAGTGGGACTGAATGAAGAAACCATCCGAAAATACATTCAGGAACAGGAAAAGCATGATATTGCTTTGGATAAACTGAGTGTAAAAGAATATGAAGACCCCTTCAAGGGGTAGGAAAGCAATACAAACACCCCTTCAGGGGTAAGTAAAAGTGGCAAATGCGAAGTGGCTTGAACATAGTGAAAGCCAGCGCCTTTAGACGCTGGCCGGTAGCAAGGGCTTATAGCCCTGAGCAAACCACCCGTTGGACGGGTGGTCATGATTATAGGGCTCCAGAGGGGACAAGTACTCAAGTATGTAGGTTGTGCAAAATTTCAAGTAATATGTGGATATTCCGGGTAAAAGGACGCAATCTGTGCAAAATTTCAATTAGTATGTGGAATTCTGCGAGAAAATCACATATTACTTGAAATTCTGCACAGATGAGAATGATAAAGTTGCACCCATGGGTCACTCCACAGTGAACAGGAACGTTTTGTTGAGCGGGCACAAATAAATTAAATATTTATTGACAATAGAAACAAAAACTATTATTATGTAACGAAAAGCATTAAACAATACTATGAAGGTGGTGTAAACAAAAATGAATAAAAAGAGAGCATTTTTTTTATTTCTAACAGTAATCCTGGCCATGGGCCTATTTGCCGGCTGTGGCGGAGGAGATAGCGATAACGAAATTAGGATCGGTATCAACTACGAGCTTTCAGGCGAAGTAGCTACTTATGGTCAGGCTTCCAGAGACGGCATCATGATGGCATTTGACGAAATCAACGCAGCAGGCGGCATCAACGGTATGCAGATTGTACCCGTTGAAGTTGACAACAAATCAGAATCTGCAGAGGCCACATCTCTTGCAACCAGGCTGATGACCCAGGATGGCGTAGTGGCCGCTCTTGGTCCTGCAACCTCCGGTAACTTCATGGCTACAATCCCTGTAGCCATGCAAAACAGCATTCCCATCATCTCTGCTTCTGCAACAGCAGATAAGGGCGTTACTACAGATGCAAGCGGAAATGTAAACGAGTATGTGTTCCGTCTCTGCTTCAACGATTCCTTCCAGGGAGTCACAATGGCAAGCTTTGCAAAGAACAATCTGAATGCCACGAAAGCAGTCATCATTCAGGACAAATCCAGCGATTACGGACAGGGTCTTGCGGATAACTTTACAGCTACCTTTGTAGCCGGCGGTGGCACCATCGTTGCCCACGAAGGCTATGTTGCAAAAGACAAGGACTTCAACTCCATCCTGACCAGTATTAAGGCGAAAGACTTCGATGTCATCTTCGTCCCCGGGTATTACCAGGAAGCCGGTCTTATCATCAAGCAAGCGAGGGATCAAGGTATTGATGCGCCGATATTGGGTGCTGACGGATTTGACTCCCCCGTACTTCTGGAGTTGGCGGGCGAAGAAGCTCTGAATGATGTTTACTTCTCCAACCACTATTCTTCACTAGATGAAGATCCCATGGTAAAGGCCTTCATAGAAGGCTACAAAGCAAAATACAATTCCGATCCCGGTGCATTCCATGCATTAGGCTATGACTTAGGAATGTTCATCGCAGATGCCATTGAACGTGCAGGAAGCTTAGATTCTGAGGACATCAAGGATGCTCTGGCTTCTACAAAAGGCTTCGTAGGCGTTACTGGATCCTTTGATATGGGTGCGGATCATAACCCCATCAAGGCTGCAGTCGTTATCGGGCTGGAAAACGGGGCTCAGGCCAGCAGTGTTAAGGTAGACCCGCAATAAGAGATGCCTCATGAGGTGTTCTCATGTTTGACACAATAACAAAAAAATAGTATTATACTTAGGTTAGAGACCAGCGGTGAATTTTATCCGGCTGAAGCCGGATAATTCTCGCATGGCACCTACCAGACATTTGCTTCGCAAATGAGGTTAGGTGCGCAAAAATGCTCTAACCTAAGTTGTTCTTAATCCTTATCGGAGGTACGAATCTTGGATCAATTTATACAGCAGATGGTAAACGGTATCTCCTTAGGCAGTATCTACGCATTGATTGCCTTGGGTTACACCATGGTTTACGGGATTATCAAGCTGATCAACTTCGCTCACGGTGACGTATATATGATCGGCGCTTATATTGGATTTGCAGCCACTACCTATGCACAATTAGGGTTCTTCCCTGCGCTTATCATTTCTATGGCATCCTGTGCGGTACTAGGCGTTGTGATCGAAAGGGTAGCCTACAAGCCTTTGCGAGCTTCCACAAGAATTGCGGTTTTAATCACTGCCATCGGAATGTCTCTGCTCCTGGAGTATGTGATGATGTTCTTTGTAGGCGCAGAAGTGCGGTCTTATCCCAAACTCTTGTCAAACGAGGCTTTCCGTTTTGGCAGTGTTGTAATTAACATGCAGCAGATCTACATAGTCGCAACGGCTATTGCGCTGATGATACTTCTCCAATTTATCGTACACAAAACAAAGACCGGAAAGGCCATGAGAGCCGTATCCATCGACCAGGATGCAGCCCAACTCATGGGCATAAAAGTGGACAACACCATATCCTTTACCTTTGCCGTGGGCTCTGCCTTCGCAGGAGCAGCCGGCGTACTGGTGGGTATTTACTATAACTCCATCGACCCTCTTATGGGCATCATGCCAGGGCTGAAAGCCTTTATTGCCGCTGTTTTCGGGGGAATAGGAAGCATTCCCGGCGCCATGATCGGTGGCGTGGCCATCGGCATTATGGAAACACTGGTATCCGGATATGGGAACTCCATGTACAGAGATGCAGTGGTCTTTGCCTTTTTGATTATCATATTGATCCTGAAGCCTTCGGGACTCATGGGCAAAAACATAAGAGAGAAGGTGTAGAGATGAAGGCATTATCAAAGAGAAATTTAATGATACTGGGAGCTCTGCTTCTTTTCTTTGTTGTGGTACAGGTTCTCATCGTTACCGGTATTTTGAACCCCTTTTACGAGATTACCCTTGCAACAATCTGCATCAATATCATCCTGGCGGTGAGTTTGAACTTGGTTACCGGATTTACAGGCCAGTTTTCCCTGGGTCATGCGGGATTTATGTCCATAGGAGCTTACGTGGGTGCCATCATCAATATGCAGATGAACTCCACGACGGGATTTCTTGCAGGCATTTTCGCAGGGGCTCTGGCCGCAGCAGTAGTGGGCATCCTCATAGGAATACCGACTCTGCGCCTCAAAGGGGACTACCTGGCCATTGCCACTCTTGGCATGGCAGAAATCATACGCGTGGTATTTTTGAACCTGGAGATCACAAACGGCGCTGCCGGTCTCAACGGGATTCCCCGGTTTACCAACTGGACCTGGCTTTTTGTCTTCACGGCAGCGGCAGTCATTCTGATCAATAACTTTATACGATCTTCCCAGGGAAGAGCCTGCATCTCTATTCGAGAAGATGAGATTGCTGCCGAGTCCATGGGTATCAATACAACAAAATACAAGGTAATGGCCTTTGCCATCGGCGCATTTTTCGCCGGAATAGCAGGCGCACTCTACTCCTCTTATTTCTATTTCTTAAAGCCGGGGCTTTTTGGATTCCTGAAATCCATTGATATTTTGGTTATCGTCGTTTTAGGAGGTATGGGAAGCGTTACAGGATCTGTTATAGCCGCAGTGCTGTTGGCTTTAATCACTACGTTTTTACAGGCCTTTACGGAAATTCGCATGATTCTCTATGCGGCTCTCTTAGTCATTATTATGATCTTCCGGCCAAAGGGTATAATGGGTACGAGAGAAATTACTGATATGTTCCGATTCCGATTTGGCAATAAAGAAGAAAGATTACAGTAGAGGAGGGGTGCGGGATGCCATTACTGAAAATAGAAAAATTAACGAAATCCTTTGGCGGACTGACCGCCGTCTCCAATGTGAATATGACCATTGAAAGGGGCGAGCTGGTGGGCCTTATCGGCCCCAACGGAGCAGGAAAAACCACTGTGTTCAACCTATTGACCGGTGTATATGTGCCCAGTTCCGGGAATATACTCTTTGAAAAGGGATCTTCAGAAGAAGAGAAGACCACCGTCGAGCTGAAGGGGCTGAAGCCATACAATGTAACCAAGCAGGGGCTTGCTCGTACATTCCAAAATATCAGACTTTTCAAGGACTTGACCGTGCTTGACAACGTGCGCATCGCCATGCATCAGAATGTTCATTATGGGATGTTTACATCTTTCTTCCGTTCCAATAAATTCTATCAAGAAGAGAAGCAGATGCTGGAAGAAGCCGAAAAACTTCTGGATATTTTTCATTTGAAAGATAAAAAGCACGAGCTAGCGAGAAATCTTCCTTACGGCGAACAAAGACATTTGGAAATTGCTAGGGCCCTGGCAACCAGACCATCCCTCTTATTGCTGGATGAACCGGCTGCCGGGATGAACCCCAAGGAGACCGCAGCACTGACGGAACTGATCAAGTGGATCCGCAAGGAATTCGACTTGACTATTCTCCTCATCGAACACGATATGTCTCTGGTCATGAAGATCTGTGAACGCATTTACGTGCTAGATTACGGCATGCTGATCGCTTCGGGAAAACCGGAGGAAATCCGGGCCAACAAACGGGTTATAGAGGCCTATCTGGGAGAGGAGAGCAGCAATGCTTGAGATAAAAAACCTTAACGTCCACTATGGAGTGATTCATGCGCTG
>Ga0265294_10007119_pt1 | contig 13315 bp, 9 predicted proteins | sample MunlanPumphouse3_FD_192504 | JGI IMG/M metagenome (GOLD analysis project Ga0265294, IMG submission 192504) | Groundwater microbial communities from a municipal landfill in Southern Ontario, Canada - Pumphouse #3 | ecosystem: Environmental > Aquatic > Deep subsurface > Groundwater | place... | reverse complement strand
GTAGCAGTGGTGTCAAACAACAGTTGGTTAGGTGCAGATGCTGTAACAGGCATTGAAATTGCCAAAGCTGATTGGAAACCGGTTAACTATGGGTCCTTGGATGTTGATTATTCTAAGCTAGAAGCATTCCAAAATTCAGGAGCCATTCCAATCTGGATGAATGATGAAACTGTAACTGTTGAAACAAAAGTAGATACAAGCTTGGCTATTGCAGAAAACACAGTAGCTGAAGTAATTGAAAATACACCGGTTGTTAAATACTTTACCAAAGAGTTTGATCTTTCAGGCAAGGTAATCGAATGTACCATCAACTTCTTAGCTAATGAAACTGCAAATATTTATCTTAATGGCCAACAGGTTGCGTTCGAGGAATTCTATTTCTTTGCTCCCCCTGATAGTCCTGAAGTAGATATTGATCCGGAGTATTTTGTGTCCGGTAAAAACGTGTTGATTATTGAGGTAAACAGTCCATCACAAAATAATGGATTGCTGGTTGATATGAAAATTAGAACTTTAAATCAGAGGAGATAATATGAAAAAAATGCTGATATTAATAACTATAGTGATTCTATCATCATTCAGTTTTTGTTATTCTCAAGAAGCTCAGACTAAAGAAAAAGATTTTAATTACTATGACAATGATAAATATATTGTAGGTACAAAAAAGATCTCCGGTTCGGTAAGGTTTGGCACAGGCATGCCTGAGCATAGTGTTACCAGAACTAGAGTAGCTACCGACGATGAATATATTTTCAAAACTTATATAATTGATAAATTACTAAAATCAAATAGAATTTTATATTAATTAACTTAGGAGTTCATATGAGAAAGAATGCATTAGTGTTAATATTACTTTTTGTAATATGTGTTGGTTTTATATTTGCACAGGACGCAACAACAACAAAAGATGTTGCAACAGACAAAGCAATTCAGACTGAAGTACAGAATACTGAAGTAACCGCTTATAAACAATGGGTTCATGACATTGTTGAACCTTTAGGAACAACAAATATTATCAGAGTTTTCTTTGAGTCCGGCTCATGGGCTTGGGTAATTCTTATTGTTTTCCTCGTAGCAGTTTTATATGCTGTGATTCGTTTTATGCAATTAGTTGTTAGAGAGAAGATTGATGCTAAAACCTTCCATCTTAAAGTGAAGGGATTAGTAAAATCAGGTAGTATTACTGAAGCTATTAATGCAGCAGAATTAGTTCAAAAAACAACAATGGGACAAGTCTATCGCATCGGCCTTTTAGCTTATCGTGATGCTAAAAACTCCGGTAAAAAAGGTGATAGTTTAAAAGAAGAAGTACAAAATGCTTTTAATGAAGCAGCTTACCAAACTATTCCTGAAGTCGATAAAGGCTTACACTGGTTTGACCTTTTAGCCCAAACTTCAACCTATCTTGGTCTTTTGGGTACCATCATGGGTCTTATCCTAGCTTTCTCCGGTGTTGGTGGAGATAATGCAACTTTGATGAATGGTATCAAAGAAGCTATGGGTACTACTGCTCTTGGTCTTATAGGTGCTATTGTTATTCAATTCTTCAAGGGTTTCCTAAGTAGCAGAGCAGAACGAATCATTAATGATGTTGATGCTAATAGTGTTAAAATCATGAACGTGATTACTAATCAAATACAGGAATAATATTATGAGAATGAAACCTGCTGTTGGAAAGAAAAGTAAAATAAATAGTCCTTCAGAAGGGAGAAATAGTAGAGGTAGTTCAGGTCATCAGGAAGTTGACTTAGTTCCAATCATGAATTTATTTGTTACTATTATCCCTATGCTGCTAAGCATGGTTGTCATGGTAACAATTGCCTATATTTCATTAGATTTAACTAATCCCAACTCTTCGGGTGGTGGTGTCTCTTCTTCAGAATCAAAAAAAGAAAAGAAAGAACAGAAAATAACTAAGTTGGAACTTTCAATTAACGTTGAAAATGATCAAGAGTTTTTCCAATTTAATAAAAATGGAAAACCTGATCCAGCTTATGTTGCAATAAAGACTGACAATTTATCTAGATTATCTGAAGTATTAAATGAATACAGAAAGATTATGATGGAAGATAAATATGGTGATTCAGTTTTTACTGAAGATGATGATAGATCTCTCCCAATAATAATTATTCCAAAGGACTATGTGAAATTTGGTACCTTTGTAAAGACAATGGACTTATGTAAAAAAATGAAATTTACTGATATAATGTTAGGCGAAATATAATAAGGAAGTAAACTATGAGCCCAGTTGCACGAAAAGTTAACAAGACAGTCCCAATGAGTATTACTTCTTTAATAGATATTCTAACAATATTACTGCTGTTCATTATGATAAATGTCTCTGCAGACCCTGATATGGTTCCGGAAGGAGTTGAATTAGAAGAGGCTTTATTTGTTGAACATGTAGCTGATAATAGCAGAATTATCTCTCTTAATGTAAGTTATACAGGCAGGGACACAGGCTTTATAACATATCAAATGGAAAACTCATCAGAGGTTATTACTATAGCTAGTTTATCTGAGCTTAATAATACAACTCAGCAAATTATAGGTGCAAAAAGTGTAGCTTTAGATGCTACTCTTCATGAGATCTTAGGTGATAACCTAGGAGCTATCCCTGTAGTTGTGAAAATTAAAGCGCATAAAAACACTGCTTTTAAGTATATTAATACGCTTAAATCTATGTTAGTATCTATTTGGAATGATGATAAGTCATTAGTTAGATCGAAGGTAGGATCTAAAGATTTTAAATTATATTTTGCAACTGAATTTGCAGAAAATGAAAGCCAAGATTATTATCGACTTCTTTCATCTTATGGATTAACCCCAGATGTAGCAGGTGGTAAATAATGCAAAAATCTTTATTTATAAAATATCTATTTAAAGGAAAAGTTTTTTTAGTTACTTTCTCCCATGGACAAAGAGATAAACATTTCCTAATAGGTAAAAAGTTAGTAGTTGGTTCAGACCCTACACTATTTTGGCAAATTTTCAATGATAAATTTCCCAAAAGATATGATCTAATAGTTAAGGAAGATGATAAATATTATTTAAACTTATTAAATACTTTTACTATAGAAGTAACAAAGAATAAGCAAGCACTTGAATTGAATGATTTGAAAAATCAAGGTATTTTAAAAGACAATAGACTTTGTCTAAGTGAAGATATCGAAGGTAAAGTCATAGTTGATGAGAATACAGAATTCTCTTTCAGTCATATCAATTTAAAAGGTGATTTAACTGATGAAGAAAAGAAGCTTGTAGCTCTTCTTCATCAATGGCCAAAAGCCACAGGACAAGAGAAATTCACCAGATATTCTATGATTTTCCTTATTCTGTTTATCTTAATTTTAGCATCAATTGTTGGTTGGACTTATACTCCACCGAAGAAAGCTTCTGTCTTTGATAGAGCTGAAAAAGAAATATCAATGATGACAGAATTAAGTCTAAAAGTTCAAACAGAAGAAACATTATTTGATTATAATGATGAGGACGATTATGCAGAGGTTGCTGATGATACAGATAGTGACGTAACACAAGATGATGCAAATCGTCAAGCGTCCGTCAATGCACGTCAGCAAGCAAGAATAAAAGGCAGGAAAAGTTCTTCGACAGCTTCTAAAGGTAATTTATATCAAGGAGTTGCCGGTGGTAGTGGTTCAGGTGGTAGCATAGACGCTTCTCAAGTTGGTACAGGCAGTAACTTAGCTGTAAGAGCAAGAGTGAGTGGACTGACAGGAACTGGTGGTAGAGACTCAGGTTTCACAAATATTGAAGTAGATACAGGTTCCGGATATGCAGAGATTGCAGAAAGAGCACGTCGTCAGAAAGGCGACCAGCTTAATGCTGCAGCTATCTCTTCTAGCGGTGTTATTGCTTCAAGATTAGGTGGAAGAAAAACTACCAGTTTATCAGCAAGCGGAGATGTAGATCTTGGCACTATTGCTAGTACTTTGGGTGACGGTAATCAATCTGTTGCAGAACTTAAAGCTAAAAACATCAAAATTGAAGGTATAGAAAGCGGAGAAGTAGAAAAAATTGAAGCTCCAAAAATCAATTTGACTAATGCACAGAAAGATAGTCATTTAGAAGAATGGTTCACATCAAGACTCAGCTTACAGATCCAACAAAAATTTAATGCCTTCAAACTTAGAAAGCCAATAAAAGGTGAATTAACCTTTGCCTTCGTTTTCAGAAACGATATAGTTGTCAGCATAAAAGTTACCGGAAGAGGTAGCATTGGTGACAAAGAATTTACTAAATCATTAGAAGATATAATAAAAGGCAAAAGATGTCCAAATCTTGGCGATTATGTTGGAAGAATGATTGAAAATTATGAATAACAAATAAACAAAACAATAGTTAAAAAGGGTACTTGTAAGAGTACCCTTTTTCGTTATTGGCACCTTAGAGGATAGCACGATTCAACTTCGAAATCTAATCGTAATAGTCAATGACAAGCCACTAAGATGCATCTAAGCTTGCTATAAATACCTATAATTAGTAGGAAATAAATACTATTTTGCTAAACTTACAGATATAGGTGAGAATTTATTTGACATCATAACAGCATATTAAAAGCTGTATAAAGTAATGATAAAGAAATTATTAAATTAGGAGATAAAATGAGGATATTAGTTTTAAATTGTGGAAGTTCATCGATTAAATTTCAACTTATTAATAAAGAGTGTGAACAATTATTAGCTGAAGGCATTATTGAAAGAATTGGAGAAGAGTTGTCATTATTCACTTATAAAAGTAAACGCTATACGGTAAAAAAGAATGAAGTGGTTATTGCCGATCATGAGCAGGGTCTTAAAGATATCATAGATTTACTTTTAGACCCCGAAAGAGGCTGTATCAGTTCACCTGCCGAAATAGATGCTGTAGGACACAGAGTAGTTCACGCTGGCGAATACTTTTCCGGTTCAGTCTATATTGATGATGATGTAGTTCGTGCTTTAAGAGATTGTACTCACTTGGCACCACTTCACAATCCTGCTAATATTAAAGGTATTGAAGCTGTTTATAAATACTTACCCGGTACCCCTCAGTGTGGAGTGTTTGACACTGCCTTTCATCAGACAATGCCGGAAAAAGCTTATCTTTATGCTATACCTTATGAACTATATGTAGAGCATAAAATAAGAAAGTATGGTTTTCACGGGACTTCTCATAAATTTGTTGCTCTAAAGGCTGCTGAGTTTATAGGGAAACCGATTACAGAATTAAAGATAATCACTTGTCATGTGGGTAATGGTGCTTCTATTACAGCGATTGATAAAGGTAATTCAGTAGATACATCTATGGGGTTGACTCCTTTAGAAGGCCTGGTAATGGGAACCCGTAGTGGTGATATAGACTCTGCAATTCCCCTATTCTTACAAGAGAATTTGAAGATGAGCGTATCGGAAGTTAATAATTTGCTGAACAAAAAATCAGGAATGTTAGGATTATCTCAACTCTCTAATGATATGCGCGTAATTGAAGATGCTATTGTTAAAGATAACGATCCGCGAGCGATCAGAGCACACAATGTTTATGCTTACAGAATTAAGAAATATATTGGTGCTTACGTGGCTGCCATGAATGGGCTTGATGCTCTTGTCTTTACAGGTGGCGTTGGTGAAAATATGCCGATTCTAAGAGATTTAGTGTGTGAAGATATGGATTATCTTGGCATCATAATTGATAAGGTAGCTAATAATCAGTGGGTTAGCGGTACTTTAGATGTTTCTGCTCCTGAAAGCAAAGTTAAGGTTCTTAAGATTCAAACTGATGAAGAGATGATGATTGCTTTAGAGACTGAAAAGATCATTAACAGTAGAAGAAAATTAGATTTATAGAGTAAGAATTAATTTATAGAAAAGAAGCAGGCTCAGGAGATTGTTTATAAAAGACAAATTATAAACACATTCTGAGCCTATTTTTTATTCTTATTTAAATATTATTTATCTATTCTTCTCTTCGATTCTGAGCTTCACTCCTTCTCCACAATTACGGCAAATCTCAAAAGCTTTTCTGTTTTTCAATACTGCATTGCGCATATTTTGGAAAGGTTTACCCTGCCAAATGGAGAGTAAAGATTGCTCTTTAACATTACCGACAGGAAATTCAATATCTTTATCAAAACAGCAGATAGCTACATCGCCGTTCCAGTTTACCACAGGTTGTTGCCACATCCTTCTACACTTATTCTCCATTTTGAATTTAATTTCAAAATCTTCTCCACTAATATTATAGCGGCGATATTTAGGATTTATGGGAAGAAACTTAATATCTTCTTTGGTATAAATCTGAATAGTTTTGAAGCTTAACTGATCAACTTCCAGCTCTTTAGCTTTTTGTTTAATCTCTTCGATCTCATGTTCATTATGCTTCATTACTAAGAATTGCCATCTGATAATAGGAGTGTTAGACTTTAGTTTCTTCTTAGCAGCAACTAATTTTTCTACATTGGAAAGTACTTTTTCCAAATTCCCATTAACCCGATATTGATTATAGGTTTCTTGGGTTGAACCATCAAGTGAAACAATCATAGAATCTAAGCCTGATTTTACCACTTCTTCTGCATCCATATCAGCATTTAAGTTAGTAGATACTAAAGTGAATAAACCGGCATCTGTAGCATATTTAACCATTTTGTTAAAATCTTTGTTTAAATAAGGCTCACCTTGATTCCAGAGAATAATCATGGTAGCATACTCTTTTACTTCATCAATCACTTTCTTAAAAAGAGAAAACTCCATGAAACCTTTAGCTCTCTTGAGAGTGCCATTTCCGGATGGACACAAGGGGCATTTCAGGTTGCAGACATTAGTCGGCTCTATCATTACGGCAGTCGGATACCCCCAAATATGGCTTTTATGAGTCATATTAGAGAGTAAACGCGAAGCATTCCCAATTAGCAAGTTGCTAATCTTTTTAATCTTTAGGCTTTTCGCCACAATTCTTTTATTCTGTTTTAGCATTTATTTTAATCCATTATTTAGTCTGTTTTAAGTTTAATCAAGTATTATAAATTTCTCGCGTTTGGTAACGGTCTTTCCTTCAGCAGTAGCTTTTATAATATAGAAATAAGTATTATTGGCTAATTTATCACCGCGTTTATCTCTACCATCCCAGCTCAAAGAGTTAAATCCCTTAGAAACCGAGGCTTTAAGAGTATTAATCTTTTTACCGGTAATAGTGTAAAGATCAATCTGAATCAAGGCATCTGTGCTAATCATAAAGGTGAAGTCTCCACCGCGCTTAGACATTGGGTTAGGATATGGTAGCACATCACTTAGGGATAATTCTGAAGCCTTAGAAACAGTAAACGAGACTGTTTTAACCGCTGGTTTATTAAGATTATCAAAAGCTAATATCTTAAGGAAATGATTTCCAGGAGCTAGGTCAGTAATTTGATACTCAATTTTCCCGGATTGATAAGAATCAAGATCATAGTTGAAAAATGGAGTAATATCAAAAGAATTAAAATCATTATCAACCATCAGCAATAATCTATGTCCGGAACCACCGGAAACATTTATCCCATTCTCATCGCTTAAATCGACAAGTAAAAGGGGATTTTGGGAGACAATATCACCTTCTCTAAAGTCATAGGATTCTAACCAAATAGAAATTTCCGGAGCTGAAGTATTCTCCACAAAGTAATCATGTCCGGCAAATTCCACAGGATAGTAATAATCAAGAACTTCCTCTTGAGAAGAGTTATCATAGCCATAAACAATGATTTTCCCTAAGCTTCCATCAATGATATCATCTGGCACAACAAATGCGGCAGAATAATTACTATTACTTACACTGGTTTCTCCATTAAAAATATAGGAACCGGGAATTAAAACATCTGTGGTATCTAACCGAGTAGTAGTGTGCGACTGAAACGCCAAGATCTTGGCAGTTTGAATATTACTGTTTACCATATTTCCGGAAAAACGAACTGTTTCACGCGCTTGGAAAGAGGTTTTATTATCATCAAAAACGATATTTCTTCTGCTTAACGGTGGAATAATCTCTAAATGAGGATCACCGAACAGAACATATTTGGATTGATTAATCGCAGATGAAATTTCACGGGTTTTAGTCAGCATTATAGCAGTACCAATATTTTCTCTACTGTTTGTAGTATAGTAGAGTAAATTACCGGACATCGTGTTATTAGGGGTCATGTAACACAGTCTGGTAGAACCGAAAGTAGCAATAGCTCCTCCTAGATTATACTTTAATAAATCAGCAGAGAGGCAATCAAAATCAGGACTATCAAATTGAGAGACATCACACGAAGCAGAGATAAAGAAGGTTCGTTTAGCATCGTTAGTTAATTGGGGGGTATCAATACCTTGTCTGAAATAAGCCTCGGTTCCGAGTTGGTCATGACTTCCATGTCCGGAGTAAAAAGTAATCAAAGCACCTTCATTGAGGTCAGCGATAAAATCATTACGCGTTGTCGGCTTTTTCCCAAATTCATCAGGCTCATATTGAAAAGCATAAATTCTCTTTTGAATCATTGAAGGAGTAATATTTCTAGCTGCATTATTTAATTCTGTAGTATGCTTTATTTCATTAGTAGCAGAGCCGTTTTTAAAGTCATCAGCTATGGATATTGCTGTATTTCTCCACCAATCTATGTCAAATTCTTTGTTAGAATAGGCTTCAAACTTATCTATCATTAAGTCCAATTGAGAACTATTTATAACAGGATATCTGCCAATAGCTAGCTCAGGTTTTCTATCTTGAGTGAGATAGACAAAATAATCATCTGAGGTTATAGCATCACCGGGATAATTATTGCCATTCTGAAAAATAATAAGCTTATTCTTTGCCACAGAATTACTTTTATAGCCTTTCCAATCATAACTTCCGCTTCCTAAAAGAGTTACATATTTTAAAGCATTACGACTATCTGAATTGTAAAGATGGCGTAAGAAGTTTCTAATAGCAGCCGGATCATCCATTCCTCCATTGAACTGAACAAAGATATCAGCTTGAGAAACGCAGGCAGTAGGTGATTCATAGAGACTCTCATAGATGACTTTTAACCTTTGTGCTTGGGAGGAAAACTCTTCCGGATAGATAATAATGCTCTCTTTGTTGCTTGCTTGAGAAATGATATTTTGCGGTTCAGCACGTGCGATAGTAGCAGTTAAATAATCATTATTCGTAACATAGAATTTAGAGATAAAGTTGTCTGATTTATTATCTAAATGTTCAGGAACAGTGCCTGTAAAGTAGAGCTTATTAGCATCAATAGAGTAGGGAAGAGCAGTTACTTCATAGATATTGTTAGCAGAGAAGACCCTTGTGTTAGCTGAGAAGTCGCCTTCTACTGCATATCTTACTGATTTATTCAAATCTTCATCGTGAAAGTTAATTCCCAGTTGACTACCATTCTTTTTTACATTCTTCTTTAAGTATTGCAGTTCAATGTAGTCCAAATATATATTATCTTCAAAAGTACGATTAATTATTAAACCCACACTATTACTACCATTAGTTAGAGTAGTAGCCTGTTTTTTAATGATATTATAATCGCTACCATACCAATTATTGTTTTGAGAAACCAAAGTACCATTTAAGGAGAGGGAAAGATCATGTCGTGTACTAGAGACTGCAGTAGATTTCATCTCTTCTATCATAGCAGTTTTCAAAATACTATTGGTATTATTATCGCTAAGATCTAAGTCAGAAACTTCTAAATCAAAATTATGCGTTGATGTTGACGAACCTGTAAAAAAGTTTGAATACCAAAAAAGATTTGTTTGATTGCGCTTATAATATTCTCTTTCATAACGACTATTTTGGGGATTGTTATTTCGTGTTACTGTATAAGATGCGGGGGCATTCTCTTGTTCCATTCTCAATGGTAAGGAATCCAAAACAGCATCATAAGATAGCCAATAAACACTATTATCAGAATAGGGATTGATAGACATTTTGGAGCTTAACTTGCTAAGGAAATCATAACCGTTTCTGTTTCTGGCATAAAAGATTATTCTGTCGTTAACATCAAAAGAACCATCGGCTTCACCTTCTATTAAGAGAGGAATCTCACGGAAAGGATAACCATTATCTAAAGTATCTGCCCAGAGTTGCTTTCCCCCAGTTGAAAAAATCCTGATGTTACGTGGATCAATATCATTCACAGGCAAGATATCTTTTAGGTTGTTATAGCTCAAGGCGTGGATCCCATTTTGAGAAATATCTATTTTATACCAATGATTGGCAATGGTGAAGTCTGCGTAATTGATAGTCCTAGCACGGCTTTTCAAAGTGTGAATAGCTTGCGGATTGGTTAAATCTTTAGCAAAGGCTTGTTCAAATTTATCTAATGTCGGCTGAGAACCTTTAGTATTAGGAACCAAAACTACCAATTCTGCCCTGATAATCACTTCTAAGGTTTTAGCCTCGTAATTATAGAGGAACGGATTAATAATAACCTCGGCAAAGCTGATTCTCCGGAAGTTTTGATTAGGTATAACCTCTAAGTTACTCTTCTTGATCTGATATTGGGAAGGGTCAATTTTATAAGTATAATGAGACATTCCATCTCTTCTTTCTACAAAAGGAATGGGTTGGATATCTTTAGATAATGTTATGATTCTTGATTCTAGAATATTGAGTTCTATGTTGGGAGTATGATTCTGAGGTGTTGAAACTTGGAACAGGAAATGAGGGAGATTAGGAGCTCCACTCTTTTCAGAAACATGGCCATTATCAGCATCTATAGAGAAGTAATCTTCTGCTTCAATAATTCTATAATCACTATTATTGAACTCAATTATCTGAGCTTCACCCGATATCCTAACATTTTTATTCATTGCTACTAATAGTGAGACGCTCATTAGCAACATAAATATTATCTGCTTTTTCATATTCCCCTCTATCTTTATTATTGGTTTAAAATCTTATCTAAGTAAAATATAATTACTGCCCATGAATGTCAATATTTAAAGTTCAAACAGCTTTTTTAATTATTCATATAATAAGTTATTTAGCGACTTTAACAATAAAAAAGATAGTTTTGATAGACTCTACCTACTTGAGATTAACCAATTTCTTGGTGTAAATCTTATCACCAATTCGTGCTTTTAGCAGATAGATACCGCTTCCGATATTTTGGGTTAAATCCTTGAGGTTATATTGATTATGAAGATTAGTAAACTTTTTACTCCTGACTAATTGTCCTCTTAGATTATAAAGCTTTAATTCACTTATTGGTGTTTCAGAATTCTCCACCCTTACATAACTCCCTAAAGATATAGGATTAGGGAAAATTGTTAAAGACAGGGGATTAATCACTTCAATTGAATCGTTATTATCAGGCTGTACAGGGGTAAAAATTATTATATCACTATATTGAGGTGAATCATTATAAGAGAGAATTTCTAACCATAAATAACCCCTGGAAGCAAGCTCAGCTAGGGAATATGAATACTGATTAAGGTGAGTTGAATTTTGAGCAGGGATAGTCAGAGAATTAATTCTGATTGCTTGTAACAACAGAGGCTCCTCACAATAATAGATATTATAACCTAATAATTCTGACTCTTCATAGGTAACCCAATTTAAGAGATAATTAGCTCCTGAAAAAGAGAATGAGACATTATAAAGAGAAACAGGAAGTGTATCATCAAAGGTAAATACTCCTGGATTAGACTCTTGAGCATTCGAACAAGCTGCATAAGTCCATGCCTCAGGATTTGTTACTTCAGATGCAATTAGAAAAGAGGGAACTCTGTGAGTGTAACCTTCATAAAATTTAACTCCCACAACTCTGTCAATTATCGCCCTATTAGAATCTCTAACTATCTGAGCACCATCATTATTATTAGTAGAAATTCCTTCCCAAAGGACATTCTTTAAGTACCAATTATCATACCCAATATCAGTAAAGAATTGAGAAGCAGCTTTATCTCCACAAACCAGTGATTCGTACGGAGCAAGTATCCCTTGCAATGACCATTGATAGATAACCTTATTCTTGCAAACAGCCTCTAAATTATAGCCTTTCAGATTAATAAGTCTATTGCCCGGATTGGTAATTTGGATATATCTATTCTTTCTGCCGAGATCTCTAACTGCACATAATTTAGTGATGATTAACTCCGGAGCCGACGAAGAAGAAAATTCATGATAGAGACCTACTTCGTGTAGTTTGAAGATTTCATCACGAGCATTGCAATCAACTTCAACCACTAACCGGCACTCGGAAGTACCTGTAATTATGGCTGAGACTTTATCTCTTTGCAGATTTCCTGTCCTCTCTTCTATTAAAATGAATTCCCCATTATCGTTAAAATAACCTAATCTAATAAAGTCATTCAAGACTCCTTGAGTAGGAGTATCCCACTTTCCTTCACTTTCAAAATAATATTCAACATGGTAGTTTTTTTGAGGATCTAAAGCTATGCTTCTACTACTCCACAAAGCTCCGACTCCTGGGGTTTGCAATTGTTCAGAACATTTTAACGCGATACCTTCCAAAACTCCCTCTTTGACTTTGAACCAATTTTGAGATGAATTAAAAATTAAGGAAGTTCCTCTTAAATCTATATTCCACTCATCAGTAGGAATGTTAACCTCGTCTCCGTGAATACCGTAACCTTCTTGAGAAGGAAAATCTGTCCGCCACACTACTTCATAACCATAATTAACCATAGGTACAAGCAATAATGCTAATATCATAAATATCATGGCAACTCCTCTTTTGTAAGATAATACCATGTAAACTTATTATAATAATAGTGGCAAGGAAAATATTTATAACAGGGAAGTAGGATCAACATCAATATCAATTTTGACAGTTGATTTCCTATTAAAACTCTCTTTAAACAGCTTCAGAACAGAGGAAATAATAGCTACATCTCTGCCCTTGAAGATTATATGATAACGAAATCTGTTGTTGATTTTAACGAGAGGGGCAGGGCAAGGTCCTAACACCTTTAATTCATCATAAGCATAACTTTGAGTAATAATATCTATAAACTCAGAGTTTTTTTCGAAGTATTTAGTAAGTAAAGCTTCATTTTTATGAGAAAAGAGAATTCTTACCAATCTGAAATGAGGAGGATAGAAAAGGTTGAATCTCATTTTTAATTCTATTTCAGCCATAGCCAGGAAGTCCTGATTGGCAGCATGTTTAATTGCATAATGGGTAGGAAGATAGGTTTGGATAAATACTTCTCCAACTTTATCTCCGCGTCCTGCTCGTCCTGCAACCTGGGTGAGTAGCTGAAAAGTCCTTTCAGAAGCACGAAAATCAGGTAAATTCAGCGTAATATCAGCTAAAACAACTCCTACCAAAGTAACATTA
>Ga0265294_10007118_pt1 | contig 13324 bp, 19 predicted proteins | sample MunlanPumphouse3_FD_192504 | JGI IMG/M metagenome (GOLD analysis project Ga0265294, IMG submission 192504) | Groundwater microbial communities from a municipal landfill in Southern Ontario, Canada - Pumphouse #3 | ecosystem: Environmental > Aquatic > Deep subsurface > Groundwater | place... | reverse complement strand
TGATTGACAATCAATCCATTGCCAGCATCTACGGCTTGCGTAAATTCAAAATGAATTTTATCATCTTCGCTATCGTCCCAGATACTCATCCAGAGCGATTTAAAATCAATGGCATTACCGTTGACGTTCAGCTTTGTACCGCTCCGCTTGCCATTGGTAGTAAGAGTAATATTAGGTTCATCTGCAACTGCCATAAGCGCCCCCATATTTTCTTTTGATGTTGAAGCAACTAGGGTGTGAATCTTAGCGGTTTTGTCAGCCGCCGAAAGCGTATAACCGCCTCCCCAGAAATTCACAAATAAATCTTCGGCATCCCCCTTGCCACCGACCGCCAGGGCAACTTTCCCGACCAGATCTTCCGGTAATTCATCCGGCTTGTAAAAAGCATTGTCGGCGGGATTGACCATCATATCCTGCTGACGGTCGCGCAGAACCTCCATCGAGATTGACCATCGGTCGCCCATTGCCATACTCTGAATCAAAGCCGCGCCATCAGTGGTGCGCTTCCAGATTACCGCCACAACCCGCATCGGCAACGGCTTTTCCGGCACAAGCGGAATCTCCGCGCCCAAGTCTTCCAATCCAGGCACATACGATAAAAGCATCGCGCCCACAATCCGGTTTTTGTCTGTTTCCGGATCATAAAGCCTGTGGGCGGGATTGCCCTCAAGGATATGCTCAATATCCATCGGATTATTGATCGCCGTCTGAAACGCCCGCGCCAGCACCGGCAACGTAAACGTCACATGATTGGCGTTGACGGTCGGATAACTTGATAGCAAATCAAAATGCACATACGCCTTGTTTATATCCGGCATAAATGTGTAAGTCTGGTCGCCGACCGTGACGGTCAGCGGATCCTCAATAAATTTGATATTTGCTATTTCTGCGGTAAATTTTACTGCGGATTGTTCTTGCATTCGCTCCCTGTTGAATTATTTCAATAAACGTAATTATAGTAATGAAATATGGTAGCAAATACTATGTAGATAAACCATAATGATAAAAAAAAAGACCATCAGGGTTGACAGTCTTTTTTTTGTTTTATGAAATTGTGAGATGATTATTTAATCATATCGCCGGGTATAAACGATATTATAAATTGTCTGTGGCGACAATGTAAACTCGTCGGATAGTATTCTCCTCAATTCTTTTTCGTCCCACTTAAATCCTTTTGGGGGTTGTTCGGATTTGAGCTCAAAATATCTGTTTCGTACCCGCCGGTTGCGTTCCTTAAGTCGCTCTTTTGCTAATGGCATCCTCTCTCCTCCACTTTAATTGTTCGACGAAACTAAGGCTACCGGGCTGGATTATCGCCTGCTTTTTTTTCTTGGCACTCCGCATAATCGCATCCATATAATATATCCATCTGCGATATTGCGTTCGGATATTGTATAGCAGGCGCACCTTTTCTCCGAGCGCCGCACCAATCCGCTGGCGCAAACTGACATCGCCAATCAATTCCTCCAGATACCCGCGAAATTCGCCGGGATTAATCGCCAGAAAGCCATCCACTCCGTGTACAATTGTTTCGACAAACGGTCGTATCGCCGAGCAAACTACCGGCAAATTATACGCTCCCGCCTCCAGCAATTTTAGGTTGGATTTGTAATAATTCAATGGCGTGTCGTTCAGCGGCGCAATCGCAATGTCGAATCCGGCATAAGTCACACCATAATTCTGAATCCCCCGATAATCCAAAAAGCGCACCCTATCCGGGGGCATATCCGCGCTCAGATCGTAATAAATCTGGGCTACCGGATTGTCTGGTTTATATTCTTGTCGGTATTGCAAACCCTTGGATGATTTTTTGTTATACATCACCCCCATTCTTGGCATTACTCCGTAATGAAACTCCAGGTTGTCGTATTTCTTCATAAGTTCGGTAATCACCCCCGCCACCGCTTTAAGATCGTGGGCATGAGTGGGGCTACCGTAATACCCTATGATAATCCGGCCATCCGGCTTGCGCCTGGGCTGTCGCCACTGTTTTTGTTCATAGTCGAGACAATTGGGAGCCATATAAACATGCGAATTGTATTGCAAATATGCTTCCCGCAAGGCTTCGGTTGAAACAATTACCCCGTCACATAGTTGCGCGGCGGTTTGACAGCGCTCCGCCCATTTCTCCCGGATAGAAGCAATTCCCAATGGATTTTCTTCGCCTATGAAAAAATAATCATCGGTACTATATATCGTAGGAATCCCATGCCTATTGGCATACCGGATTATTTCTTCCCAATCCGCAAATCTCGCAAATCGCACCATATCGTAGGTTTGGATAATATTCTTGCAAGCCTTGCGCTCATCATCCCTTAGGGCTTGCCAGTTGGCCTCCACCACGACATTGGTAATAGCGTCACGCGACATGAAATGCGCCGGAAGCGTCATCCGGTAATAAGTACTGGCATGGTCGGCTTCCGCAAAACTAAATATTTTCATGCGGCGGCAACGTCTTTCGGTTTAGGATCCTGGTGTTCGACAAATCCCATCTTGTTCCACGCCAAAACAATATCGTAATTCACGACATCGAGATTGAGTTGCGGAACGGCTTTGCCGACAAATTTCCAGAATTTGTAATTTGCATAGAGACTATTGGCTTGTCGCATACGATCATATAGCCGAAAGGCTTTTGGCAGATGTTTCTTGGGTACAAATCCGACAATCGGAAGTTGTTTGGTCGTTTCGGTCATAATGTTTCTCCTTTTTTAATTTCCATTGTTTTCAATATCTTTAAATACTTGTCCAGCCTTTGCGTATTGCGAGCGCGGTAATCGCCGGTTTTGGCAAGGATGCGCTGGGTCTGGAAGCCGTGATGATAGATAAAACTGCCGCCTGCCACGAATCGCCGGTAGCCGAGTTCGCGAATAATCGCCGAGGTCAAAATGTCTTCCGCCCAGCCGTATTCAAATTCATCGTGAAAGAAATTCGACCCGCCCCGCAATTGATCTATTACCCCGCAGACATCTTGGTAGCAAGCATCGCTGACCATCCAGCATACCGCCGGGACATCCTCGCTGGGGCCTAGCATTTTGGTTTCAGTAATACCACCCGCCTTGCAAACAATATTGGGATTACACGCAAAGTTCGTGTATGGCATAATCAGTCCGGCGTCCGGATATTGCGCGGCAACCGCCATCAATCGGCTCAGCCAGCGTTTCCCCGGCTCAGTGTCGTCATTTATCAGTAGGCGGTACGGTCGCGTTGCCAGTTGCATCCCTCGGCTATATCCCACCGCAAAACCCGCATTTTTAGAAAAACGGTGAATAGCCACAACATCTGGTTTATCAGCCTGTTGTTTAATAAAACCGGCAGTATCGCGGTCACTACCATTATCCACCAAGATCAATTCATACGGATAATCGCTGTTTGCCCGGATTTGTTGCAGACAATTTGCCAGCATGTCTAACCGGTTATACGCGACAATAATAATCGAAACCGGATCGATCATAAGCCTTTCCCTTTCTTTATTACTATTGCAGATAATTGATGTGGATGGTCGATGTCGGTCTCGATTGGCGTTATTGATTTGCCAAACGACCAGTATTCGCCATCAAATAAACGATAAAATCGATGACTAATTATTTCAAATTGTAATTGTTTTTGCCATTTCTGAATTTCGTTCTGTGAAAAAACCTGGCAAATGTGTTTTTTAGATCCCCATCCGGCTCCCGGCAGATCATAAACATTCCCGATATAGTTCCCAAAGTTAAACGGAAATGTCATTAATAAATAACCGCCCGGATTCAATAAATTGAACATATTTTTAACGGCAAGATTATGGTCTTTAATATGTTCCAGCGTACTGATGCAAAATATCATGTCAAAGTGACCGGCAATCTGCGGATTCAGAATATCATCTTCTACAACATTAAAATACGGATTTTTGATGCGATGGTGCCAATAAGACCGCCAGCTGTCAATCGCGGTTATCTTAAAGCCGCACTTGGTCACGAGCAATGGAAATATTCCCACGCCCGATCCAATATCCAATATCGTTTGCGGCCAGATACGCCACAACCATTCCAGCGCATAACTATATTCTATTGACCGCTCGTTCATACATTTCTCCCCGTTCGCATTGTCGCCTGTTCCATTCCGATTTCATCCATAATTTGCTCGGTCATTTGAGTATGCAGACAACTAACCGCATCAACACCACCCATTGCATTTAAGCGGCGAAAAGCCTCAAACCGGATAATCGGACAACTCAACGCCCGCTCCTCTTTAGTCGCCAGCATATCAGCCATGCTTCCCGGTATGCCATGCTCGCGCCGGGAATTGATACACGCCCGGCAAAACCGCCCGCAAAATGTTCGGAACTGTTCGACCGTAGCGCTGTCAATCAGATATTCTTTCTTAGACATGCGGCTCTCCTATCCAATTTCTCCGTCACCGGCAATCGGCGACTGGAATAGTTCGTCTTTTTCTTTTTCGGGATCGGCGGCTTTTCCTTCTTCTTTTGGCACTGTTTTCTCCGGCAGATTCTGTCCGGCGCGTCCCAGTATTCCAAGTCCGGCCATCATCTTCGTCCAGCGATTGATACAATGGTTCAGCATTTCGTTGTAGCCCGCGTTGACCGGATCTACGCTCATCAGCCAGCGCAGGTGATTGATTTTAATCTCATCGTCGATTACATTGCGCAGAATAGTATCATGCATTGGATTCAGCATATCCAGTTTCTGATTGGCTTTTATATATTGCCAATAGCGATTAATAAAATATTCTCGCTGGGCTTTGGCGGCATAGCGCGTAGCAATATAACCAAACAAATCCTGTGGCAATTCAGTCATAGCCTGCGCCTGTTCCTGAAATTCATCTTCGTCAAGTTCTTTGGCAACATATTCGTTAAGAATCTGGCGAGTGTAATATTCCTGACGTTCAGTGCGTTCATCATCGTCCGGCGAAAGTTCGCCCAGCAATTCCGGGTTATTCAGAATTTCTTCATCAAGGCGCTTTTGTGCTAATTCGGCGGCTTCTTCTTCGCTATATTTGGGAACAATAATCTTACGACCTCCATTCTTTTTGCGCGGACGTTTTTTGCGCGGCGGTAGCGGCGGATGTAGAAAATTATCAACCGCATTGCTTTGCAATAGAAATTCATCCGCGCCTTGCAGGTATTCCACATGGCCGAATTTACCGCGTCGTAAATGACCGCTCACTGTACCTACCGTAAGCGGTCTGCCCTTTTCCGCCAATTCATCCCGCAATGTTTCCATCGTATATTTTACCCAGCCTATGTAATCACGTTTCTGCAAGTTGCCCTCCTGCAAATATCAGGTTTTTACCAAATTTCAGGGTTATTATCTTTTGCATCCGCACATTTTTATATTTGAATTTGTTGGGCGACTTGGGATAAATCAGGAAGTCAATCTGTTTTTCAATCCGCTTGCCCCGCGCCGTTTTACCCATCAGATCTTTTATCTGCCAAATTCCATCAAACAGCCCGGCTCCGCCTATAAATACATAATCATCAAACTCAAACTCGCCCCCGTATCTTCTATGCAAATCGCGCGAAACCGCGATATACCGGTGCGGAAAGTGCGGATTAATTTTTGCCCCGGATGCCGTTTCCAGTGGATTGTCGTCACATTGCGCCCGTACCGGCTGATATACCGTCGCCGTTACAATTACCACCCGCCGGTCTAAATGATATACCAGACCATAATAAATTATAATCGCAACCATCCAACACGCCAGACCAATACTAACTACCTGCCAAGTTTTCACAGATCGTCCTCCGCTTCGTACTCCGGTTCCGGCGGACGTAAAAGCTGGTTATACTCGTCGAATAATTCCGGGTCGAGGCTTGGATTCGGCAAATTGCTCATATCGTCGGGATAATAGTTAAGGCCGGTCGTCATAGTTTTTATGCGCATTACCTAACATCTTGCGGTAGGTTTTGTTTTGTATTTTCATCTGCATGGTCGTATCGGATATTTATTTCACCCGTATTTCGTCTAATCCAAGTGAATTATCGAATGTTAATATCAGTCCTTCGCTCTCCGCCCCACACAAACACAACAGTTCGTCAATATCAACCGGATTTTCAACGTTGATAATAAGTATTTCCGGTCTGCGCCCATGCGCCCCCTTAAATTCCGCAATCGCTTTTTGGACTTTTTCACTAAATATTGACATCGTATTTACGTTATCCTGTTTTTCTCGTCGGGTGTTGTATAATCATAGGTTATACCGGCTCAAATTCTTCATAAAACTCATCAAGACACCCAGACCAATCTTCTTCATCGGGAATTAAATGCACACTACCAAGTTTTGGGTTCTTATCCCAATGAGCCGCCTCTAATCTCATTAATTTTCCCGTCTTTTTGTTTCGATATAAACTCATAATTTTTAATGGGAATGTTTCCATTTTGCACATCCTTTCATATTCTATTTATAGTATATCCAGCGGGTGATTACGACTCCACTTCTTTGCCACGTATTGTCTTTCCAGCGCAATCGGATCGGTGGCCAATAATTCTTGCACAATAGGTTCTTTGCGCCGGTATTGAATATATTCAAATCCCTTCGGCTGGGTGGCAATCCTTAGCATATCAAAACATCCGATGCGCGGAAACATCATTGCCAGCTCTTTGTCGAATAGCCGATACCATATCTGCCAACCCTCATATTTGGTATTGATTTCCCCAAGATAGCCGCCAGCACCTTTTTCCAGCATTTTTTTGCGCGGAATGATTACCAGCCCGCCAACATTTTTACTGCGTTTAAGCGTAATTCCATTTCCCAGCGCAATCGGTTCGCCGTAAAAGTGCAATCGGTAATCGGCATCGTCATACGCCACAATGTTGATACCGTGTGGAATGGCCTGCCGGATGGCTGAAAGCGCAAGGCTGGAAAAATTTGGCGCAACCAGAATATCATTACCCACCACAAAGATATATTCTCCCATCGCCCGCTCTGCGCCCATTCGTAGGTTTTTAGCCACATTTCCCGCCGGTGCGGTATATACCGCCTTGGGAATACCGCCAAATTGAAAATCATTAACCAGCCTTTCTGTACCGTCCGTACTTTGAGCATCGCCAATAACTATATCGGCAATACAATCCGGTTCGGCATAAAGCCCGACCGCCCCCAGACAAAACCGCGTAAACTCCAGTCGGTTATGTGTAATAATCAGAATTGATAATTTGTTCATGTTATTCATGTTGTCAGTGCGCCAAAATCCATCGTATTGACTTTCTCAGGCTATATTCATCGTCAAATCGGGTCGCCGGTTCGGGAAAGCCCGGTCGGAAATCCCAGCCCAATCCCTTTGGAAAATCAATCATCGCCCTTTCTTTTTCGCACGACCAGCCAAAATCAATTAATTTGATAATATTATCTTTTACCAGCAGGTTGGCCGGACGAATGTCTCTGTGTACGATATTAGCGTCATATAATGCTCCCAGTATTTCCGCTACCTGTTTTTCACAATCGCCGGGCATGTTTTCTTTGGTCAGCGGGACGCCGCAGTAATCCATTGTAATTTCCAATTCGGTATTGCCATAGTGTTGCGGAAAATGCGGCGAATCCTTTAACCGTTTCAAAAATAGCGATTCGTTAGCCCGGCATTGCCGGAGCGAAAACCCCTCCATTGTGTTGTCGGCATAAATTTTTCTGATCGTATCAGCCGATGTCCGCCTAATAGTCGCCGTTGCGCCGCGCCATTCGGTTTTTGGCGCCGAGCATTGAAAAACCGGACGATGCGACCAGCCATCCTCGAAATATCCCAGATATTCAATCTTTGTAAAACAGGTATTGTTAATCAAAAGATTGCGCACCGCCTGCTTGCTTATAATTTTCATATCCACCATTTCTTTGCCAGCCATCGAATCTTCCAGCGAGGTCTCAAAAAACATCGTGTCGTTCACCCGCAACGATAAATCATACATAAAAACCAGGGCGTCTTCCGCCCCAAGACTGCGTACCATCCACATGAATTGACTAAGCCATACCACAAAATCCACGCGGTCAAATTCTTGTAATATGCGTTCTGTGATCGGCTTGCAAAAGAATTTAGCCCCGGTATGTTTAATAGCCTCTATCTCATTCGCCAGATTGATAGATGCAAAATCGTAATCATATCCAGTCATTTTTGCGCCGTGTAATTGACACCCGAAAACAAAACCGCCGATATTGCAACCCAAATCAATACCCGTCTTATCCTGACAATCATATCGACTTAGTAGCAAACCCATGCGCTTTTCCAGATTCTTGCGATGGGTTTTAATCTCAATGTCTTTAAATGGCAATCCGTGATATGCCCAACCCTTATTTTGGCTTGATCCGATATTTTTTTCGTCTCCGAGTTGCTTGATTAAAGTTTTCAATTTTTTATTCATACTTATTCCCAATGTTGTGGATGTGTTAAGATTTCGGTTTTGCCGTTGTGGATAAATTCATATATATTGTCAATATCTACCGGATAACGGCGATAGTTAATTGGTTTGCCGGGACAAACCGTATCGTAATATAAAAGCATATCGGTCGGGTGGCCAATATCACTCAGATAATAATCATAATTCAAACGGTAGGCTTCGTATCCAATGCCAATGGCATCTAAGCAACCCGGCAAAATATCATCGTTGTTTCGCCCCATTGCCCGCAATGACCCGTCCCCATGATTAGCAATTCCACGGATATTAAAGCCATTGTCCCGCAAATACTCCAGCGCCCATTCTAAATGCGCTACCCCGTCAGTATAATTACCGCCAACGCCTATTATCTCGGAAAAACAATCATTATGCAGACCAATCTCAAAACCTTTGGATTGTAATTCTTTTAAAGATTTTATTAGCCCGCTGTCTTTCAGGTGTTTCGACCGCACAAAAAAGGTTGATCGGACACCTTTGCGCATTTCAATTTCAGCCATTGGAAATTCATATTGCAGGGCGTCAATGTCGTGCCGCATAGTTACACACGGCGACGGTGTTTTATCAAATTCAGCACAAGTTACAAATTGCAGTGGACTCAGGCTGTCAACCAAATCTTCGTATTGTTTTAATGTAAATCTACTCATATCTTATCCGTTAATTATTTGTCGCCCTAATAATTTTAATCCGAGATTTTCACAAAAATATCTTAAATTCTTGTCCAAAAAAGACTTGGTTCCATAACTAAAATAACGATTATTCCACTTGCCAATTTTATTTCTTAATATTTCAATCAACATGAATTTCATCGTCCCGTATTTCCAATAATCCACATGCCCCATAATTGAATTGGTTTTGATATATTCACCACAAATTATCAGCCAAGTATAAGCAATAGCCCTGTTGTCTTTCTTTGCAATCCAAAATTCCTCATAATGAATTGGACATTGAAATAGAGTAAAGTCCATAGGCTCCCATTTTTTACCATAATATTTAGCGGTTAGCGGTCGCCCCTGGCGGATCTCAGTCGAATGTTGAATGTTGTAAAGATCGTCCTCAATGTCCTTTGTATAATAAATTTGTTGAACCGTTATATTATTTTTAATGGCTTTGCGGTAATCATTGCGAGCCTTGTGATTAATTGTGTTTTTCCAATAATCCTCAAAATTATCGGGAAGCGGACAAATCAAATCTTGATTGAGCGCTAAAATATGTGATTTTGTCCATTCCACAATCCGCTCGCAATCTGGCGAATTATTGTCCCGCATGAGATTAATCGTTATCATTTGCGAATGCCTTTTAAAACATAGATATATCGATTGTGGGTTGGATTTGGACAATATTCTCCAATACACTCAAAAGTAACCCATTCCGCATATCGGTCGATTGCATCCTGCGCCGAATTAAAATGTCGGACATGGCTATCCGAATCGAAGTTTGGAACACTGACTATTACCCGCTTGCCGCGTGGAATATAATCGATAATCCCGCAATCATCCTGTAGGTGTTCCAATACCTCGGTGGCGATTATCATATTATAATCGGCGGTATTAAACCATTTGCGATCATAAATATCACCGAGAAAAAATCGAAAGGCGTTTGCAGAATTTAATTTTTCGGCCAAACCCAGGGCTTTCTGGCTAAAGTCAATACCAGCCATATAATTAAATCCGGCATCCATTATCAACCTTGCCAACTGACCAGCCCCGCACCCAAGTTCCAATATCACATCTTCGGGATTAAGATTGCCGACAATAATTTTCCAGACCGGATAATAAATTGAATCCTGCGGTAGTTTGGTGTATTCCAGATTCCATCCACCCTTCCTATAAAGTTCGTCGTAAAACCGGGAATCTTTTTCTTTTTTCATTTCCAGATTTTTCCGTCGGTGCTAACATGTCTCAATTTTACGCTTGGTTGGAAATATACACTCAGCCCCTTAGCCGCAAATTGCTCTATCAGGGATAGGTGCATATCGGCCTTGTGATACTGAAATTCCACACCCTCAAAATATTGCCGTTTGCCCAGCCAGCAATGCGAAGCCGCGAAGGGCACTTTGGTTATTTCTGTTGGCACGCGATTGCCATACAACCAGGGCGAAATACATTCGTTCTCGCGCGGATGTCTGCGCCACATTTCACCGCCAACCCAACCGCAATCGGGATACCGCTCGTAAACCTTCAGGTATTCCTGAATAACGTTTGGCGGCGCGACGCAATCCCCAAACCAGATAAGCACATATTCACACTTGCTTTTTGAAATCTCTGGAATAAAATGCTCGTTCCACAGGCATAGCCACGGCTTAATCCGCTCCTTGCCATAGGGAATGTCTTTGGTATAAGAAAATTCTGTGTTTTTGGCAACGCTCCCCAGAATCGTTGTCTGAATTAGTTGAATCTTCAATGTTTTTAACTTTTCCATTCCCGCCCGCAATAGGTAATAAGTTGTATCGCTCGAATCATTTTCAAGCCAAATTACATCCAGTAAATCGTGCGGATAACTAATAGATTCCAGCGACTTCAGATAGTGCGGGATGGCATGGGCTTCGTTGCGAAAGACCGAAATAATCAGAATTTTCGGTGTATTCATTTCTTTCCCGCCTACTCCTCTTTTACGGTAAGCGAGATATAGGGCTTGCCGCTTTTCCTGCCGACGCGGTTCCATGCGGCCACCCTTAGCGTCAATCCATTGAAATCCAGTTCGCCGGTATAATCCGGTTGTTTTTCTTCTTCCTTATTGGTGTTTTCAAATAAAATACCCGTGTTTGGTTTCAAATCCATTGCCATATCTACTCCTTATTTGTTGTGATTGAATAATCGTTTAAAAAATCCGCCCTTGAGTTCGCGCAACCGCTTTCTGGCCTGTTGTTGCCACCAGCTTTCCTTGCGGGTCAGCATGTGTTCCCAGCATCGGATCAATTCCCGCCGGTCGTTCTTAAATCCGCGCAAATCCAGATGAGTCGCCCGCATATATCCATACCAGTATTTCCACGCCACATAATCAATATCACGATCATCATTTTTCAGGTGTTGTGCGGTCACCTCCCGGATATATGCCCCATATTGACCGGCGGCTTTCACGCGCTGATGATAATCGCCCTCCTCGCCGCCATACAGCGTCTTGCTATCAATCATCAAGCCGAATTTCTCAAGGGTGCGTTTGGGAAACATCACACATGAAAACCCAACATTTGAACGCAATGGAATTTCAATGTGATACTTGCCGATTTTTTCCGACCTAAAATTACCCGAATCAAACGCTCCGCCCTGACGGGCCTCAGTATCTACCGAGGAAATAAATGCCAGACTTGGGTCGTCGTCCAGCAGTTGCATCATTGGCAGATTCCAGCCCGGTGGCACTATCGTATCGTCATCTAATTTGACGACATAATCCGGCGCGGGTGCGTTCAGATGTTTATATCCGTAATTAAAACCCCTATGACATCCGAGATTTTCGTGCGGATCGAGTATTATTGTTTTAATTATCCTTGCTGGTCGCTGGATAAGCGATACCAGATAATTCCAAACATCCGGTTCCGGCGGATAATTATAAACCAGCCCAAATGTAACGTTCAAATTGGTCGTCTTGGTGTTTTTCAGCACCGCCTCGACGCATTCCCGCACCAGCGGCAGGCGATTGTATATACACGTCAGGATTAAAAGACGTTTTGGGTCGGTTAATTCAAATTTTGTTGATCTTAACATACTATTCCTCCTCGATTTCTTTTTTGACCTTACAGTGGAATCGCTCGAAATTAACCTGCAATTCCTCATTGTTAGGGTCGGTTCGCAATAATTCTTTAATACTGCGGCGGGTCTTGCGCCGCCCCATCAGCCGCCGTGTTTTTTCGGACTCTGTGCGCCCCTGTTTTTTGCTCACTTGCTTTTCCATTTTTAGGCTTCCAATAAACTATACAATGCTTTTTGCGCTTATTTACAATCTCAATTGATTTATCAAAATCGGCAACACCTACCCCGTGCTCTCGCGCCGATAATAACCCCCCCGCTATCCGCGGTCGCCTATCGCCCTTATTGGCTTCAAGGATTACGGGCTTAGCCGGTTCGTACATATAGCACGAATACACACCCATATTAATATCACCACATTCATAGCGCGGGCGATGCGCCGGCTTAGCCCCATGCGCAATGTCGGTCAAGTGTCGCGCCCTATGTTCACACCGAAAACAAAGCGGTATGTATTGAGTATCGTCTAACCGGTTGGAATTATTGTTTTTTTCCTGCATTTTTTTATCCTTTTTAATTTTTGGAATTGGTCTCCTTATTATTTTTGAAATCTCCGATATTGAAAGAGATTTTTCACCATCATCAATCTTTACACGATACAATCCGTTTCTGCCTTCTACCGATATAAGTTCAATTTTTGGCGATTTAATTTTAATATCCCCATTAAACATGGTTTTCATTTTTTCGCCTTATTAAAATTATGATTCCAGTATATTGTATATACAAATTCTTTTTTAGATAATTTTTGTATCATATTTTACAATCACTTACGGTCATTGTCGTATAATACTATGTTCGCTTACATCCGTTTAGAATAGTTCATTTTGCCTCAGTCGATTTGCGGCTATCTCACAATATCGCTCATTTATTTCGATCCCGATTGCCTTGCGCCCTAACCCCTTCGATGCCACAAGCGTTGTCCCAGTACCGAGAAATGGATCACAAATAACACTATTTTCATCAGAAAACATTTTAATTAATCTTCCATAGTGAAGAACTTCTTTTGGTGAAGGGTGTGAAAATTTATCTTTTGTGTTATTTAATGGACTATCAAGTCTGTCTTTATATCGATTATAACATTTTCCGCCATTTGAAAACCATAATACAAGACCCCAGTTTGAATAACCAATCTTACCATTTCTCATCGAATTTGTATAGTTTAAACACAGGCTATATTCATATTTAAAATACCTTTCTATTTCACTA
>Ga0265294_10007117_pt1 | contig 13324 bp, 14 predicted proteins | sample MunlanPumphouse3_FD_192504 | JGI IMG/M metagenome (GOLD analysis project Ga0265294, IMG submission 192504) | Groundwater microbial communities from a municipal landfill in Southern Ontario, Canada - Pumphouse #3 | ecosystem: Environmental > Aquatic > Deep subsurface > Groundwater | place... | reverse complement strand
CCCATGATATTGTTGCCACCTTGCCCCAAAGGCTGAAGGCTTTGGGGTCGACTCCCTTTGGAACCCTGGCAACCAAATATGTCAACGAGGGCTTCAGGGTGGATGAGGAGCGGTTCGTACAGGATCTGGCTGTGACCGACCATCATGCCCTTCTTCCGACAGAGCAACCGGTAAATCTTGATAAGCTCAACAGAGATGAAAGGGCCTTATGGGAATTGGTAGTCATCCGGTTTCTTGAAGTGCTTTCACCTGATTACCAGTATCAGACCACAATGCTCAAGGCCCAAGTCGGGGATTCCTATTTCCAGACACGGCTCACCATACCCCAAAATCAGGGATGGCGCGATGTCGCCCGGATTATCAAAAGACGGAGCGCCGCCGTCTCTCTCGATTTGGATGACGACTACCAGGGTGGACTCAGCAGGTTATCACTTGGTGATAATCTTACTATCTCCAGTGTGAAGGTCCGCAAGATGAGCACTTCCGCACCCCAACGCTATACTGATGCCACCTTGCTTTCCGCTATGGAACATGCAGGACGCATGGTTGATGACGTACAGGTGAAAAAACATCTGGGTAACGGGCTTGGCACTCCTGCCACCCGTGCCGATATCATCGAGAAACTGGTGCAGAACCATTATGTCGATCGTCAGGGTAAGGAGCTTGTTCCGACTTCCAAGGGACGCGAGCTGGTACGCCTTGTCCCTTTGCAACTTCGTTCTGCTGAACTTACAGGAAAATGGGAGTCCCGACTGAGTGCCATTGCAGAGGGTGAAGAGGACCCCTCCGAATTCCTGACAGACATCAAGCAGAATGCGAGGGCTCTGGTTGGGGCTGTGGTGCACAGCAACGAGGTTTTCAGCCCGGTCTTCAAGGAATCAAAGCAATGTCCTTATTGTCATGGTCCCATGATGAAGGTTGTCGATGAGCTAGGGCAGATCCATTATGTGTGCCAGAAGCTTTCCTGTTCCTATGAGGAGATGGAGGTCAAGAAACGCATCAAGGTTCCTGAAAGCCTGAAGGTGGCGGTTCCTGTCCCTGCAGCAAAGAGAGTCGTGGTGATCCGAAAAGCCGTATCGGCGACAGCCACCGCCGATGGACTGAAGAAATTGGTGATTAAGAAAAAGCCTATGGCAAGTTTTAGTCTTCCTGATGAAAAGGAGGAGAAAGCGGCCACCTATTCTTATGTGACAGAGACGGTTGTCGTTCATCCAAGCAAGAAAGCCTGGCATGAAAATACTAATGCAAGGCCCCGTCAGGAAGATAGGCCATGGGGTCAGAGAGGGAACAAAGATGCGCATCTTGTCAATGACAGTGATTCCCTTTCCTCAGGTGGCACTTTTGCAGACTTTCTCAAAGCCAGCGAGGACCGCAGGAAGAAAGAACGAAAGAAATGACGCTTTGTTTCTGTTTGTGATGTTTATGTTATTATAAAAACATTTTGTTATCCTGTAGACACAGATTACTTGTTTCTGCTATGCTGGTTCTTGCTTGGAGATGAAGAATGCGTATAGCACTAGTAGGATATGGAAGGATGGGAAGGATGGTCCATCAGGCAGCCCTCCTTCAGCATGACGAGATTGTTGCGATTATAGATCCTTTTGCAAAGGATGAATGTGTGACTTCTCCCGTCATAAGTGAGCAAGCACTCAATAGCTGTGACGTGGCCATCGAATTCTCTCAAAGTCAGGTTGCTGTGCCTGACATGAAGCAATATGCCCTTTGGGGCGTTAATGCGGTGATGGGTACCACTGGGTGGTATGAGAATCTGGCAGAGGTAAAGGCTTTTGTTCAGGCTGGGGAAGCGGCTCTCATCTACAGTGGGAACTTCTCCCTTGGGGTGGCTGTTTTTCTTGAGGTGGTGAGAAGGGCCTCTGCCTTGCTTTCCGAGATTGGTGGCTATGATAGCGCGGTGTTTGAACTTCATCATAAGGGAAAGGCTGATAGTCCGAGTGGTACGGCCCTGATGCTTGCCTCCTCGATGCTGGAGAGCCAGACAAATAAAAAACGGATTGAGTGTGAGACCTTGCATCGCAAGAGGGATGAGGATGAAATCCAGATTGCCAGCCTGCGATGCGGTTCGTTTAGCGGAACCCATACTGTTTATTTTGACAGTGAGGTGGATACGATCGAGCTGACACATAGAGCCAAGAGCAGGGAAGGTTTCGCCTATGGCGCTGTCAAGGCGGCCCATTGGATAGCGAATAAGGATAAGGGTCTCTACGCCCTTGATGATTTGATGACAGATTTACTCGGACAAGGAGAACTGTAATGAATAACCTACTTTTCAGGGGGGTGTTTACCGCAATGATCACCCCATTTACCAAGGCTGATAATATTGACGAGCAAGCGCTCTATGACATGATTGAATACCAGATCTCGAACGGTATTTCGGGATTGGTTCCGTGTGGAACCAGTGGGGAGAGCCCGACCTTGAGCCATATGGAGCATGACCGGGTGATCGCTCTTACTGTGCATTATGCGAAAGGAAGGGTCCCTGTGATCGCAGGGACAGGAAGCAATGCTACAAGTGAGGCTGTCCAGCTTTCCCGTCATGCCCAGATAAATGGTGCTGATGCGTGTCTTCTGGTCAATCCGTATTACAATAAACCTACTCAAAAGGGATTGTATTTGCATTTTAAGGCAATCGCCGACAGTGTCGATATCCCTTGCATCCTGTATAATATCAAGAGTAGGACCGGGGTAAATCTGGAGACTGAGACTCTTGATCGTCTTGCCAATGACTGTTCAAATATTGTCGCGGTCAAGGAAGCAAGCGGGGATATCGTACAGATGGAACAGGTGATCAAGCAGACTCCGGAGGACTTCTCCGTGCTTTCAGGGGATGATAATCTTTCGCTGGACCTGATTGAGAGGGGTGGGGATGGAGTTGTCTCGGTTGCCTCTAACATCTGTCCTGCGACAATAAGCAAGATGATCGGCCTTGCCTTGGATGGCAAGAGAGAGGAAGCCCGGCGGATTGAGAGTCTCCTGTCCCCGTTTTTCAAGGCTTGCTTCATCGAGACCAATCCGATACCGATCAAGACCGCCATGGCACGCTATGATTGGTGTGAGGAATCATTCAGGCTTCCCCTGTGCACCTTGGAGAATGAGGAGCACCGTAAGGTCTTGTACGAGGCCTTGGATCAATTGGACGCCGTTGGCGCTATCGAGAGAAGATAAGATGGCGACAGTCAATAAGAACTTTCTCAAGCTTAATGGGGGATATCTTTTCCCTGAGATAGCACGCAGGACAAAAGCCTGGCAGGAAAGGCATCCGGGAGTCAGTATCATGCGTCTTGGTATTGGCAACACCACCGAGGCACTTTCTCCTGCGGTTTGTGCTGCGATGAAACAAAAGATTGACAAATTGTCCAGCCGGGAGACCTACAGTGGCTATGGGGATGAGCAGGGTGATACGTATCTGCGTGATGCTCTGGTCACCTATTATAAAGAGCACTGGAAAGTCGAGCTGAGAAACACAGAGTTCTTTATCAGCGATGGGGCCAAGAGTGATGCGGCGAACATCCAGCAGTTGTTTGGCGAGGATGCTGTCGTGGCTGTGCAGGATCCTTCATATCCTGTGTATGTCGATAGCAATGTGATAGCAGGAAGAACAGGGTCCTATGACGAGACTGATTTCTGTTACCAGGGCTTCGTTTACCTCAAAAGTGATTTGTCCAATGGGTTCGTTCCCGCCCCTCCCAAGGAAAAAGTAGACCTCATCTATCTTTGTAGTCCCAACAATCCCACAGGAGCCGTGGCGAGCAGAGAGCAATTGAAAGTTTTTGTCGATTACGCCCTGGCGAACAAAAGTGTGATTATTTTCGATAGCGCCTATAGTGAGTATATCACTGAAAGCAAGTATCCTCATTCCATCTTTGAGATCGAGGGATCAAGGAAATGCGCGATTGAGCTGAGTTCTTTTAGCAAGTTTGCGGGTTTTACCGGTGTCCGCTTGGGATGGACCATCATACCCCATGAATTGGAATGTGAGGGTACTGAGGAAGGGATGCTCAATCGGATGTGGAACAGAAGGCAATGTACCTTCTTCAACGGTGCAAGCAACATAGCCCAGGCAGGAGGCGCCGCCTCGTTAAGTGGAGAAGGCTACAAGGAATGCCGGGCTTTGGTCGGGTACTATCAGAGAAATGCCAAGGTGATCAAGGAGGGCTTGGAGAGTGTGGGCTTGAGCTGTTATGGGGGGATTAATAGTCCCTACGTTTGGGCGCAGACACCTTCGGGCCTGACGAGTTGGGAGTTCTTTGACCTGCTGTTGGACAAATGTCATGTGGTGGTCACTCCTGGTAGTGGTTTTGGTCCCTCGGGTGAACATTATGTACGTGTCTCTTCTTATGGGCACTTTGAGGATGTGGTTTCTGCTATGGAAAGCATCAGGAGGAATCTGGTTATATGAGCGAAAAGCGATTGTGCATGGATGAGGAGAAACTACTTTCCCTTGCCCATAAAGTAGGGACTCCCTTTTATTTGTATGATGAGAAGGCCATCGTTGAGAACGCACTGGCTTTCAAACGTCTGTTTGACTGGGCTCCTAGATTTACCAATTATTATGCCGTAAAAGCATGTCCTAATCCTGTGATTCTCAAGCGCCTGTCGGATTTGGGGTTTGGAGGTGATTGCTCTTCTTTACCGGAATTGCTTCTTTGCCAAGCAAGCGGAATCACCGGGGAAAGGATTATGTTCACCAGTAATGACACCCCTGTGGAGGAATTTGACAAGGCCTTGGAACTGGGAGCCATCATTAATCTTGATGATATCACCCATATCAAGAGCTTGAAGAAGATTCCGGATACCATTTGTTTTCGATATAACCCCGGGCCTGATCGGACAGGCAATGCCATCATTGGTAATCCTGTGGAAGCCAAGTTTGGCATCACTTCGGCGCAGATAGTCGAATGCTACAAGATTATGAAGGAAAAAGGAGTACGGCATTTTGGTTTGCATACCATGGTGGCCTCCAATGAGCTGGATGGAAACTACATTGTTGAAACCGCAAGAATGCTGTTCTCTTTGTGTAAACGTATCGAAAAGGAAGCAGAAGTCCGTATTGAGTTCATAGATATGGGAGGGGGAATAGGGATTCCTTATCGGCCAGGACAAGAACCTATGGACCTAGAGTTTGTTTCTTCAGAGATGCGGAAGCTCTATGAGAAGATGATTCTCAAGCAAGGTCTTGGTCCCCTAGCCATTGCTTTTGAATGTGGCCGTTTCATCACAGGTCCCTATGGATACCTTGTCACCTCGGTACGGCATGTGGCGAGCAAGTACAAGACCTATGTGGGTATGGATGCCTGCATGGCGGACCTCATGCGTCCGGGCATGTATGGTGCCTATCATCACATCACCGTGCTAGGAAAACAGAAGGCAAATCCATGTCGCGTTTATGATATCACCGGCTCGCTTTGCGAGAACAACGATAAATTCGCCATTGATCGTAAGTTGCCAGAAATTCAGGAAGGTGATGTATTGGTCATCCATGATGCGGGAGCGCATGGACATAGTATGGGATTCAACTATAATGGGAAACTAAGAAGCGCCGAATACCTTTTACGCGAGGATGGGTCTGTGATTATGATTCGTCGTGCCCAAACCTACGACGATTATGTCTCAACCCTTCGGTTTGAAGGTGCTCCAGTGAGGTTGTGATGTTCATATTTCCTGTAAGGGTCTACTATAGCGATACCGACTGTGGTGGTATCGTGTACCATGCACGGTATCTTGATTTTGCAGAGCATGCCAGGACCGAGTTGCTTCGTTCTGTCGATGAAAGCCAGAGTGAATTGAGGGAAAAACAAAATTTGGTGTTTGTGGTGAAGTCGATAGCCATCGATTACCAACGGCCAGGCAGGCTTGATGATAGTTTGATTGTTGAGACTTCCATTGAGGAAGCCAGACATTTTTCCATTACGTTCCTTCAGACGATAAAGAGGGGTGAGGACACGCTTGCTGTCTTGCGATGCAAGGTCGCCTCTCTTGATTGCAAGACACTAAGGCCTACTGCGCTTCCCTTATGGTTTGTTCCCGCGGTCGAGAGACTTTAAACGGGGGCAGTCTTCCCGTAAAGAAGGCTGCCGTTAAGAAGGCATGCCTGTTAAATCATACTACTGGTATGCTGACAAGTATGGATGCGCTTCCCACACTGCCTTTTTTTGCACTGTTGATTACCAGGTCATATCTATGTGTCCCGGCCAGGGGTTTGGAGACAGTGAGAGTATTGGTGCTCTGGGTCGTAAGGATTTCCCCTTCGCAATACCATTGATAGACAAGATCCTGGGCTGAAAGGCCAAGGGCTTTCAGGTTTGTAGGAGTGAAGGCCAAGGCGAATGGCGTTGTGCCATTGGTGATTGGGCTTGGAGAACAGGTGATGGTCCCTTGGACAGGGAAGGTTGTGTTGTTGACGATGGTGATATCAAACTCGTTGGTAAGATCTCCGATAAACAGCAACATCGTTCCTGAGCTTGGCGTGTTCTCAATGACCCTGACTGCGCTTGTGCCCCCACTGACAACAGTATTATCACTGAACAGTTTGGCCTGCAAGACATAGGAGCCTGCGGCTAGGTCATTGACTGTCAACTCGGCACTTCCCGTGGCACAAAGCAAAGAAGAGGAAGGGATGGATATCTCAGTACCTTCTTGGTCAGTGAGTTTTACCGACAGGTATGCATTCTCGTTCACCTGGTCATCCTGCCAGGAGAAAGTGACATTGAGAGAACCCCTGCCGTTGAGAGTCTCCAGATTAATCTGAGCGGTAGTGGTTGCAGGCGAGAAAATCTTTGTCGTATCTCCGCTGGCGAGGATATCCCCCGCGTTGTTCCTGGCTTCCGCATGTATGGTCCATTTCCCAATAGTCAATTGTCCCAGCTCAATCGGGCTAGTTGTCGCAATGATATCCACTGCTGTTGCATTTTTCGGCCCTGTGGCTGTCACATGGTAGCTGGTTATTTGCATCAGTGCCTGCTCTGGCACGATATTGCGCTCAGCCTCACAAAATTGACTACTGACAAGTGTGAGTTGCACCGTCTTAGTTGTTTGAGGTTGTTCAATTTGATTCTTGCACCCGACAAGGGCAAGAAGAATAAGAGATAACGTCAATAGGTGACGTATGCGTTGCTTGTGTTCCATACAAGTCTCCTTGAATTAGTGTTATCTTCTTTACCATTATTGTTGTGCTTCTGGTCAGGAATCAGATAGACTTGAGGCATGTGTTTACCCATTTATGATGCGGACGAAAAATTGCACCAAAGAATAATGCTTACTCCCTGGTGGTCTGATACTGACAAGGTTGTCGCATCTGTTAAGCTTTCCTATCATAAGAATATATTCCTGGCGACTTATTCTGTTCAGGAACCGCAGCTAAGGCGCATGTGCACCCATTTCAATGATGAGGTTTACAAGGATAGTTGTGTGGAGGTTTTTTTGCAGAAAACAGGTTGTCAAGAGTATATGAATTTTGAATTCAGCGCTTCAGGTTTCTGCCATGTGGCAAAAGGAACCTCAAGGGAAGGAAGGGAAAGCCTGCCAAAGAAACTCTTGGAAGCAATCCCCGTTGAAGTGAAGGTGCTTGAGAACAATACAGAAAGAAGCCTTTGGACGCTTTCTGTCCAGCTGGATCTCTGTAAGTTCGGCCTCTTGCTAGAGAACGAGAAGCTACAAGGAAAAACCATCCTGGGGAATTTCTTTTGTTGCGGAGACGGTCTTGCCGAGCCTCATTATCTTAGTTATGCACAGATAGACACGCTTAAACCGGATTTCCATGTCCCCTCATCCTTTGTCCCTCTGGAATTTGTCTAGAAAATCAGGGACTTGCTACCAAGAAGTTCCTGTAATCCCAGATGGGCTAAATTCAAACCGAAGATACCTGTGATAGTACTTAAGGAACCGAGGACGTTGCGTTCCCTCCCTTTTCCTTTTGGTTCCTGTCTCTCTTCTTCATCATAGGAAAAGATCACCGGTTCCGGGCTGTAGACTACTTGGATTCCTTTTCCCACACCTCGCTTGCGCAGATTTGTTCGCACTTGCCTGGCAAGCGGACAGCCGGAGCTATCCATAAGGTCTCCTGTCGTTATGAGTGCAGGATTCCTTCTTAAGGCCGCCCCCATGCTGCTGATGATGGGTTTCCCTAATGTATATGCCGAATACAAAAGCTCGCATTTTGGGCCAAGGGAATCAATCGCATCGATGACCAGATTGTTTTCCTCAACCAAAACCTGATTAAGATTTTCATTGGTGACAAAGATATCCAGTGTCTCTACTTGGCAGTCAGGATTGATGGCTTGAATGCGCTGTCTTGCTGCTTCCACCTTTTTCATACCGATTGTCTCATAGGTTGCGAATATCTGCCTGTTGATGTTGCTCGCTTCCACACTGTCAAAATCAACAAGGCGCACTTTGCCGACCCCGCTTCTCACCAGAGCCTCCAAAGCAAAACCTCCGACAGCGCCCAAGCCCACGAACGTGACGCATTTCTGATGAAGAGCCTGTACGGCGTCTTCACCAAGAAGTCTGCTTGTTCGTAAGAATTGTTCTGGTCTCATCGATTCTCCTTACCAATTGTGCAATTGTCAGGTGCATTGCCCCTGCCATCATAGCATAGTGTTCTTCGAGCAATATACTATAATTTGTATTCTCTGTGGCGTCACTCTCCAAAAGGAAGGGATGCTCTTTTAATTCATTTATCCTTGAGATGAGCTTGGTCTTGTATATCCGGGGTCCCAGGGAAAACACCACCCCTTTCCTATACCCCTGATTCGCTGTCTCGATGCTTCCTGTGAAACCGTGCCACAAGATAGGGACATCAGAAGGGAGAAGGGATAGAAGCAGGCCATCACATTGCACAGAATGGATGCTGACCATCCGATGATACTGCTTGGCCAAGTCGAACACTTCAATCAGAAAAATTCTCTGCTTATCCAAGAGAGGAAACCGCTTGTCCAGGCCGACCTCTCCAATTTGATATTGCTTGTTCTCTTGAAGTAATGTCTCCATGGTATACAAAGAAGAATCCAGGGGGGATGAACCGGGAAGCAACCCGATGGAAGGAGTTATCGAGGTTGAAAGACCTGCAAGTTGTACCCACTCTTCTTGTTTTGAGGTACAAAGGATGCCCGTGGCCTCCGAGGAGACACCAAGATGGAAATGGGCGTCAAAATGGCTCATAGCACCAACCCAAGATAGGTGACAAATATGCTTGCGATGATAGGGATAATCATTGGCATCTTGAACCAAGCCAGGATATAGGCGACCCCTACACCCATGACGCCTGCATACCAAGTAGGATTGAAATCCCAAAAGGCCCCGGGGCAGATCAGGGCACCTAAAGCCGCAATGGGGAGAAGCCTCAGGCATTTATTGAGGAAAGGGGGGAGATGATTGAGAAACGAGGCATAGTAAGGAATCGCTCTCACCAAGATGGTTGCTACCGCTGAAGCCAGAATATAGACAAAGTACGGAATGTTGTGGCTCATTGCACGGCCTCCAATCCTTCATCGCTGATAAAAAACGCACCGAGCAATGTCGCAGTGAGCATGGAAATGACAAAGGACCACCCCGTACCGAGATGGACAAAGATAATCAGAAGACTATTGAGGGTAGCCGAGACGGCACTGATGAGGAGTACCATGGCCCCTTTCTGCCGAGTTTCCTGGGCGAGCAGGGAGCTGAACATTGCATAGAGAGTGACTCCCACAGCCATTTGCATGGCATAGGGGAGGAACATACCCACCCAGAATCCAACGAACGTGCCAGTCACCCATCCACAATAACTGATCAGCTCCAAGCCGGACATATAACGCCAAGAAAGGTTTCTTCCCTTAAAGATTGCGACTGAGAACACCTCATCAGTGGTTCCGAATGCCACCATGAACCTTTTTATTCCCCGTACATCCTTGAGTTTTGGTGTAATGACCGCACCCATGAAGGAATACCGGAGATTGACTAAAAGCACGGAGATGAACATCTCGGTGATCATGGCACCGCTGGAAAGAAGCGAAATGGCCAAGAACTGTCCACTTCCTGCAAAATTTGTCAACGAAAACAGCGCAGCTTCCCATAGTTTAAGACCCGCAGTCCTGCAAACCAGCCCAAAGGCCATCGCTGTCGGGAAATATCCTATGCAGATGGGAAACCCATCCTTCACTCCTTCGGAAAAAGAGAGAACGGGGAACTGGGTACTTTGCTCCATATAAAAATGGTATCTTTTTTTGGGTGTTGGTGCAAGTCGGTTTCAATGGTATACTCAACAGCAAGAGGTATTTGATGGCTTTGTTCTTGACAAATACGGGTCTTTCTTGCCTGATGGAAGGAAAAGAGCTGGACTCCAAACAGATGCTCTCCTTGTTCCAGCAAAGTAAAAAATATGAAGTCGAAAGTTCTGGTTGCTATTATTCCTATGTGTTCGACAGTGGCCTGGAATTGGTCTTTAGGGTTTCTGAAGTCCAGAAAGAGCAAGAGATCCTAGGTGTGGATGTCCATATGAGTGGCCGTTGCATATGGAAAGCAAAACCTGTGAATTTCATTGGGGAGCCACAATTCCTTGCCCTGTCCATGCTGATGACCAATCCGGATGAAAGCGTTGTGTTTGCTACAGATGTAGTACGTGCGGCTCTTTCCCTGAAGTTTGACAACACCAATGAACTGTCCATGCAGGTATGCGCTTTCCCGAATGCTCTTGATGTCTATGAGAGTCGTGAGGCGTTTGAAGCCATGGTCAGTGAAGGTAATCGGTTGCTCGACCGTCAGATTCTTCCCTACAACTACATCATGGCACAGCAGAAGAATGTGGAAGCCAGACGGAAAGAATTCTTCAAGCGTAATGAAAAGTTGTCCTTCTTCTGTGGCCCGGTCCTAGCGGTGGAGGAAAGAGATAATGGATATCGGTCGACTCACTGTTCTGTGGCCACCATCGCCACCCAGATGGGTCATTTGGATGTGGTCTATAGTCCTACGCAGCTGGACAGACCTCTGGAAAAAGGATGCTATGCGGTTTGCAGCGCTTTGATTAGTGCGGATATCCTGGAGGTTTCAAAACCACTTTATTGACAAGTTATTCTCTGAGAAGGATAATCCTTATATGTCAAATTCAATCATCACCAAGGCCGCCTTGGCCCAATCATTGAAAAGTTGTATGGAAAAAAAACCGTTGGAAAAGATTTCAATCGGTGAGGTATGCGCCCGTTGTGGATTGAACAGGAAAAGTTTCTATTATCATTTCAGGGACAAGTACGAGCTGGTCAATTGGATATATGAAACTGAGATAAACACCACCATCCTCAGTAATCTGGAGAACAAGAAGGTAGGGGAGCTTGCCTTGATGATTTGCCAGTATATCTACGAGAACCGGGTGTTTTATCTCAACGCTCTTCAGGTTTCCGGACCACATTCGTTTCATGACTATTTCTGCAGACAGATCCAACCCCTGGTCGACAAGACACTGGACGTCAAAGGTGATGACACCTTGGATCTCGAGGAGTTGTCAGAGCTGATAGGTGATTTTTGCCTTTCGGCCGTACGCCGTTGGATTGGACGTCCTGATCCACAAGAGCCACAAAAGTTCCTTGACAACCTGACTAAAGTGAGCATATCCCTTTCCGGCAGACTCATTTCCTTGTTTCTCGCTTAGTCATTCCACTTCATTTGTTAAGTTTTGGGACAACTGAGAAAAATTGACCATTTCCTCTTTACCCGTTTGATTTTATATCAAAAAAAAGAGGTTGAAATGGGAAAGGTTAAGAATCAAATGACTGCGGCTATGGCGCAGGTGGGTATGAACTATATCAGTTCTGACCCTCAAACAAATTTGCCAAAACTATTGGATTGGGTTGACAAGATTGATTCAAGGAATGCTTACAAGGGTGCCAGGGATTTTATAAGGAATATACTTAAGGACCCCAGTAGCAATTGGTACAAGTACATTATGAGTCTTTGGGCTGATATCGATCCGTCTGTCCGGAAGGTCATGTTCAATAATTTTTTCATCAATTCCGTAATTATTGGCCGTGCGAATCAAAAAGACCTTGCCAAGGAGAAGCACTGCAACTTGCCCTGGGCTATCTTGATGGATCCAACCAGTGCCTGCAATCTCCATTGCACCGGTTGTTGGGCCTCTGAATACGGGGACAAGCTCAATATGAGCTATGACACCCTTGATTCAATCATCAAGCAAGGTACTGCGCTGGGAACCTACATGTATATCTATAGTGGAGGGGAGCCCTTGGTACGCAAAGCCGACATCCTCAAGCTTTGTGAGGCTCATCCAAACTGCGAATTTTTGGCTTTCACCAATGGGACTCTTATAGATGAGAAATTCGCTGATGATATGCTTCGTGTCAAGAATTTCATTCCTGCAATGTCCATCGAAGGTTTTGAGGAAGCCACTGATTCGCGTCGAGGCAAAGGTACATATCAGAAAGTCATCAGTGCCATGAAAATTCTCAAACAGAAGAAATTGCCTTTTGGTATTTCTTGTTGTTACACGAGCAAAAACACAGAGGTGATTGGTTCGGAGGCGTATATTGATTCAATGATTGAATTGGGAGCAAAATTCGCCTGGTTCTTCACCTATATTCCGGTGGGAAAGGATGCGGTGCCTGCTTTGATGGCATCGGCCGAGCAAAGAGCTTTTATGTACAGGCAGGTCAGGGCGATGCGCAAGACCAAGCCTATATTCACTATGGATTTCTGGAATGATGGCGAATTTGTGAATGGTTGCATAGCTGGGGGAAGGTGCTATCTCCATATCAATGCCAATGGCGATATTGAACCTTGCGCTTTCACTCATTATAGTGATAGCAATATCCATACCCAGACATTGCTGGAAGCTTATCAGCGACCTTTGTTCATGCAGTATTACAAGAATCAGCCCTTCAACGGGAACATGCTTCGGCCCTGCCCTCTGTTGGATAATCCTGGACGGCTGACCGCTATGGTGCAAAAAAGCGGGGCTCATAGCACTGACCTTCTGGATCCTGAGGATGTGACGGAACTGAGCGATAAATGTGTGGAGGCTGCTACGAACTGGGCTCCGGTATCCCAGGAAATCTGGGAGAACAGTCCCGCTGGTAAAAGAACGCCTGGCAAATAAGGGCGCTTGCCTTCGGCTTCCTCGAAGTTCTTCTGCTTTATTTTTTCCCCTACATTTTAATGCAGGGGAATGGTTTTGAAAAAAACAGAAGCATGTGTGTGCCTTTCGTTTTTCTGAGAGGCAAGCAGAATGGTTTGATAATCTTACGAGTCAATTTCAAAATAGATTCTTGTATCTCAAGAGTGAATAAATATACAAATCTACTAGCGACCTGATTCAGCTTCA